>LXNJ01000941.1_pt1 | contig 18427 bp, 16 predicted proteins | sample 809081 | NCBI WGS metagenome assembly LXNJ01 (sample SAMN04870510, study PRJNA318959) | sponge metagenome | biome: sponge; feature: marine sponge reef; material: water | host: Petrosia ficiformis | place: Greece: Milos, Mediterranean Sea | collected 2013-05-29 | depth 5-7 m
TGATCCGTTCCGCGGCCCTCTCGGGCCGCGGGTGCCGACTGAAGTCGGCGTTCCAAGCCGTTTCGGCGGTGAAGGCGATGTGTCTGGTGCGGTTCCGCGCCGCTGCCGCGATGACCGGCCGGCGCTCGCTAACGCGTGGCGTGGCGCGCCACGACTGTGGCGACCGCTTCGGTGAGGCGCTTGGCGTAGGCGATCTCCAGGAACTCGTTCGGGCCGTGGGCGTTCGAGTTCGGGCCGAGGACGCCGGTGATCACGAACTGCGCTTCGGGGAACTGCTCGCCGAGCATTCCCATGAAGGGGATGGAACCGCCCTCTCCCATGTACATCGCGGGTTTCCCGTAGGCGCCCATCGAGGCGTCGTGGAGGGCGTCGCCGAGCCAGGGCGCGAGCGCGGGCGCGGACCAGCCCTGCGCCGGCTCGTGGAAGTGCAGCGTCACCTTGGCGCCGTAGGGCGGGTCGGGTTCCACGACTTCCCGAATCGCGGCCTGCGCCGCGTGCGGGTCCACCGTCGGCGGCAGGCGGAACGAGAGGTTCAGGGTGACCTGGGGCAGGAGGACGTTGCCGGCCTTTTCGAGCGAAGGCAGGCCGCCCGCTCCGGTCACCGCCAGGTTCGGACGCCAGGTGCGGTTCAGGACGAGTTCGCTGGTGGGAATGCCCGGCCTCCCCGTGTTCCCGGCCCAGGGGAAACGGGTGAAGGTGTCCGGTCCCAGGGTCTCCGCCGCGGCCTCGGCCTGCGCGATCCGCTCGGCGGGAATGTCGGCGTGGAGCGCCTCGGGGATGATCCGGTCGGTGACGGGATCCTCGAGCCGGTCGAGCAGCTTCCGCAGGATCAGGAACGGCGGCGGCACGACGCCGCCGGCATCGCCCGAGTGCACGCCCTCGGTGAGGACCTCGGCCTTGAGGGTGCCGCCGACCATGCCGCGCAGCGAGGTGGTGGACCAGAGCTGGTCGTAGTTGCCGGCGCCCGAGTCGAGACAGATCACGAGGTCGGGGCTGCCGATGACCTCGGCAAAGGACTCCATGTAGGCGGGCAGGTCCGGGGAGCCGCTCTCTTCGGAAAACTCGACCAGCAGCACGACGCGAGCCCGGTTCTTCCCCTCACGGGCGACCGCCTTCAGGGCGGCGAGCGCGCAGTAGAGCGCGTAGCCGTCGTCGGCGCCGCCCCGACCGTAGAGCTTGTCGCCCTCGCGGACCGGGCTCCAGGGGCCGAGCCCCTCCCGCCAGCCGACCATCTCGGGCTGCTTGTCGAGGTGGCCGTACATCAGGATCGTGCCGTCCGCCTCGCCGGGACAATCGAGCAGCAGCAACGGCGTCCGTCCCGGGATGCGCCCGACATGGAGGGTCGCATCGTCCGGGGCGTGCTTCTCCATGAACGCCTTCCCCATCTGGAGCGCGTCTTCCATGTGGCCGTTCGCGTCCCAGTCGGGGTCGAAGAGCACCGAGACGTTCGGAACGGCGACGTAGTCGGTGAGGGAGGGGAGGATCTCGTCCTCCCAGAAACGGTCCAGAAACTCGCGGGTATCGGTCATGGCCGCGATTGTAGGACGCTCGGAGCGCCGGCCTCTGGCCGGCATCGCCGAGCGTAGCGAGGCGAAACCCCCATCGCTTCCTCTGCCGTATGGCGCAACGTCTCGCGGGATGGCGTTGCATCATGCAGACAGATGGCGGAGGGTGTTTCGCGGCCTATGGCCGCGATGCCCGCCGGAGGCCGGCGCTCCGAGCGTCTCCGGTAGAGTCGGTTGCCCCGGATGCCATGAACGGCTTCACCGACCGCCTCTGGCGAATGCTCGAGACCGGCGCAGCGATCGCCCTCGGACTCATGGCGGCCCTCGTGATCTACCAGGTGGGGGCGCGCTACCTGCTCGGCAGCCCGCCAAGCTGGACCGAGGAACTCGCCCGTTTCCTGCAGGTCTGGCTGGTGCTGCTCGCTTCCCCCGTCTGCGTGCGGCGCGGGATGCACCTCGCGGTGGACTACGTGACGCCCCGTCTGCCGCCGGGCGCGGCGCTGGCCCTGCGGACCGGGGTGTTGCTGATCTCGGCGCTCTTCTGCCTGGGCCTCGCCTTCTACGGAGTGCGGCTCCTCGCGGTCGCGGCGCTCCAGACCTCGCCGGCCCTGGGGATCTCGATGGTCTGGCCCTACCTGGCGGTTCCGGTCAGCGGCATCCTGATGGCGGCGGCCGCGGCGGTCCTCATCGTTTCCGCACTCCGCCGCGGAACGGAACGGGGAGACGACCAGCCGTGATCGCCGCCCTGCTCATCACCCTCGCCCTCCTGCTCCTCCTCGGGGTGCCGGTCGCCTTCGCGATCGGGCTGAGCGGCATCGCGGCGCTCGCCGCCGACGGCCAGATCCCCTTCGAGATCATTCCCCAACGGGCCTTCGCCGCCCTCAACTCCTGGGCGCTCATGGCGGTTCCGCTCTTCATCTTCGCGGGAGAACTCATGAACGCCTGCGGGATCTCCCGGCGCACGGTCGAGGTCGTGGGGCGGCTCCGCGGGGGCCTTCCTATTGTCTCGGTCGTCTCGTCGATGTTCTTCGCGAGCATCTCGGGGAGTTCGAGCGCCAGCACCGCGGCGGTGGGCTCCATGATGATCCCGGCGATGAAGGAGCGCGGGTATCCCATCGGCTTCGCCACCGCGCTCCAGGCGGCGGGCGGGGCGATCGGGCCGATCATCCCCCCGAGCATCATCATGATCGTCATGGGCTACGTGACGGAGACCTCCATCGCGGCGCTCTTCGTCGGGGGCATCGTGCCCGGGTTCCTGATGGCGGCGGCGCTCATCGGGATCAACCTCCGGCGGTCGCGCCGCTACGAGGCCGCGTTCGCCGCCTCCGGAGGCGCGCCGCCTCCCGCGGAGGGCTCGCTCGGCCGGGCGATCGTGGGTGCGCTCCCGGCGCTCGGCATGCCGGTCGTGGTGCTCGGCGGGATCCTGGCGGGGATCTTCACCGCCACCGAGGCCGCCGGGGTGGCGGTCGCCTACGGTCTGGCGGTCGGTTTCTTCATCTACCGGGAGCTCCGTCTCCGGGATCTGCGGGCGCTGCTGGTGAGCGCCGCGCTCCGCTCCTGCGTCGTGCTCTTCGTCGCCACCAGCGCCTTCCTGCTCGCCTGGATCATCGCGGTGGGCCGGGTGCCGGACCAGGTGGGCGGGCAGGTGGAAGCGATGGCCGGCGGCCAGCTCTCGTTCCTGATCGTCTGCAACATCATCCTCATCGTGGTGGGCATGTTCATGGAGAGCATCTCGGCCATCATCGTCATCATGCCGATCCTGTTCCCGCTGGCGCTCCAGCTCGGGGTGGACCCCATCCACTTCGGCGTGCTGGCCTCGGTGAACCTCTGCATCGGCATGGTGACGCCTCCCTATGGGGCCACGCTCTTCGTCGCCTGCACCATCGCGAAGCGGAGCATCAGCGACATCGCGGGGTGGACGGTGCGTCCGGTGCTCGCGATGGTGGTGGTCCTGGTGCTGATGACCGTCTTCCCGGACGCGGTCACGATCCTGCCGCGCTGGCTGGGAATGCTGTGATGCTTCGCTCCGCCGCCTTCGGCCTCGCGGCCTTCGCTCTCATCGCCGGCTGCGGGACGCCGCAAGACCGCCAGATCACGATCAAGGCCAGCACCAGCACCGCCGCGAACGAACCCGCGGTGAAGGGACTCGAGGTCTTCGCCGAAGAAGTCGCCGCGGCGACGAACGGCCGCATTGCCGTCGAGATCTACCCGAACAATGCGCTCGGGAACGAGCGGGACGTGATCGAGCTGACCATCATCGGGGCGGTCGAACTGACGACCCCATCGAACGCGCCGCTCGCCACCTTCGCGCCCGAGCTGCTGGTGTTCGACCTGCCGTACCTCTTTCGCGACCGCCCCCACATGTACGAGGTGCTCGACGGCCCCATCGGACGGCGCTTCGAGGAGCCGCTTCGGGAGCGGGGACTGGTGCTGCTCGGCTACTTCGAAGCGGGGTTGCGGCACGTCATGACCCGGGACCGGGTGGTCGAGCGGACGGAGGACCTGGCGGGTCTCAAGATCCGGACGATGGAGAACCCCCTGCACCTTGACGCCTTCGAGGCCTTCGGTGCGAACCCGTTGCCGATGGCGTACGGGGAGGTCTATACGGCGCTGGAACAGGGGGTGATCGACGGCGCCGAGGCCGCCCGCTCGAACTACCTCTCGAAGCGCTTCTTCGAGGTGGCGCCCAACTGGTCGGAGATCGGCTGGATGTACCTGGTGCAACCGCTGGTGATGAGCGAGCGGTTCTTCGCGTCGCTGTCCACTGAAGATCAGGCGGCCGTCCGCGCCGCGGCGCGGACGGCGGTGGACGCCGAGCGCGAGGAGTACCAACGGCAGGACGCGGAAGCGCTCGCCACCCTCGAGGCCGCGGGGGTCCGGTTCACCCATCCCGAGACCGGCGTTCTCCTGGAGTTGGCGCGCGAGGTGTGGCGCGGCGCGGAGCACATCGTGGATCCGGCTCTCGTCGAGGCGATCACCGGTTACCGTGTGAGCGAACAGGAGCCCTGACCCCCGAATGGACGTCCGGCGCGCGCAGTCGCTGGCGGAGGGCGCCCGCGACGAACTGCTGGCGCTCCTGACGGAACTGATCGAGGCGCCCAGCCCGTACGGCAGTTCCGCCCGGGAGGCGCAGGCGCGGCTCGGCGCCTGGCTGGAGCGGAACGGGTTCGCAATTGCTACGAGCGAGGACTCGCCGGAGTCGCTTCGCGATCACCCGGAGTTCAGTCCGCCGCCGTCCGCGGCCGAGACGCCCGTGAACCTGATCGCCGAGCCGGCGGAATCCTCGGGTCTCACGCTCTTTGCCCACGTGGACACCGAGGCCGCGTCGGAGGGCTGGAGTTCGCCGCCCTGCCAGGCAACTCTTCGAGAGGGCCGGGTCCACGGCCTCGGCGCCGCGGACGACAAGGGGGGGCTCGCGGCCGCGGCGGTCGCGGCGGCGCTCCTCGCCCGGCATGCGGGGCGGGCGCCCCGGGTGGTGAGCGTTCACGGGAAGGGGGGCGGAGCGCGGGGCACGCTGCCGGTCTCTTGCCGGGTGGACGCGGGAGACGCGATCTACGTCCATCCCCCGGAGAACGGGGCGGGGCTCGGCGTGCTCAAGAGCGCGAGCCGCGGTGTCCTCGACGTGACGCTTCGGGTCATCGGCTGGTCCGGGAGGCCGCGCGAGATCGGGACGCCCGAGAGCGCGCCCTTCGAGGAGGGTGGCGACGCGCTCGCGGCATGTCTTCGCCTAGTCGAAAGCCTGCGCAGCGACGAGCTGGCCGATTGCGAACTGAATCTCGGACGCGTGGTTGCCGGAGAGGCGCCCGGACGAACTCCGGTCCGCTGCGAGGCCGAGATTCGAGTTCTCTTCCGCGGTTCGAGAACGGTGGACGGGGTGCTGCACGCCTTCCGCCGCGCCGCGGAAGCTCAGGCGGGAGGCGCACCGGGGTCCGGAAGGAGTTTTCGATTCGAGGTGACGGCCCCCGGCCTCCGTGCGAACCCTGCCGAGACTGGCTGGGATGACTTCCTCACCGTCGGGCTCCGGTCCGCGGTTGCCGGGGTCACCGGCCGCGAACCGGTCCCCTACGCCGATCACCTCGCGAGTGACATTCGCTTCCCGATCCGCCTGTGGGGAGCGGCGTCGCTGGGCGTCGGCTCCGCCGGCGGGCACTTCTACGGCCCCGACGAGTGGGCGGACCTCGACGACCTGGTGCGCCTCGTCGCCGTCCTGGTGCTCTTCGGTTCGCGCTACTCCGGGCAGAGTCCGCAGCGGCCCGCCGCCTGAGCCAGACTCCGGGTGCGACCGGCGGGGGACAACTCCAAGGTATATTCCGGGGACGATCCGCGGCGGGACTCAAGAGGAAGAGCTGAGAAACAGGGCGGCGATGACACTCCCGTCCGTCCCCTGGGGGTCCTGCCCCGATGTCTGAGAAACCGCGCCTGGCCCTGCGGTCCGTGAGCGTGGTCGTAACCGCCGAGTTTCACAACCCGTCGATTCTCAACCCGGACTTTCTGGTGTCTCGGGAGATCGTGCCCTCCGACTGGGCGGCTGTGGAGGTGCTCACGACCCCGGCGCTGTCTGTGGTGCGTTACGACAACGGGGTTGCGTGGACAGTCAATCCTTCCCAGTTGACGATTACCCAACCGGCGGGTCCGGCTTTCGAGGAAGACTGCGAGATCCACCAGCTCACGCAGTCCTATCTGGCGAAGCTGCCGCACGTGCCGTACCGAGCTCTTGGACTTAACTGCGACGTTGTCATTCCGGAGTCCGAGCCGGCGCGACGGCTCGTTGACCGATTCGGGATGCGTTGGCTGGGTGCTGAGGCTACGGTGCTGGAGATGACGCCCAAATTCGCTTTGGACGCCGGAGGAGCTACCTGTTTCATCGCCTTCCAGGAGGTCGGCGACCAACCGGCCGAGCGGGTCGCCGCGTGCAACGTGCATCATCCGGGGCCTCTCGACGTTGACGGATTGTGCGGAGCTGTCCGAAGCTGGCCTGAGCGGCGGAACTTCGTGGCAAAAGCCCTGACTATGCTCTGGGGACCGGAATCAACATGAGCCTGTCAGCTCCTACGGCGACATTGGCCTATGAGGATCTCCGTGCGAGAGCTGCACTGGCCGCCATGTTTCGGGACTCTTTGTTCCCGGTGGGCGGAGATCCACCTGCGCCCGCATTTGCGGACGGAACTCCACCCTTCGTTTCCGCTGGCCTCGCTCAGATTGCGAAGTTGGCGTCGGGTGTCGGCGCCAGCGCGGGCAGTTCGCCGGACCCGGCCCCGCCTCGGCTAATCGACTCGATCCTCTCCGCGAGGAGCCATGAACAGATCCTCGCGGCGCTGCCGCCACTGGGACTCGGATCGATTGCCAAACGGCTCACCTACCTTCACGAGATCACTGGTGACGAGGATCCGGACGAACCGCCGATGGCGTTTTCGTCGCTACAGCAGTGCGCCCTTTTCTTCGCCAGCGAGCCTCGCCACTGCGATGCGGACATTGGAATAAGCCCTGACGGACTCTTGCAGGCGCAATGGCGGGTGAGGGGTGGGGGCGTCCTTGCGATCCGGTTCTTGCCGAGTGGCTTCTTGCAGTTTGCCGGAGTCTCCGAATCCAGTACCCCGGCGGAACGGCGCCGCGTCCACGGTACGCTGCCCAAGGATCAGGCCTTACAGGCCGTAAGGCCGTTCTTGCCGGAAAGCCGACACTGAATGGGTGCGGATTTGATCCCGGATCGGGATCACGTAGCTCGGTACTGCAAACCATCGGCGGTCGGACAGGACGGTTTGCCGATGCCGGCTGCGTTTGAACTTCGACCGCAGATGGAGGACTACCTCTCCGTGAACTGGCTCGAGTTCCTCGACGCCCCAGGTATTGAGGCCGCCGTCGGCGAGGTTCGAACGGCTTTTCGCAAGAAGGGGTATCGCGTCAGGCCAAGCGGTAGGTTCGCCGTCCTGGAAGTCGGCGAGGTCACGGCGGCGGTCTCGGCCATAACCGGAACGGCGCGCGTCGAGCATCGGCGCCTGGATGACGACGAATCGCACAGCGGGATCTTCGGATACACCGCTGATGATTTTGCAGTTGCCGTCGAGATTGCGACCTTGGTTCAACCCGAGCGTGTTCACCCGGCCACCGCAGACCGCGTTTAGTCCCGGCGCGTCGCCACCAGGAACAGGCGCGGGAATGGATACACGGTAGAGCCGTCCGCGCGGCGCGGGTACGCCTCGCGCAGGCGGTCCCGGTACACCTCCAGGAAGCGCTCGAGGTCGGCGCCGGCCAGCCCGTTCAGGACGGGACGGAGCCCGGTCGCCTTGACCCATTCGAAGACGGCGTCGTTCCCTTCGAGCCGGTGGAGGTATTCGGTCTCCCAGACGTCGAGTTCCGACGCCTCCGGCGCGAGCAGGTCGTAGTACGCGATGGAATCGAGGACCCATTCGCGCGCGGCGGCGGCCGCCAGGGTTTCGTCACCGAGCCGCGGAACGCCCACCCCACCGTTCGCCAGGGTCTCGCACATCAGCACGTGGGACGGTTGGAGGTGGCTGAGCGGCATCTGCACGGCGAGGCAGCCGCCGGTGGCGAGATACCCGAGCAGCCGGGGAAACAGCGCGGGGTGATCCTCGAGCCAGTGCAGCACGGCGTTGGAATAGATGAGATCCGGCGCCTGCTCGGGTTCCCATTCCGTGATGTCGGCTCCGACCCACTCGATGCGGTCTGGTTCCGCCCGGGCCTTCACCAGCATCTCGGGGGAACTGTCGAGGCCGACCACCCGGGCGCCGGCGAACCGTTCCGCGATGACCCGGGTGACGGTTCCGGCGCCGCAGCCGAGGTCGTAGACGAGCGACGGGCTGGTGAGCGGGACCCGGTCCAGGAGTTCCAGTGCGGGCCGCAGCCGGTGATCGTGGAACCTGGCGTACTGGTCGGGATCCCACCCGGCGCCCGCGGCTTCGGACCGGCGCGTCCCGGACACTAGGACGGTTCGGAAGTGAGCACCACGTAGAGCGCCCCGCTGCCGCCGTCCTCGCGGCGCGCCTCGCCCCAGGCGGCCACCAGTTCGGGCTTCCAGGCGGCCAGCCACACGGGAACGCGGCGCGCCAGCACGGGCTGGCCGTCGGGCGAGTTGTAGCCCTTGCCGTGGATCACGCTCACGAAACGGTCGCCCCGAATCCGGCGCGCCCGCAGGAAGTTCTCGAGAAGCCGGCGCGCCTCGTCCTGGGTCTTTTGGCGCAGCGAGACGGCGCAGTCGTCCCGGACGCGCCGCTTGCCGCTCTGGAGCTCCCGGAGCAGGATGAGCGGTGACGGCGAGGACGCCGGCGAGGGCAGATCCCGCACGGCTTCGATGAGTTCGGGCGGCGTCTCGGCGACGGCGCGATCGAACTCGGCCCGTTCCCGCTCGGTCGCCTCCCTTGCTGACGGGAACCGCAAGCGGGGCGGCTTCCGGGAACGGGACGGATCAGGCATGGAGGATGAAGGGTGCGCGGCGCGGTTGTGGGGTAGGGAACGGCTTCAATACACTCGGTGGCGGCGCCGTCTCCCATTACGCCGTTCCTGGCAATTGTGCCGCTTGGCTGCGGGGGTTCCGCTGCCCTGCGGATGGAGGTCTCCTGATGACGATACGGAAGCATGCCGCGCTCCCCGCCGGACTCGCACTTCTGCTGGCCCTCGGCGCCTGTGCCGGCGGCGGCGGAGATGCGGCGCCGGAACCCGCGGACCCCTACGCTATCCCCGATTCCAGGGAGCGCTTCGCCATCCAGCGCGACGCCATCGCCGAGAAGCTCCAGACCGTGCTGCTCCCCGCGATGCGCAACCACGAAATCGACATGTGGATCGTGCTGGACCGCGAGAACAACGAAGAACCGCTCCACGTCGAGCTCGGGGGCGGGTTCGCCGGGGTGCGCGGCGCCTTCATCTTCCACGACAACGGATCGGACGCCGTGGAGAAGCTCTACTACAGCTCGCACGAACAGCCGGCCAACTCGGTCATCAGCCAGATCTACGACGAGACGATCTACTACGGCTACAGCCCGGAGGGGTTGACCCCGCACCTCCGGAAGGCGATCGAGGACCGGGACCCGCAGACGATCGGGGTCAACACCTCGCACACGCTTCCCGAAGCCGACGGGCTCACGGTGGGCCTGAGGAACTTCCTCGTGGACGCGATCGGCCCCGAGTACGCGAGCCGGATCGTCTCGGCGGAGCTGCTGGTGCGTGACTTCCGGCTCCAGCGCACGCCGGCCGAAACCGCCATCTACACGGACCTGCTCGGCTGGTCGGCCCGCTGGATGGAGGAAACCCTCTCCACCGAGAACGTCACCACCGGAGTCACCACCGCGGAGGACGTCTCCTGGTGGCTCCTCGACCGGGCGCTCGAGCTGGGGCTCACCGGCTGGGGCACCGTCCGGGTGGTGCGGGAGGGAGAACTGCTTCCGATCCACGATCCGGACATCCCGCTCGAGCCGGGCGACATCGTCGGGATTGACGGCGGCCTGCGCTACCTCCACTACGCGATCGACATCAAGCGCACCGCCTACATCCTGAAGCCCGGCGAAACCGAGATGCCCGAGAGCCTCCAGGAGGTCTGGCGGACCACCCACGAGATCGGCGACTTCTACGCCAGCATGATGGTCCCGGGCGCCGTCGGCTTCGAGACCTGGTCGGCCATCAACGCCGAGATGGAAAGCCGCGGCTACCGCGCCACCGGGCCCGACGCCGGCGGGGATGCGACCACGACCGTGGAGCCGGAGGTCGGCGTCTACGGACACTCGGTCGGCAACGTGGCCCACGACATCGGGGCCCGGATCGCGGCCGACATCCCGTTCGCCTACGGGGACCGGGTGCGATTCCCGCTCCAGGCGAACGAATGGGTCTCCATCGAGTTCCACGCGAGCATCCCCGTCCCGGAATGGGACGGGAAGACGTGGTACGCGCGCTTCGAGGAGACCGCCCAGATTACCGAGGAGGGAGTGAAATGGCTTATTCCCACCCAGAAAGAGTTGTTCCTGATCGAGCCGGCGAACTGATCCCCGTCCCGGCCGTCGTCGGGACCGTCCTGCTTGTTCTTTCGGGCTGTGCTCCGCCGTTGCCCGAGCCGGCTCCGTACAACCCCTACGGGATTCCCACGGAATACGAGCAGTGGGAACTGAAGCGCACCATCGTGCAAAAGAAGCTCGACGCGGCGCTCCCGCCGGCGATGCGCGCCCATGGCATCGACATGTGGATCGTCATGGACCGGGAGAACAACGAGGAGCCGCTCCACGACGAAGTCGGCGGCGGATACCCGGGCGTCCGCGGGGTGTACCTCTTCTACGACCGCGGGGAGGAAGAGGGCATCGAGAAGCTCTTCTTCGGTTCCCACGAGCAGCCGAACACCGCCATCGTTCCGCACCTCTTCGACGCCACCACCTACTACGGATATCACCCGGAGGGGGTGGCGCCGCTCCTTCGTGACGCGGTCACCGAGCGGGACCCGCAGCGGATCGGCATCAATCGCTCCTACACGCTGCCCGAGGCCGACGGGCTCACCCTGGGGCTCTTCGAATACATCGAGAACGCCATCGGTCCGGAGTACTCGTCGCGGATCGTCTCGGCGGAACTGCTGGTGCGCGACTTCCGGCTCCTCAAGGTTCCCGAGGAGACGGAGGTCTTCACCCAGCTCCTGGTGTGGTCCGACCGCTGGATGAAGGAGGGGTTCGACGCCGTCGTACCGGGCGAGACCACCGCCGCCGACCTCTACTGGTGGATGGAACAGCGGGCCCGCGACGTGGGGCTCGAGACCGGCCAGAGCGGCTCCAACGTCGCCCGGATCGTCCGGGAGGGCGAGCAGTTGCCGCTCGCGAGCGAACACCCGATCGAGCCGGGCGACATCGTCGGGATCGACAGCGGGCTCCGGTACCTCGGCTTCGAGACCGACATGAAGCGCACCATCTACGTGCTTCGCGAAGGAGAAACCGAACCGCCGCAGAGCATCCGGGACGCCTGGCAGGAGACCCTCGGGGTCGCCGACATCTACGTGGAGGAGATGATCCCGGGCCGCACCGGGACCGAGGTCTGGGCGGCCATCGTCGAGCGGGTCCAGGATCGCGGCTACCAGGTCGTGGGGCCGGACGCCGGCGGCGTCGCCGCCACCGACACCCGGCCGGAGATCGGCATCTACGGGCATTCCGTGGGGAACAACTCCCACGACATCGGGGCGCGGGTGGCGGAGGACTTTCCGCTCGCCTACGGTCAGCGGGTCCGCTTCCCGCTCGTCGAGGGGGAGTGGGTGTCCGTCGAGTTCCACCTGAGCACCCCGATCCCGGAGCTGGGCGGAACGACCTGGTACTCGCGGTTCGAGGAGAACGCCCAGCAGGCCGCCGCCGGAGTGAACTGGCTGATTCCGCGTCAGGAGCGGCTGTTGCTGGTGGCGCCGGGGGGTGGGCTCCGGTAGCCCGCGCCAATCCCCGGCCAACGAAGCGCGCGCTGCCAAGGCGGCGTTCCGGAAGCGTTCCTCGTTGAATTAGCACCCTTTCCGATGCGTTCATGGTGGAAGTGTCAGCCCGAGCATTCGGAGGCGATGCGGCTGGATTTCATCGTGGCGGAGAAGCCCCTTGTGCTTCCGGAACTCCGGGCCGGCGCACGGTTCTATTCCGCGGTGCTGGAAACATTGCTGAAGCGGGTGATCCCGCTGGAGGTCTCGGCCGGGAGGATGACCGAGGCGATCGTCATTACCGATCGGATTCCCGTAAGGACGAAGCGTCGCGCGGTCGAGAAGGCGGCGCGTGGGGCGCTCGCTCGCCTGCTTCCGAAGCCGGCGGCCTACCGCCTCCTTCACCATGCTTCGAAATCTCACCGCGGTCTGCAGGTAGCGGACTACTGCTGCTGGGCCATTCATCGCAGATGGCAGGCCGGCGAGAGCGTCTGGTTCGACATGCTCAGCGCGGCGATCCGCACCCAGATCGTTGTCTGCGCGGAGAAAGGCCCGAGGTACGAATGACCAACGGCCCGACCCCGGACGACCCTCCCGGCTGGGAGAGGACCCCTTGGACGCTTGTCATCGGGGGGGAACCTTTGATCCCACCATAACGCGGATGGCGCGGCGGTCGAGGGGCGCCGGGGTGCAGTCCTCTTCCCGGAGTGCGGCGCGGTCTCGAGCGGGTGATCTACGGGCGTTTCCTGCCCGACTGGAAGCAATGCGAGGTACGGCGCTGCGGCCCTTGATCGGATCTCCGAGGAAGCGTTCACGAGTCCTTCTTCGAAACCCACGTGGACACGGCTTCAGCCGTGCATCCACAGAACCGCGGTAGGGAACCAGACCTTCGCCGCACGAGAAGCGCCGGCTGTTCCGGCCCAGGGCGCGCTATCGCCCGTGCGGGTCCCTATACTCGGGATCATGTGGCGTCCGAGCCTCTCCAGCTTTCCGGTCGGAGGCTCGTGCCGGCTGTGGCGAGCAGCGCAACGATGACGGTCAAGGTGGCCTTGAGCGTGCGAGCGCCGGTGCGCAACCGGCGAGCCCCCGAGATGACCGCCGCCCGGGCGGCGCTCGTCGGCCTCATTCATCGCTACCGTCAGGGATTTCTCGATCCGTTTGTGACTCTCCTGGAAGTCCACAAGTTGCTGTACTTCATGCAGTTCGCCGGTGAGCCCCTGAAGCTGCGGTACACAAAAGGAATCTACGGCCCATGCGCGGAGAACCTGCGGCATCTGCTGCACGCGGTTGAGGGTCACTTCATATCGGGGTGCGCCGACGGCGGCGATGCGCCGGACAAGCCGCTGGAGCTCGTGCCGGGCGCCGTCGAGGATGCGACCGTGGCTCTAGCGCGATTCGCGGAGACCCGAGAGCGGCTTGAGCGGGTTGCGGAGCTCGTCGCGGGCTTCGAATCGCCCTTCGGGCTCGAACTGCTTTCGACCGTGCACTGGATCCTCGATCACGATGGCCCCCGGGCACGCGAGGATCTCGTGGCCCTGACCCACGGGTGGAACGATCGGAAGAAACGGTTCTCGCCGCGGCAGGTCGAACTGGCGGCCGAAGTCCTGAGCGGTAAGGGCTGGATCGACGGTGCCGCGGCAACTCCGCAGCACTGACAGCGGACAGGCTGCGGCGATGACGGCCGACAACTTGGCGAGCGTCCGTGCGCTGGCGTTCGACGTGTTCGGCACGGTGGTGGACTGGCGCTCGACGGTCATCCGGGAGGGCGAGGCGCTCGGCCGCGCCCACGGCCTGCAGGTCGATTGGGCCGCCTTCGCAGAAGTTTGGCGGGACGGCTACCAACCCGCCATGAACCGCGTGCGCCAGGGAGAACTTCCCTGGACGAACATGGACGAGCTGCACCGGATGAACCTGGACGACACGCTGGACCGCTTCGCCATTCGGGGTCTCAGCGAAACCGAGAAACAGGATTTCAACCGCGTCTGGCACCGGCTCGACCCGTGGCCCGATTCGGTGGCGGGCCTCGCGCGGCTGAAGCCGAAATTCACCGTCACCACGCTGTCGAACGGAAACGTGGCGCTGCTCGTGAACATGGCCAGGCATGCCGGACTCCCCTGGGACCTCGTGCTCTCCTCGGAGCTGATCGGACACTACAAACCGGACCGCGAGGTCTATCTGAAGGCGGCCGACCTGCTCGGGCTGTCACCGGGTGAGGTCATGATGGTCGCGGCGCACAAGTACGACCTGAGGGCGGCGGCCGAAGCGGGCCTGCGCACGGGCTTCGTGCCCCGGCCGCTGGAATGGCCGGGCCGCCGGATCGACCTGTCCTGTGAGGACGCGTTCGACGTCAACGCGAGCGACTTCCTCGACCTCGCCGCGCAACTCGGCGCGTAGGGCTGTCCGGCCGCTCGCGACGACACGATGCGGGGCCGCTCAGGACCGGACGATGTCGCCGGCCCATAGCCGGCGGAGGAACTCGAGGCACGGCAGGACGGTGACCCTGCCGAACTGAGCGGAGCGCTCCCCCAGGTACACCCCGAAGCACCGCAGCCGGTCCTGCCCCAGCTCCCGTTCCAGGTGACGGAAACCCCGCCCGAAGCGGCGGTCCCAGCGCCGTGAACTCTTGATCTCGACCGCCACGAATCCGTTTCCGGTTTCGCAGAGGAGATCCACCTCGGCGCCCGAGTAGTTGCGCCAGTAGAACAGCGGATAGTGAAGGCTGCGGTACTGGACGTACGTCCGGAGTTCGTGCCACACCAGCGTCTCCAGCAGCGGGCCCGCTTCTTCGGGCGTCGGCGGATAGGGGAGCCGGCCGGAGCTCGCCCGGGCCACCCCGGAATCGAAGAAGAAGAACTTGCTCCCCCGCATCTGGCGGTTGCCGAGTTTGCTCCGCCAAGCGCGGAGCCAATCGCCGAGCAGCGTATCGGTGAGGATTTCGAAGTATCCGTCGACCGTTCGGCGGCTGATGCCGGCGTCGCGGGCGATGCTCGCGGCGTTCGTGACCTGGCCGTTCTGGTGGGCCGCGATCTCGAGAAACCGGGCGAAGCCCCCGAGATTGCGGGTGAGCGCCTCCGCCTTGACCTCTTCCATGAGATACGTCTCGACGTACGAGCGCAGGAAAGCGACCGGATCCACGCTGGTGATCGCCTGCGGGAGCATTCCGAAACGCATCCGTTCGGGGAGATCCATCTCGAACGCCAGTTCCCGCGAGACGAGGGGCGGCATCGAGACGGTGATCGCCCGGCCGGCCAGGAGGTTCGCGCCCCCGCGGCGCAGCTTTCGGGCGCTCGACCCCGAGAGAACGAACCGCAGGCGGCGTTCCTCGATGAGCCGGTGCACCGAGTCCAGCACGGCTGGAGCCTTCTGCACCTCGTCGAGAACGGCCCAGGCGCCGGGCGGCAGGCCCCGGAGTTCGTGCCAGAGCGCCACCGGTTCGGCCAGCAGCCGCAACGCTTCTCCGGTGTCCAGCAGATCGTAGCGAGGCGCGTTCGGGAAGCGCTCCCGGATCCAGGTGGACTTGCCGGTGCCCCGCGGCCCGAACAGGAAGAAGGATTCGCGGGGCGATCCCAGGAGACGTGGGTATATCAATGCCGATATTCCGCGAATAATGCGATATTACATCACATATTTTCAACCTGTGCCGTCGCGGTGGTGACGGTTCCACGTTGCGCGCCGCGGCCGCCAACAGGGTTCACGCCGACCGCGGCGCCATCCGGGACACCAGGGTCTGCCCCGCCGCCCGCCTGCGGCGGGCTGTGCCGGCTGAAGCCGGCGTTCCAAGCCCATGCGCCACGCGGGAAGTGGCGATTCGCGACCCTCGGGCTCTACCGGGAAGGAATGAGCAGGAGGTCTATCTGGAACGGGATCAGCTCTTCGAGCCCCTCGGGCCCCACCACCGCGATCTCCTCGTAGCGGGCCGACCACTTCTTGCCCTCCCATTCGGGGATGGGCACGCCGACGTGGAACTCCATGGCGACGAACTCGCCTTCAACCAGCGCGAAGCGAACGCGGTCGCCGTAGGCGAACGGCATATCCGGAGCGACCCGGGCGCCGATGTCGTGCAGGTCGTTGCCGAGCGAGTGCCCGTAGAGCGCGATCTCGTGCTCGGGTCCGACGTTCCCCACGCTCGGGTCGGTCCGGGTGTCCCGGACGTAGCCGTCGCGCAGCGCCTCTTCGATGATCGCCTCGTAGACCTCGTGTCCGATGGCGCCGGGAATCATCTTGCTCGCGTAGAGACGCGAGGTCTGGATCACCTCCGCCCAGGCGTCCCGGATGCTCTGGGGCGGTTCGGTCTCTCCCGGCGCCAGGACGTAGGCGGTCCGCTTCATGTCGCTCTCGAACTGGAGGTAGAAGAGCCCGGCGTCCACCGCCACGATGTCGCCGGGCTCGATGGCGATGTCCGGGTCGTGGCGCGGCAGCAGGTCACCCTCCCGCACCACCCGCACGGTCTGGAAGCTGCCCATGCCCAGTTCCATGGCCTTGTCCTCGAACCACCCGGCCATCTCGAGCGCGGTGGTTTCGCCGGGGATGACGTGCGGCCCCGTCAGACCCTCCGTCTCCCAGCGCGCCGTCCACTCGGTGAGCTGGCGGTAGAGGTCCCGCTCGAGCGGGGTGCGCAGGTTGCGGAAGTCCCGGATCAGGAGTTCCGCGGACACCAGGCGGTCGGAGTAGGGGCTGCCGATCGCCTCCACCAGCACGTCCCGGAAGGCGACGGTCAGCCCGTCCGCCTCCGGAAGCGTCCTCGAGGTGTTGATCCCGATGCGCTGGGGGTCCCGGCTGTGGACGGCTTCCCGGAGGTGCGGGGTGATCCCCTCCTCGCTGTAGCCGTAGTAGACCTTCTCGTCGTAGACCTGCTCGATCACCGAGTCCCCCGGCTGCACGTGCGAGCCGAGATAGATCTTCTCCGGCTCCGCGCCTCCGGAGTCGAAGAAGATGTAGGCGGAGCGCACCCCGGCGAAACCGCCGCCGATCTCCTCGTGGAGCGGGTCCGGGTGGTTCTCGCGGTCGAGCACGATCCACATGTCGATGCCGTGCGCCCGCATCGCCGGCAGCAGCGCGGTGCGGAGCTTCTCCTCGACGATGGCCGTCTTGATCCGGGCCCGTTCGAGGGCCCCGGGCACGCCGTAACCCGACGCGTCCGGAGAGTCCGGGGGCGGGGCCGGCGCCGGGGTGCAGCCGGCGGCCAGCAGGCCGAAGAGAAGGATGCCAGACAGAAGGAAGACGGTCGAGCGCACGGATTTCACCTCGCAAAAGAGTGCCGGGACGGCGCCGGCGAGACGCCGCCCCGGCCGGGGGTATCAGATCAGACGATCAGAAGCGCAGCTTGGCGCCGAGCCGGAAGATCCGCGGCGGCACGAAGGCCAGCACCCGCCCGAACGCTCCACCCGAGAGGCTCTGGGTGTTCGTGATCGTGTTGATGTTGAGCGCGTTGAACACGTCGAACTGGAGGGAAATGACGCCCATGTCACCAAGACCCAGATCGTAGGCGGCCCTCAGATCCAGCACGTTGGCCGCATCCCAGTTCTCCGCGTTCCGCTCACCGGCGAAGGCCCGCACGTTGCCCTGGTTGAGACTGCGGCCCAGCGCGGCCTGGGAGTTGACCGTCCGGGTGAAGTTGTTCCCGCTGATGTACTGGTAGAAACCGCTGAGCGTCAGCCCGAAGTCGGCCTGGTAGGTCCCGAGCAGCTTCATGAGGTACGGCGTCGAGTTCGCGACGCGGGTGCCGTCCACCAGTTCCGGATTGTTGAGCGGGAACTGCGGCTGTCCGCCGAGGCGCCCGCGATCGTCGGGAATGGCGCGGTCCAGGTTGTCGAACGAGCCGGGACCGTAGTTCTCCGACTGCTGGCCGATGGTGATCGACCCCATGAACTGCCAGTTGGACGCCAGGCGGCGATGGAGGTTGAACTCGAAGCCGCGATACTCGTGTTCGAAACCCGGGCGCGTGGTGAGGAAGTCGGGCGAGAGGCCGGTCTTCGAGGCGTCGAGTTCGTAGAAGGTGACGCCGCCGCCGTCGTCCCCGGTCCCGAGCGCGCCGTCCGGGCCCGGATCGGTTCCGGTGACCGCGGTGTAGTCGGCGTTCGAGATGCCGGTATTCGTGATCTGGGTGATGTCCCGGTCCCGCCGCCACATGATGGTGGCGCTCGCCGAGACGTTCGCCGCCACCTCGCGGGTCAGGCCCACCGTGAACTCGTCGGTGTAGGTCGGATCGAGGTTCCCGTCGATCGTCACCGGGTTCGCGCCGGCGTCGAACACACTGAGCACTGCGCCCGCCTCATCCGCGGAGAAGTTGCGGTCGCCGTTCAGGTCGTTCCAGACGTGCTTCCGGTTCCGGTCGCCGGCCACGCTGGCGAGCTGCACCCGGTCGAGCCAGAGGACCCAGTAGTAGCGTCCGTAGCTGGCCTTGAAGAGGGTCCGGGCGTCATTCGTCAGGTCGAACACCATCCCGAGGCGGGGTGAGATCGTGTTCCAGATGATGAGGTTCCCGGTGCCCTCCTGCGAGACGGGGTCCAGGTAGCGGCTGGCGGGCGCCGTGACCTGGTCGAGGGAG
>LXNJ01000942.1_pt1 | contig 18420 bp, 17 predicted proteins | sample 809081 | NCBI WGS metagenome assembly LXNJ01 (sample SAMN04870510, study PRJNA318959) | sponge metagenome | biome: sponge; feature: marine sponge reef; material: water | host: Petrosia ficiformis | place: Greece: Milos, Mediterranean Sea | collected 2013-05-29 | depth 5-7 m
TATCTGTCCGAGGGTCTGGCCATCGTCGGCGCGGAACCCTACGACCGGTTGGAGCGGCTCGTCACCGAGGCCGGCGCCGCCAGGCTCACCCAATAGTGCCGGGCATACCGCAAGTCGACTTCGGGCCGTTCCTGAGCGGTGACGCGGCCGCGCGCCGCCGCGTGGCGGCGGAAATCCGCGCCGCCTGCAGCGAGTTCGGCTTTCTCAACGTGGCCAACCTGCCGTTGCCCGACGGGTTGCTCCAACGGGTGTGGGCCAAGGCGAAGGAGTTCTTTGCCTTGCCCGATGAAGTCAAGGCCGCCATCGGACGGTCCGACCTGGACGTCATCTCGGGGTATGTCGGCGTCGCCGTCGAGCACCTCGATACCCGACAGCCCGGGGACCTCAAGGAATCGTTCAGCCTGAACCAGGCCAGTCTGGAGCAGCTCGACCGTTGGCAGATTCCCGTCGCCGGTTTCCGTGAGACGGTGCTGGACCTCCACGAAGCCGGCGCCCGGGCGTGCGCGGCGCTGGTACAGGCCATGGCCTTCTCCCTGGGAGCGCCGGAAGACTTTTTCGTGGACAAGCACGCGCCCCATGCCAGCACCGTGCGCTTCTTCCACTATCCGCCGGTGGAGCGCCAGCCCGGCGCCGGGCAGTTGCGGGCCGGCACCCATACCGACTACGGCACCGTGACGCTGGTCTTTCAGGATTCGGTGGAAGGGCTGGAAGCCCTGGTGGACGGGCGGTGGCTGACGGTCCCGGTGATTCCCGGCACCGTCACCGTCAACGTGGCGGACCTGCTGTCACGCTGGACCAACGGCATCTACCAGTCGGTGAAACATCGCGTGGCCTTGCCCGACACGGACGTGAAGCAGTCCCGGTATTCCACAGTTTTCTTTTACAATCCCAACAGCCGGGTCACGGTCCAGTGCATGGATTCCTGCTGCGGCGCCGACCGGCCGCGGCAATATCCGCCCATCGTGGCCGGGGAATTCCTCAGGCAGCGCCGCGCCGCCCAGTACTAGTCAGCCCGAGATCCAATGTTGCGCTCGAGAAAATCGAGCAGCACCGGCGCCACCGTGACGTTGGGCTCCTGGTCGACCCGCCGGCGGTCGGGCTGGTCGGGCTGGTAGGTGAACCACGAGTGCCCGGCGCCCGGGACGAACAGGGTTTCGACCTCGGCGCCAGCCGCACGAAGGGCGGCGATGAAGCGCTCGGACTGGTTGTGGTGGACGATGGGGTCCTGTTCGCCGTGGATGATAAGGTACGGGACCCCCGGCGGCACGCCCTGGGCCTCGACTCCCTGCAGCGGCGAGAACCGGCGGTAGTCGTCGGGGGCCTCGGCGGGCGTGTTGCCCATGAGCTTGCCCACGGGATCATCCCGCCTCCCTTGAGTCACTTTCCACCAGTCGAGCAGGTCGTAAATGCCGTAGACCCCCACCACCGCGCGCAGGTGCGGCCTCACCCAATCCTCCAGGGATAGCAGCGCTGCCATGTGCCCGCCCGCCGAATCGCCCACGAGCCCGAGCCGGTCCGGATCGACGCGTAGCCCGGGCGCTTCCTCCATAACCCAGCGCAGCGCTCGTTGAATGTCCTCGTGCACGCCCGGCCACGAGGGCGAAACATCCTTCGACAACCGGTAGTCCACCGCCACCAGAGCGTACCCGCGGGCCGCCAGCCACGGCCCCCACTCCTGGTACTGTCGATGGCTCCCGCGGGCCCAGGCGCCGCCGTGAAGGCAGAACAGCGCCGGATGCGGCCCCGGACCGGCCGGCAGGTACACATCGTTGCAAAGCTTGCCGTCGGGGCCGCCCCCGTACGGAACGTCGAGCCTGATCTCTACTTGTGTGCTCATTGTTCTCGCACTCCCGGTAAGCTGCGCAAAACTCTACGCGGACTTTCAGCAAACCCTATCGGTAAGGAAAGGTGCCAGTCGGATAGCGGCTGGGACTCCCTTGCTCCGTTGAGGTGCCTTGATCTTGAATCCTATGCCCCCGTACAGTATTTTCCAACTGAAGAAGGGGATTTGAAAGAGTGAGTTGTACAGTCGCCCGGAATTTCTAACCGCGACCCACGAGGGATGAGAGTACCGTCGTAGATCGGCCCATGACGATGAATACGAGCCTTGTTTGGATGGACTTGGGATATGACGCCACTTTGCGCAGACCGGCGTTCGATCTACCGAGTAACAGTACGAGCGTGCTTAAGGCTCTCTACGAGGCATTTCATCCTCGATTCCCCTTCAACACACGCGACATGAACGTGACCGGTGGGAATTTTCTGTCAGACGTCCACGTAGGCGTCACCCTGTTCAACGGGAATGTTGTCATCGACATCTCAGCCGACAGATTGTCGCTCTTTTTCAATCAGCTAAGGTCGGAAGAAGACCTAAAGAGCTGCCAGGAATGCATTGCATTGACCGAACATGCACTGAAGAAATCTTTGCCGGATGTGCAGTTCGCGACAGTAGCGATCAAGCCGACCCTACATTTGGAGATGGAAGGTGACCAAGATTTCGCGGCCCACATGTCACGACGACCTGCGTTGAGCCTAAATCTCGACCTAAGTGCATTCGCGGGTGCGGTTCAGCTTCCCGGTGTAAACGTTGGAGTCAGTAACACCGTCGAGCGGTGGGACGCCCTCTTCCACGCATTTGGAGACCAGTCCAGGGTGTCGTCGTGGACCCTCATTTTTCAGGCCATCTATCACGAAGACGGGGCGGTACGCGGCCTCGAACACCGCGTGACCCATTCGAAGCAACTGCTGAGATCATTTTTCGACGCTGTAGACTTGAAACTGGAGGGACTGGACGAATGACCCCAGAGATCCGGACACTTAGACCGGAGGAACAGCAGTTGGCGAGGTCCAAGGCGCTTGGGGAGAGTCGGCCTCCCGGGTTCCCCCCCTTCCCATCAGGTAGCTGCCTCGGCTTCTCAGGCGAGGGGCGGCAGCGAGGGTGGCCTTCTCCGGTGAGTGGTCGTGATGAGTTTGCAGATACCCAACGGTTCCTTCCTCCCCAAGGGTTGGTTCCTGATACCAAACAGCGGGTGGCTCAGTTCGCCATCGGCGAGTTACGCGATGCTACCGCTACCAGCACTCAAGCTGCAGAAACCCCTCAAACTGGTGTCACTATCACAGGACCGGTAAGGTTCATCGTCAAGTTACTCGCCACCTGGGACTTGAAACCGGAAGCGGAATCTGCCTGTACGCTCCTTGGATTCGAACCGTCTGAGACCGCCTATGTACGCGACGTCCTTCACGGTCGCGAAACCCTTAGGGGCCGGGACGTGAAGGACCGAATTGCTCATCTTTTTCGGATGCGGACTTTGTTGTCCTCGCTATTCCGGGACGCAACCGTTGAGAACGAATGGTTGAGGGAACCTCGTGACATTTTGAAGGGAAAGGCGCCCATGGATCTGCTGATGGAGGGGTCCATGGAGAATCTGCTTTTGGTGAGAGAGTTTGTTGAACTGGCGACGGGGAGGTGAGATTGCTGGAATCGATCGTCGCCGAAACGCTACGGGCAGATGTGTTCCGGTTAGCAAGTCAGCGGCAGGATGCGGACTTTCTTCGTGGAGAAGGCTTTGACGACCAGAGTGTACAAGAGATGCTCCAACTATTGGCTTCCCGCGGTTTCTCGGATACGCCCGAAGACCTGCTCAACGGACCATTTAGACCCAAACTACAACTTCGGAAAGCAGGGTATCTAACACGGTTCTCTGACGGGTCTTTTCCGGTGTTCTACAGTTCCTTGGAACCGGAGACGGCTGAAGCTGAGGTGAAGCACTGGTTTCTCAAGAACGTCAGCGAGCCGACCAAACGCCGTACCGCATACTATTCGCGAGTATCATGCCGTTTCGACGGATCGACTAAGGACTTGAGGCCAGCACTTGTGAACTGGCCGGGGCTAGTTCACGATAGCGACTACAGCTTCTGCAACGAGGTGGGAGCCGAGGCGTTTGCCACGGGTCTTGACGGGTTGGTGACGCCATCCGCGCGGAAGGCTGGAGGAACAAATCTTCCAGTTTTCAACCAACTTGCTCTCAGTAGTCCCGAAGTCCATGGCCTCGTCGCACTGACCATGGATCCTTCAAGCGGAGACGTGACCGTCAGCGAAGGAGATCCTAAGGGTCCGTAAGTCTTCCATTCCTTTTCGCTACGCTGAGGCCTCTCCGCAGGCGTCACGCCGCTCTCTGGCCGGGGCGCCTACCGTCGAGCCGGATCACTACCTGAGTGCTCATCGTTGGCACCCATGCAAGTCAGCGGGACAAACCGGCCGGGGCACTGGCCGACAAGAAACGACGAATGGCTTCGGCACAAGCTTCCGGCGCTTCTTCGGCGATGAAGTGGCCGCACTCCAACGCCGCCTCGGATACGTCATCGGCCCATCTTTCCCAAATCGGGCGGAGCGGCTTGGGCTTGCGGGGCGATCCTCGCAGCGCCAGGACCGGGCATCGGAGCTTCTTTCCCGCTTGCCGGTCTTGCCGGTCGTTCTCCAGGTCGATCGTTGCACCGGCCCGGTAGTCCTCCGCCATCGCTTGCAGCACACTCGGTTTGCGGAACGCCGCCTTGTAAGCTTCGATCGCGGCCGGGGCCAATACACCACGCCCTCCCGCCCACCGATCCAGCAGATGCATGATGAAGAAGTCCGGATCCGCGCCCATCATTCGTTCCGGCAAGGGCTCGGGTTGAGCCAGAAAGGACCAATGGAATCGCCTGATGGAGACGTCCATGTCCGTGGCCTCCCAACTGTCCAGCGTCGGGACGGTGTCCAGAGTCACAAAGTGGCTGACCCGTTCGGGACTATCGAGCGCAAGCCGGTACCCGACCCTTGCGCCGCGGTCATGCGAGACGACCGCAAACCTGTCATGCCCGACCTCCGACATGACGTGAACCATGTCCTTGGCCATCTCGCGTTTGGAGTAGTTGACATGCTCAGGATCGGGCGCGGGTCCCCGGCTTGCCCCGTAACCGCGGAGATCGGGGATAACCAGGGTAAACGCATCCGCCAGCAGCGGAGCCAGCCGATGCCATTGAACATGAGTTTGCGGGAATCCATGCAACAGCAAGAGCGGTTTGCCGTGACCGCCGACGCGGCAATGGATCGTGGCATTCTCGCAACGGATGTCGTGTGTCGCAAATCCCTCGAACATTGGCATCACTCGCAAGTGTCCGTTGCCGGACGCTGAACCGATGGTCGCAGAAAGGGGCCTGGAATGCAAAACTCCACCGCAGCCGCCCTCGATCCGTGCGCGGAGCCCTCCGTCGACGACATCGCCAAAGGTCCCCGAAACCGCTTGTATCGGCTATATTGAAGGTACTCCGTCCAGGCGTCACGCTTGGCAGATAACAACGAGACGACCCATCGAGCGCTTATGAAGATACACTCCGCTGTACTCATCCCCGGGGATGGTATCGGTCCCGAGATCACCGTGGCCGTGCGCCGTATTCTCGACGCGGCCGGCGCGCCCATCGAGTGGGTCGAACGCAAGGCCGGCGTCGCCGCATTGGAAGACGGCCCCGACGTGCTGCCCGAATCCACCACGGAAGCCATCGAGCACCACGGGATCGCCCTCAAGGGACCGTGCACGACCCCCGTGGGCGAAGGCTTTACCTCGGTCAACGTCCAACTGCGCCAGCGCCTCAACCTCTACGCCGCCGTGCGCCCGGTGCGGTCCCTGGCCGGTGTTCCGACGCGCTTTCAGGACGTGGACCTCATCATCGTCCGTGAGAACACCGAAGGGCTCTACAGCGGCGTGGAGAACCAGGTCACCGACGACGTGGTGATGAGCATGAAGGTGGCCACCAAGAGCGCCAGCCTGCGTATTGCGCACTGGGCCTTCCGGTTCGCCACCCGGCGGCAGCGCCGCAGGATCACCGTCTTCCACAAGGCCAACATCATGAAGGTGACCGACGGACTGTTCCTGGAGTGTGCCCGCCGCATCCACCAGCACGAGTACCCGAACATCGAGTACGAGGAGAACATCATCGACGCCGGCTGCATGAAGCTGGTGCAGGATCCCAGCCGCTTCGACGTGCTGCTGCTGGAGAACCTGTACGGCGACGTCATCAGCGACCTGTGCGCGGGGCTGGTGGGCGGCCTCGGGGTGGTGCCGGGAGCCAACTTCGGCGAGGACCGGGCCGTTTTCGAAGCGGTGCACGGCTCCGCCCCGGACATCGCCGGCGCCGGCGTGGCCAATCCCCTGGCCATGCTGATGTCCACGGTCATGATGCTGAACCATCTCGCGGATACGCGTGAAGACGAGCGCTGCCGCCAAGTGGCGGAACGCATCAAGGCCGCCTACGACCGCGCCCTCGACGACGACTGCAAGACCCGGGACCTGGGCGGCAGCCTCGGCACCGAAGCCTTCACCGACGCGGTCATCGAGCGGCTGGCCGGCTGACGGCGGTCCGGCCCCGGCCCGGGCTCACCAAGTACCTGCCGCGCGGCAACGCCGGCCCCACCCCTCCCGGATTCACACCCAAAGATCGTCCTTGACATCGTCTCCCACTCAGCGATAATCCCCTTTAGGGGTCAAACCTTGAACTATGCTGTTTGGGGGATAACATGGCACGGCCTTTACGGATCGAGTACCCGGACGCGCACTACCACGTCACCTGCCGCGGCAACGACCGGCGGAAGATCTTCATGGACGACGAGGACCGGGAGGCCTTTCTCGACCGGTTGCGGAAGTCCCTGGAGATCTACGAGGTGCGGCTGCACGCCTATGTGCTGATGAGCGATCACTTTCACCTGATCGCGGATACCCCCGGCGCCAACCTCTCCGACTTCATGCGTCACTTCAACGTGGCCTACACCTCTTTCTTCAACCGGCGGCACCGCCGCACGGGCCATCTCTACCAGGGCCGCTTCAAGGCCATCCTGATCCAGCCCGACCTGTGGCTTCTGCCGTTGAGCCGGTACCTGCACATGAATCCGGTGCGGGCGGGCCGCCGAAAACGGCGCGAGGTTCCGGAACAGGTTAGGGAGCTGTGGCAGTATCGCTGGAGTAGCCTGGGCGGGTACGTATCCGCCCGGCGCCGGCAGCCGTGGGTCCGCTACGACGAAGTGCTGGCGCAAGTGCAACAGTCAAGGCGGCGGTACGGACGGTTTGTCCAGGACGGCCTGGAGCGGGCCGCGCCAAGTCCTTGGAAGGCCCTTCGAGGCCAAGTGATCCTGGGCGACGACCGCTTCTGGGCGAGTGCCCGGCAGCGGTGGGCCGGCGCTGGCGGCAGCCCCGGGCAGGCATGGATGCCGAAACGCGCCCAAAAGGTGGACCCCGCCCAGATCACCGCCCAGGTGGCCGCCTACTTCAACCTGGTGCCGGAACGGTTACAGCGCAAACGCGGACGCTGCCGCGATCAGCGCGGCCTCTTGATGGAGCTGTTGTACCGCTACGGCGGCATGACCCAGCAAGCCATCGGCGCGCACCTCGGGGGCCTGGACTACACCGCGGTCAGCCACGAACGGCGCCGGTTCCGGGAGCGCGTGGTCGAGAACGAATTGATGGCCAACTCGTGGCGGGAGCTCGATGCCGCCATCGACTCCGCCGGCCTGTAGCACACTCCGGGACAACCGGACTGCCTGCGGTCGGAGCGAGGACGCGGACCGTCGTCACCGCAGGGCCGGCATGACCTCCCGGGCGAAGAGGTCGAGGGACGCCATGGACGCCTCGCGAGAGATGCCTGGGACCGAGAAGCGGCAGATGAGGTGGTCGAGGCCAAGTTCCTCCCGGAACCGCGAGATCTCCCGGACGCAGGTCTCCGGATCGCCCAGGATGATGCGGTCCTCGGCCAGCCGCTCGATGGAGAGCTCTCCCTGCGGCCGCTTGATGACCGGATGCGGCCAGCGGAAGTACATGTTCTCGTAGGCCTGGATAAAGGAGTCCCCGGCGGCGGCCAGCGCCTGCTCGGTGGTGCCGGCGACGAAGATGTACCGAAAAGAGGCAATCTCGCCCGGCTCCTTGCCCATTTCCGAGCGCGCCGCCCGGTACGACTTCACGCACGCCGACAACTCCGACAGTGCGGCCGACGGCCCGCCCAACCAGGCATCCCCCAGGCGCGCCGCCCGCTGGATCGCCGGCGGCGTCCAGGCGCCGAACCAGATGGGGGGCGCGGGCTGCTGTAACGGTCTCGGCCCCACCGTGGCGTCTTCCACGTGGTAATACCGGCCGTGATGCGTGACGTGGGTTTCGGTCCAGAGCCGGCGCAGCAGGGCGGCTCCTTCATCGAGGCGGCTGCCGCGCTGCTTGACCGACAGGCCGAAGGCGGCGAACTCCTCGGGCGCATATCCAGCCCCCACCCCCAGGATGAGGCGGCCGCCGGAGATCATGTCCACCATCGCCCCCTCCTCGGCCACGCTCATGGGATGATAGAGGGGCAGCAACAAGACCCCAGTACCGAGCGACACGCGCGTGGTGCGGGCGGCGATGGCGGCCAGTCCCAGCAGCGGAGCCGGATAGAGCACCGGGTTGTTGTGGTGCTCGCCGAGCCAGACCGAATCGAACCCCGCGGCTTCCGCCCGCTCGCATTCCCGGATGGTCTCCTCGAAGCTCTCGGTGCCCTGCAACGGGCTCAGTCCCAGTCTCATGATCTCTCCCGCTTGTTCCCACCGGCTGCGGCGAAGGCCTCGCCCGCTCCGGCCACGAAGGCTCGTATCCGTCCGGGATCCTTGCGGCCGTGTTCATCCTCGACTCCGGTGTGCGCGTCGACCCCGGCCGGCCTGACCGCCTCTATGGCCCGGGCGACGTTCTCTGGCGTGAGCCCCCCCGCCAGTATGACAGGTCGGGGGCTGAGTTCCACCAGCCGGCGGCTGACATCCCAATCGTGGGGCTTGCCGGTGGCACCCGACGCCCCGGTGGCGGGATCGAAGGTGTCCGTGATGAAGCCGTCCACGTGCGGCGCGAAGGCCGCCACCCGGGCTTCCAGCTCCGCCAGGTTGCCGTCCCGGACGATCAGGCTCTTGATCACCTCCAGGCCGGGCCGCAACGCCCCGAGCTCGGCCACCCGGCCCTCGCTGATAGGACCGTGCAGTTGCGCGCCGGCGCAGCCGAGCCTGCCACAAAGGGTGGCGATGGAGTGCGGGTCGTCGAGGTAGGTGATCAGCCACGCGCGCGGACCCAGGCCGAGCGTCCGTATGACCGCGGCGGCTTCCTCTTCCGGGAGGTCCTCCCGGTGCACGTCGAGTCCGATCGGAAAGCCCAGCCGGTGGACGCCGTTCTCCACCAGCATCCGCGCCTCGGCCTCGTCGAGAATACCGGCGATCTGAATGATGGGGTCCGCCAACACTAGTGTCGTGTCCCGCAAACACGGTTACGAATCCGCGGGTCCTCTTGCCCGTCGACTGCGTGGCCTTTCCTCGCGTGGTGCACGCCACTGGGGGGCGACCGCCGGTCGCCCCTACAGTTCATCGCGCCTTGCCGACGATCCAAACGCCCTCGCACCTTCGCAACCGTATTTGCGGCACACCACACTAGCCGTCGACCGATTCCACGTAGCGTCGCAGCACGTACACGCCGTCCGGGGTGAACGGCTGCGTCTTCGCCGCTTCCAACACCCCGCCGACAGCCATGAAGGCGCCGCTCTCCACCTCCTCCTCCTGCAGCGTCACCGGGCCCTCGTAGATGCACCGGTAGGCGGCGCCCCACACCCGGCTGTTGGCGTCGGCGTGGTAGAACTCGAACAGGTGCTCCAGCGGAACGTCGCGGATGCCCATCTCCTCCTCGAGCTCGCGCCGGGCGCCTTGGAGGTAGCTCTCGCCGGCCAGCACCACGCCGCCGGCGGCGGGATCGTAGTATCCCGGGAACACGTCCTTGGTGAGGGTGCGCTTCTGGACGTAGACTTCGCCCGGGGAGTTGAACACCAGGATATAGGTGGCGCGATGGGGCAGCCGTTCCGCCCGCATCTCCCGCCGCGCCGCGGAGCCGACGACGTTGTTGTCTTCGTCCACGATGGCCACGATTTCATCGCCCGGATCCATGAAATATGCGGGTTAGCGGCCGGTCCGTGCCCTGTCAACCCGGGCACCGCCGGCGGCTGTTCAGAAGGCCGTCAGCACCACGCCGCCGGCGCATACCAGCAGCGCGCCGATGACCGCCTTCGACGTGACCCGTTCCTGTTCCTTCAGCAGGAGGTGGGTGAAGGTCACCGAGAACAGCGGCGTGGTGGCGATCAAGGGGTCCACGAGTACCACGTCGCCGAGGCTGAGGGAGATCATGTAGGAGGTGATGCCGCAACTCGTGACCGCGCCCGAGAGCCCGAACCACAGCAACGTGCCCCGGTTGACCACGACGTCCCGGTAACCACGCCCTACCACCACATAGAGGAACAGGCCGACGAGGCTTCCCATCAACGTCAGGCAGATGGCCAGGGGCACCGACGTCAGCATCGAGTAGCCGAACTTGCGAATCGGGCTGGCGACGCCCCCAAGAACCGACGCCCCGAGGGCGAACAGCAGGTCGCGCTTGCGAAAGGCCGTCAGCGCCTTGGCGTCGCGCATTCCCAGCACCGTGGCCCCCAGGATGATCAGGAGGGTGCCGCTGGCGAGCGCGACGGTCCACTGCTCGCCCAGCCATGCCACGGCCACCATGCCGGCGAACAGCGGCGAGGTGTTCCGGAGCGGGGAGGCCCGGGCAACGCCGACCCGGGAGATGGCTGCGTAGAACAGGAACTGGGTCGTCAACGGCGCCACCGCCCCGGCCAGCATGAACCACCCCACGGCGGGCGCCGACGCCTGCGTCCAGTCCGCGAACGGCCCCATGACCGCCAGCAACACCGCGCCCATGGTCATGATGTTGAACGTGATGGCGGTGGTGGGTGAGCCGGTGCTCAGTCCGTAGCGCACCAGGATGTGGGCGGAACCAAAGAAGAACGCGGCTCCCAGAGCGGTCAGTGTTGCCATGTGTATGCGGGATCGGCGGATCGCGAAGCTGTTCTGCGAGACGGCACACTATACAATACCCGGGGTAGATAGGCTAACCTGTGCCGGACGGGACGGACACCGGCCGCGCGGGTCCCGCGCGGCCCACGACGAAGGAGAACCAAGACATGTCCTACGATGACCGCAGCGTGAAACCCATGAGCTCGAGCCTCTTGCGGGCACAGATCGGCACCAAGCTCCTGGCGGGCCTGTACGACACGGTTCCGACCATGATGACCAGCGCCATCCGGCTGTCGGTGGACCTGCCCGGCGCCGCCGCTGGCTCCACGGGTCCGCCCTTCGCCTTCAACATCGCCATCAGTCCGGCGTGGTGCAGCGGCATCCAGGGCGCGCGCCTGGTGGCCCGGCGGAAGATCGACATCGCCTGGCTCAACCCCTCGGTCATCGCCGCCATGGCCTATCACGGGCGCGGCGCCTTCCGGAAACCGCTGCCGTTGCGGGCGCTGGCGGTCTTTCCGTCGTATGACCGCCTGGTGGTGGCGGTGGCGCGCAAGCACGGCATCCGCTCCATGGACGAGCTCAAGCGGCGGAAGCCCGCCCTGAGGGTCTCGGTGGCCACCAACGACTGCATCGACTTCGCCATCAACGCGGCGCTGCGCGCCCACGGCATGACCCTCAAGACCTTCGAGGAATGGGGCGGCGTGGTGGACCCGGTGGTGCGGCCGAGCAATCCGCGGCGCCTGGAGGGCATCGTCTCCGGCGACGTCGACGTGGTCATCGACGAGGGGCTGTCGTCCTGGGCCGCCGCGGCGGTGGAGCAGGAGATGGCGTTCCTGCACTTCTCGCCCAAGGCCATGGCGTCGCTCGACCGCTACGGCTTCAGCCGCGCGCCCCTGAACGGGCCGCTGTTCGACGGCAAGCTGCCCGAGCCCGTCGAAGCCGTGGACTACAGCGGCTGGCCCATCGTCACCCACGCCGAGCTGCCGGACGAGCTGGCCTACCACCTGGTCGGGGTCATCGAGCAGATGCGGGAAGAGATCGGCTACGATACGCCGGAGGTCCCACCCATGACGCAGTTCTGCGCCGACACCCCGGACGGCCCGCTGGACCTGCCGCTGCACCCGGGGGCCGAGCGCTATTACAGGGAAAAGGGATACCTCTGACGAATGGACCTACACGGCTCCAAGTGTTCCTTCATTAACTTGTTGGAGGGTGAAGCAGGAGTCTCTTGTCAAGGGCCTCTGTCTGTGGTTTAGCGTTGATAGAAGGTGGTGAGAATGGCAACCTTCAAAAAGAAGCCCTTGAAACTGGTCGATGACGTGACCATCCATATCGACGCACCCCCTGCCAAGTTACCACCTTGATCCTGGTGACGCCCCGAAGCTGACAAGCTAGCGGAGATATCTAAAGGGGAACACGGCCCAACAACGAATCCAATGTATAGTAACCGTCGGTGATGGAAGTCCACCGTACCCAGGTTTATGACCGATGGTTCGACCGGCTTCGCGACAGGCAGGCAATAGCGCGGATCAACGCTCGCATAAAGCGGCTGTCCTTGGGTAACCCTGGAGATGTGCGACCGGTCGGCCAAGGCGTATCAGAGCTACGCATCGATTTTGGACCTGGTTACCGCGTTTACTTCGTGCATCAAGGCCAGGAGTCGGCTATCCTCTTGGCGGGCGGTAACAAGGATACCCAGGAAAAGGATATTGCCAAGGCTCAAGAGCTGGCACGATCGTTATAGAAGGAGCTGGCGATGGCAAGAATTCAGACTCGACCATGGGACGCGGCGGATTACTTAAAGACACGAGAGGATATAGTCGCCTACGTTGAAGCCGTTCTCGAGGACGGTGACCCGCAGCTGATTGCCGCCGCGCTCGATGATGTCGTCAGGTCCAAGGGCTTCACAAAGATTGCCACGGAAGCCGGTTTGGAGGGACAGAATCCTTCCCAGGCACTGTCGCCTGATGGCAATGCCAGCTTGTCCACCTTGTTAAAGGTGATACAAGCCTTGGACCTTCGCCTTTATCGATCCGTGGCACATGAGGCAGATCCGCCACGCGTCACTGCGGAAGACTTGTGGGGCTCCGCCTACACGCCCACTACGATTGACTATAAGGTCGTGGCAAATGTCTTGGAGACGAGGGTCCGTTAGTCATTTCGAGAACTCCAAACCATGAATGGGGTACAGTATCGCAAACTGGTCGGCGATGCTCGAGCCTTTCGGCAATCGGCCTGGTTGATGGAAAACGAGATACACAGGTTGAAGGTTAGACATGGAGACCTGACTCCAATCGGCGGGGCAACCGGATGGCCATCCCACTACGTGTGGGAATCTCTCAAGACGGCAAGTCACTTCAACCTCTTCATCTCGTTCGAATTGAGATTGAAGTGTCTCCTGGCCCTACACGGGCATGCGCAAGTACTGGGGCGAGAAGGGCATCTTCTCGCCAAGCTCTACGATCGACTCCCCTCGGCTACCGCCAAGAAACTGGAAGATCTGTTTCGAGAGGCGTTACACAATAGATCTTTCACGCTTATAGCGTTTCTCGATACGGACACAGCGGACGTTCCTTCAACACCGGCTAATCGAGACCTCTACACCCTAAAGGATTTTTGCCGTTATCTTGATGAGGACGCGGAGTTGTGGAACAGGCGATATTCACACGAGACAGTCTCCACAGGGTCATGGCGGCACTACTTGGACAATCTGGAAGCCCTACTGTTGTTTCTGGACAAGACTGAAGCGCTCGGGGAGGAACTGGCGCGAGAAAAGAGGATCATCAAGTAAACCAAGCTAGTGTCCTGTCCCACGTAATTCTTTACCGAGCTGCGCAGGATTTTTTGTCGTCGGCAAGGCGCGATGACGAGCAGTGGCGGGCACCACGCGAGGAAGAGCAACGCAGCCGACGGCAAGAAAGACAAGCAGATTGGTAAAGAATTACGTGGGACAGGACACTAGTTGTAGACAGACCAGCTTAATAACTGACCCGCCTGACACACACCGGTCCAATCACTCTGCGGTTAGCTCGAGCGTGTGGCCAATTCAAATTGCTATGCCGAGCAGATGACGTTCACCAGGGCTTGGCGCTTCTCCACCTCCACCGCCTTCAAGGCCCGCTCCAGCGCGGGCATCAGGTCGGCGGGGTCCTCCACCCGCTGGCCGTAGCCGTCGGCCACTTCCACCGCCTTTTCGTACTTGTCGACGCTGTCGAGCATGGTGATGGGCTGGTGGTTGCTCTGGGCCGCGTAGCCTTCCGGATTGAGCCCCACGGTGGCCCGGCGCACGGCCTGCCACCGCTGGTTGTTGAAGATGACGCTGAGGATGGGGAGCTTCTGCTCCGCTCCGACGTAGTGGCTGGCGATGGGATTGCCGAACATGTAGGAGCCGTCGCCGTGGGTGCCAATGACCAGCCGGTCCGGGGCCGCGAGCTTGGCGCCCAGCGCCACCCCGAGGCCATGTCCCAGGCCCGACGCCGCGCCGGCGTTGAGCAGGGTGCCCGGCTGGGTGATGTCGATGTGCGTCGACGCCAGCGCGGATTCCTTCACCACGATGGTGTCGTCGCTTTTGAGCTGGTTGATGCAGTGGGTGACCCACACCGGGTGCAGCGGCTTCTCGTTCCGCACCTTGTCGAGCCGCGCGGCCCAGCCGTCGCGCTGTTTGCGCCACATTTCCGCCAGGGCTTTCCGGCGCTTGTCGATGTTCGCCTTGACCCGTCCCTCGTGGGCGGACATGGCCTCGTTCAGGGCCGTGAGGCCGACGTCGGTGCCGCACGCCAGGGCGATGTCGCAGGGGTGGCCGCGCAGCGGCACGTAACTGTGCAGCGGGTCCGCGCCCATGTGGATGACCTTGGCGTCGTCGCGCACCTTGTCCGTGGCCGGCAGCCACGGCACCGCCACGTCGACGACCAGGATCACGTCCGCCTGGCCCAGCAGCGGATTGAGGTCGTACCCGAGATTCATGGGATGGTCGGTGGGCAGCGACATGTAGCGGTTGCGGTATTGCACCACGGGGATCGCGTAGCGCTCGGCCAGATCGCCCAGCGGCCCCCAGACCCGCGGATTGCGGCCGGCCCAGTTGGTGATGATCAGCGGGTTCTCGGCGCCGGCCAGCAGCGCCGCCGCCTGGTCCGCGGCGGCCGCGTTGGGATAGGGCGGCGCCGGGGCGTGTTGGCGCCCGGGGGACTCGTAGGTGAACTCGTCCATCTGCTCCGCCAGCACCTCCCGGGGGAGGCTCAGGTAGACCGGTCCGGTGGGCTCGCTCTTGGCCACGGACAGGGCGCGGTCCACGATGGTCTCGGTCTGCTTGCCGTTGCGCAGCTCATAGTCCCACTTGGCCGCCTCGCGCACCATGGAGGCCTGGTCGAACATCTCCTGGGTCCAGTGGATGTCCAGGCTCCGGTGCCCGGCGAGGCCCTCCTCGTTGGTGGGGGTCCGGCCCGCGGTGAACAGCATGGGAATGTTGCCGCGGGCGGCGTTGAGCAACCCGTTCATGCCGTTGGCGGTACCCACGTTGACGTGCACCATCACCGCCTGGGGCTTGCCCGTCACCAGGTAGTAGCCGATGGCCATGTGCATGGCGGTGTTCTCGTGCGGGCAGGTGACCGGCGCGGGTACCCGGGTTTCCAGATTCTCGGCCTTGGCGAGGGCCTCGACGATGGGCGCGAAGTCCGTGCCGGCGTTGGCGAAAAAGTAGTCCACGCCACGGTCCGCCAGCAGCGCCAGATAGGCATCCGCCACGGTCGCGTTCAACAGGGTTGTCTTGGCCATCTCGTCCCTTCCTTGTTCCCGGGTTCCGGGTTCGTCCCCCGGTCTGTAACGATACGTTCGAGGCTATTCGTATATGATTGCAGGGGTACCGGCAAGGTAATGAGTCGGGCGGTGCTCGGCGTCTGTCCGCTTGTCGGCGGGCACCTTGGACGAATCCGAGGGTCGACGGTGCGCATGCAACCAACCCCCTGAACCCTATCAATCGGCACCAGCCAGTCAACATTCACCCGGCCCGATGCTATAAAATCGGGGACCGCTTGAGAGTACTTGGCGGGAAAAGGAGGAACGGTGGCAAAGGGATTGAAGCGCGGGCTTCCGAAGGTGTACGTGGACGAGTCCGGGATTCACGGCGACGGGCTTTTCGCCGGCGAAAGGATCCGGCATGGCCGGCGCATCATCGAGTACACGGGCGAGAAGATTCCCTCGGGCGAAGGCACCACCCGGTCGAGGGACGACGAAGAGCTGACTTATATCTTCACCCTCAACGACAAGTTCGACGTGGACGGCTCCGTGAACGGCAATGAAGCGCGGTTCGCCAACCATTCGTGCGACGGCAACACCTACGTGGACATCATCCGCGGCCGGATCTGGTTCATCGCCGAGCAGACCATCGAGGAAGGCGAGGAGATCACCTTCGACTACCGGCTCCAGGGCGAAGAGCTGTACGAGTGCATCTGCGGCACCGCGCATTGCCGCGGGTACATGAACGACGAGGACGACGAGCTAGTGAAGGCGGCAAAGGCCGAAAAGCGCAGGGCGTGAACCCGGCCGCCTTCCCTCCCTGTTGCCATCCGGCCGTCTCCTGCCTTCCGATGCCTGCTTCCCATCCATTCAGCGAGACGGATCTGAAACAACTCCGGGATCGGGGCATCTCCGCCGAGCGGGCGGCGGGATATCTGGCGACCCTTGCGGAAGGCCTGCCCCACGCGGTCCTGGACCGTCCCTGCACCAGGGGTGACGGGATCACGGTCATCGATGACGGCGAACTGGCGCGCCTGTGCGGGCACGGCGACGAGGCGGCGCGGTCCGGAAGGCTGACCAAGTTCGTGCCTGCCTCGGGGGCGGCCTCCCGGATGTTCCAGGCGCTGCTGGCGGCCAGGAGCGCGGCAACGGATGCGGCGGCCACGGTCGAGGACCTTCGAGGCCGCCCGGAGTACCCGGCGTTGCGGGAGTTCATGGCCCGGCTCGAACGCTTCGCCTTCTATCCCGACCTGGAGGCGACCCTCGAACGCAATGGCAAGCATTTGCAACCGCTGCGCGATGCCGGGCGAATTCGTGAAGTCCTGGACTGCCTGTTGGACGCCGAAGGACTCGGCTATGCCGGGCTTCCCAAGGCCCTGATCCCGTTTCATCGCTATCCCGACGATTGCCGCACGCCGGTGGCCGAGCACCTCGTGATGGCCCGGGCGTATGTCCGGGACCGCGGCGGTACGGCGCGCGTTCATTTCACCGTCTCCCCGGAGCACCGCGAGGCGATGGAACGGCACGTCGCCTCGGTATGCCGGCGTTATCAGGACCGCGACACCCGCTTCAACGTGACCCTTTCGGAACAGCGGCCCGATACCGACACCCTGGCGGCCACCCTCGACAACCAGCCGTTCCGGGAACCGGACGGCGGCCTGTCGTTCCGGCCCGGTGGCCATGGCGCGCTGCTGGCGAACCTGAACGACCTCGGGGCCGACATGGTCTTCATCCAGAACATCGACAACGTCGCGGTGGATTCCGGTGCCGCCATTGGCTGCCGGAAGGCCCTGGCCGGACTGCTGGCGGAGCTCCAGACCCGCGCGTTCGACTATCTCCACCGGCTCCGCCCCGAAGCGGGGCCGTCGTTGCTCGACGAGGCGTTCCACTTCGTCCGGGCCACGCTGTCGGTGTCGCCGCCGGCGACCGTCACGCGCGCGCCCGCCGCCGAGCGGGTGCGTTTCCTGCGGGAGACGCTGGACCGTCCGTTCCGGGTGTGCGGCATGGTGCCGTCCGCCGGAGAGCCGGGCGGCGGTCCCTTCTGGGTCCGGAGCTCCGACGGCGCCTGCTCGCTTCAGATCGTCGAGTCCTCGCAGGTGGACATGGCAACCCCGAGTCAGCGGACGGTCTTTGCCGCTTCCACCCACTTCAATCCCGTGGATCTGGTCTGCGGCGTCCGCGCCCATTCCGGAGCGAGCTTCGACCTCACGCGCTTCAGCGATCCGCGGAGCGCCTTCGTCTCCATCAAGTCCAGCGGGGGACGCCAGCTCAAGGCGCTGGAACACCCCGGGCTCTGGAACGGCGGCATGGCGCGATGGAACACGGTGTTCGTCGAGTTGCCGCCCGAGACCTTCGCGCCGGTGAAGACCGTGCTGGACCTGCTGCGGCCGGAGCATCAAGGGCGCTGAACAGGGGCCGCCGCGCTATACCGCAATTTGCCCCTTGCATCCTCCGCCTTGGACAAGCCTATTTATTGTGGTAACAAAAAGTTACCGTGGTTGAGTTCGACCCCGCCAAACGCAAGGAAACGCTCAAGGTCAGGGATGCGCCGGACCTTTCTCGGGACGGCTGGCCGGAGAAGTTCGCCAAGGCAACCGTTCGTCGCGGCCGCCCACCCTTGGCCGAACCCAAAGTGTCGACGACCATCCGACTGTCCCGCGAGGTGATCGATCACTTCAAGGGCGCAGGCCGTGGATGGCAAACCCGGATCGACGAGGCCCTGCTCGATTGGATCAGACAGCGGCGGGTACCCTGATCACATTGAAATAGCGGTTGCGCAAGTCTATAGTCCAGGTATCGTTCGGCTTGGCTCACACTGGGCCAGCCAT
>LXNJ01000943.1_pt1 | contig 18414 bp, 16 predicted proteins | sample 809081 | NCBI WGS metagenome assembly LXNJ01 (sample SAMN04870510, study PRJNA318959) | sponge metagenome | biome: sponge; feature: marine sponge reef; material: water | host: Petrosia ficiformis | place: Greece: Milos, Mediterranean Sea | collected 2013-05-29 | depth 5-7 m
TCGCCGCAGAATCCTAGATGGACTTGAGTCGTTCAGCGAGCACATCGGGTTGACTAAACTCGGCGGCGAACAGCAGATTTGCGCGTTCGATGAACTCCATAAATACACCGAGTGGCGGGATTTCCTGAAGGGAATCTTCGATGGCAACCCGCACGTAAAGATGATGGTTACCGGTAGCGCACGTCTTTCAGTATTTTCGCGCGGAGGCGACAGTCTCCGAGGGCGGTATTTCACCTATGACATGCATCCGTTATCCGTTGCGGAACTTGCTCATGACGGAAGAGTTTCGTCAAACCAATCGGGGCTCTCTAATCCATCCGACTTGCCGAACGACCAATGGCACGCATTGATGACGTTTGGTGGATTTCCAGAACCGTTTACCAAAGCGTCACAGACATTTCATGGGCGTTGGAGCATGACGTCCAATGAGCAGCTACTTCGCGAAGACATCCGGGAACTTACACGCGTCCAAGAACTGAGCCAGATCGAGATGCTAGCCCTTCGAATACAACGCCAAGTTGGTCAATTGACGAGTTATTCCAGTTTCGCTCGCGACATTAGAAGCACCGTGCCGACGATACAACGCTGGATCGATATCCTCGAATCTCTGTATTACTGTTTCCGGGTTACACCTTGGCATCGTAATGTGGCTGGATCACTTCGAAAGGAACCGAAGTACTACCTGTGGGACTGGTCTCAGGTGCGTGACCGAGGTGCTAGGGCGGAGAATTTGATCGCTTCCGCGCTATTGAAATTTACGCGTTGGCGTACGGAACAAGGACACGGTGTATACGCGCTCCATTTTCTTCGCGATAAACAGAAACGAGAAGTGGATTTCGTGGTTATTCGAGACGAAAGACCTTGGATCCTCGTGGAAGTGAAGTCAGGCGCAGGTTCAAGTCTTTCAAAGCGTCTTCACCATTTCCAACGAAACACTGGAGCACAACATGCTTTTCAAGTAGCTGTAAATGCAGACTACATCGACAAAGATTGTTTCGACGAAACAGGTCCAATCATTGTCCCGGCAAAGACATTTCTCTCTCAATTGGTTTAACGAGTACGAAACGCGAGCGTTAGCGAATCGGCAATCATTCCCGTTAATCGATTCGCGCGCAATGAACTCTCGCACGTGCTTGAGACATTTTCTGCGTCAGCGATTCGATGTCATCTCAGCAAGCCGCGCCCGCAGACGATGCCGAATTCCTGCAGATGGCTGCGAATCGCGTTGGCGGTCTGCGTGCGTTGTTGCACGAACAAAACTCGGGTCTTGACCGCCACATACCGCATCGAGGCGCGGTTGGCCGCTTCGACAACCGCAGCAGCATCGTTGGCGTCGTTCTGACGCTTCACGAACGACTTGACGTAGTTGGCCAGTCTCAGCAGCAGTGCCATCCGGCGCTTGAAGGTACCGTTCGCCTGTGCCTGCCGCAAGGCGTTGATCACCTCCACCAACATCGTGTAATTCACGCTGCGTCCATGCGCGATCGCGGCAACGGCAAGACTGGTTGCCAAGTGAGCCTCGCCGAACCCCGGCGGTCTGCAGAACACGACGTCCACAATGGACTTAGGCGGCAAGTCGGTACCCGGGAGCGCATGGGGAGCCGTATTCGGGTCCTACGGCGTGTACGCGTACATCGTCGAATGCATCCGCGCATGCGCAGCGGCAGGTGCCAGTGCATGCCGCGTCTCAAGCCGTCTGAGTTCAGCGGCTTCGGTCCGCATCTGACGCTCCAACTCACTTGCTGTCGCACCGAACGATGCATATTCGCCATCGGACGATTCATTCGCGCACGCTGTGAGCGCCCAGCCTAACGAGCAAAATGTCGCCGAATTTCGTCTTGAAAGAGCAGCTAAGCCAACGTGGAGCTGCACGACTATAAATATACTCCGCTGACGTTTAACATGGAAACCGACACCGCAAACAGCGGATACGGCGCATGCGGCACCGATTTGATCGAATCAATTGCGCGCGCTTGAGCGAACGTGGTCACCTCGCCGCCGAATTCGGGGCTATTCGGATGCGGCTTTTGTTTAGAAGCCGAAATGAACGAACAATCTGAATGTTGCCCTATGGTCGGTGCATGCCCTGTTCACGCCATGCGCGCGTCGCAAACGAGGTTGTCTTGTGAACACGCCCCATAGACGCGATGCCGCGATCCCGTAGTTGTCCGCGCGGCATCGCGCGCGCCGTAGTCATGGCAATCGCCGCAGCCTATGGTTCATTTGCCGGTGCGAATGACCCTGCGATCGCGGAACTCGCCGAACGTGAGTGCGGCGTGTGCCACGGCGAGCAAGGCGTCAGCGCCGATCCGTCGATCCCGTCGATCGGCGGGTTTTCGGAATACGCGATACTCGATCTACTCGCTTCTTACGAAAGCAAGCTCAGGAATGCGCGAAAAGTGGAACTCGAAGATGGCACCGAAACCGACATGGTCGAGGTCATCGAAGCGTTCCCCGCGTCCGAACTCGAAGCGATCGCCATTTACTACGCCTCACAACCATGGGTGCCGATCCAACAAGAATTTGATCGCGATCGCGCCGTAAAAGGCGCTCGGTTGCATAAAGTGAAATGCAACAAATGCCACATCAACGGCGGCAGCGTTCCCGAATCCGATCACGCGCTCATGGCAGGTCAATGGCGGGAGTATTTGGAAGGTGAATTCAAGAAATTCGACGGCGGCTCACGCAGAATGTCGTCGAAGATGCAACAGAAATATGACACGCTCAACGCCGATGGCAAGCGCGACATCATCGAGTTTCTTGTAAGTGCAGGAGATTTTTGAAATCGGTTCGAGCGTGGCCAAGGTACGGCGCGGTCGCTTCTACGCAACCAGCCTGACCATCGTATTCGCCGTCTTGCTCGCGCTGTTTCTGCGGGCGGACGAAAGCGGTAAAGCGAACGTTCATCAAATCCTCGCTGAAAAACTCGCCGACGGCGCTTACTCGCGGCGCGGTGCCGACACGTGTCTCGGTTGCCACGATGAAGACGACCCCTTTCCCACGGCGCTCGTGTTCGCGAACATTCACGGCCACCCGAATTTTGATGGGACGCCCTTTCATTTAGGCGATACCTCAAACCTCCCAATCGGTCTACAATGCGAGGCATGCCACGGACCCATGGCAGATCATGGCGTCAAAATCCTGCCAGACGGCGCAGCGCGTGAACCGATGCTGAATTTCGGCGAACGCGGCAACGCCAAACCCGACCTGCAGAATCAACTCTGCCTCACATGCCACGAAGACTACAACCGTACTCACTGGCACAACAGCGCGCATGAGCTTGGCAACCTAGCGTGCGCGGACTGCCATCGAGTCCACGACGCCGACGACCCGGTCCGAATGCGCGGACACCAGAACGCCAAGTGCGTCAGGTGCCACCAGCAAGTCGCGCTTGAACTAAACCAGCGCAGTTCGCACCCGATTCGCGACTCCCACCTCGTGTGCACGGATTGTCATGACCCGCACGGCACGGCCATGGCGAGTCTGCAGCTGGTCAAGGGTGAGTCAATGAATGAGTCGTGTTTTCAATGCCACACAGAGATGCGCGGGCCTTTCACTTGGGAGCACCCGCCGGTGGTCGAGGACTGTTCGATATGCCACGCGCCGCACGGTTCAAATCAAGCGTCGCTGCTCAAGTTACGGGTCCCGCAACTGTGTCAAAGCTGCCATTCGTCGCTTGGGCATCGAAGTTTGGCGCTGACTGGGGAGTTGGACTCCGGCGATCCGAACGCGATGTTCGCGTTCGCGCAGGGTTGCGTAAATTGCCATTCATCGATTCACGGGTCGGATCACCCGTCAGGGAATCTCTTCCGCCGATGAGCCGCAGTCACGTCAAACTCGCGTTGATCTGCGTGAGCGCGTTGTTGCATCAGGTTGCGTTCGGCGAGTACGCAACGAACTACACTAGTGTCGACGTGTCGCGATGGCGGTGTTTGCTTTGCGAATTTGAGACCTATGTCGGGACTTCCGGGGAGCTGGCGACGCGAGCCATTCTGACCACGGACGATTCCGACCGATTCGGGCGGGACGGCTCGTTCGAGCGCGCGGGGACGCGCACGGCACTGAATGGGCGCATGGGCGTCACTCGTTCTAACGGTTGGCTTGTTAGCGCGTCCGCCACCAACATTGGGTTGGACTCCAACGACATCGCGCTCGGGATCAAAGGCTCCCGTTCCCTCGAGGCGTCGCTGCGTTTTCAGCAATATCGGCGTTTGACCGCGCGCCAAGCGATGACGCCGTATCGAAGCGTCAACGGTCGTTTGGCGCTCGGTCCCGGGTGGAAAAGCGCATTTCAAACACACGACTTCGAAAACCTCGAAACGTCCAATCGCCTCATCGAGCTGGCAACGACGCGACGCTCGCTCGCGTCCTCGTTCAGCGTGGAGGTAATCCCGAACCTCACGCTGTCGCTGGAACATTCGTCCATATCGAACGAAGGCGTGCAAGAGACGTTCCGCGACGGAATCCTCCAAGCAACCGCCCTGCCGAAGACTATCGACCGTGAATCGGTCTCCGACCGGATTCAACTTGCATATCGCACGGAACGCCTGAACGCCGCCTGGACGCGAACGCAAGTTTCGTTCGAAAACTTTGAGTCGCTACTGCAATGGGAGAGCCCCTATCAATTCGGATTAACGACGAACGAAAGCGCCAACGCGTTCGCGCATGCGCACGAGAACGACACGCTTGACGTAAGTCTCGCGTTGTCGCTCGACAGCCAGTTTCGAATCCACGAGCGACGCGGAACGACCACAACCCGACCGAAACTGTTGCGCTATGGCTCCGGTCCTTTTATCGAAGACGTGGATCCGGTGCACCTCTACGCGGAACGCGAGTTGCGCAGTAGAAGATGGACCTACATGACAGCCTTGCCAAGCGACGTCGAGATCGCTGCGTCTCATTCATCGCACGACATCAAGGACTTCCGACCGCATGACGCGCTCACGCCAGCGTTGGGGGGACTGTTTCTGACGCCAAGCCGGTTGTTGCGACCGGGCGACATGACGCGTCGGCAGAACGACTTGGCGATAAGTTACCGCCCGGCCATGAACTTCAACGTGCGAGCGAAAGCATGGAAAGCAACTCTAAACCGCGAAGCGCAGGAGATCGCGACGAATGACACGCGCGGCGTCGAACTGAAACTCACCCAACCCATTCAATCGCGGTGGTCCCCGTTCATGACGCTACGCTGCGAGTCACGAACTGGGTCGGCGTTTCAAGCGGTCTCGACCAACAATCCGCACACGAGGCGTTTCTACCAAGCGGACATGAAGCGGCATGTTTGGACGAGCGGCCTCAGTTTTCGATTACGTGATAATAACGACGTGCTGTCAATCGCGGTCGAGCTAGAACGACAAGGATTCACGGACTCGCGATTGGGGCTCACCGCGATGGATTATCGAGGGCTGACGCTCGGCTATGGTTCGCAGCTTGGCGCGCGCGTCGCGGCCGAAGGGCATCTTGCATCGTACCAGCGACGAGCGGCGATCGATGGCTCGCAAAGTCTGGATTTGACGATGCCGTGGCAGTACGCGTCGGACGACCGCGTCAACTCGGCAGGCATGAGATTCAACATCGAGCCATTCCTCGAAAGCATGACGAACCTGACATTCGACTACACGTTGTCCGATGGCAGGGTGTCGCTAGCGACCATCTTCGAAGACGCGACGAGCGTCTTCCCGAATCAGATCTCCCGGCACGAGTCGTTCGACCTGGTCGCCGGACTTCGCGGCTTCTACGGCACCACGATCAACGCGAGAATCTACGTCGAACAGTACGATGCGGGCGATTGGTCGCTCAACGCGTTGGGGCAAACGACGCTCACGAACGTCATGACGCTGGGTCGAGATTTCACGTCGCATACCAACACGCTAATCTCTTTGGCGATCCGGCGCAATCTCTAGTAGGCTTGAGCGCGCTTTGCGCTGATCCAGAATCGCGCCACGCGTTCGAGATTCAATCTCGCGGGGACCCCGAGATCACGCGGAGCCATCGCGAAATCAGGCCGATTGTAATCGTAGGGCGCCGGTTTCATGTCGCCATTAAATCTTGCTGTCTGAATGTCGCGAGAACCATGCGCCTTTCCTTCTCTGCGACAGTTTTTTTAGGACATGAGAGGGCACTTGTAAGGGTGAGCGCATTGTTTAGCCTGTTAATACGCCTCTTGCGACTACGTTAGGGAATAGTTGAATCGTGCGGAGTGCACCCATCTCATCAGTGCGCCAGGCGCGAAACTAGGCAAATGATGTCAGGACCTATGCCCATGCACAAGAGTTCCTCATACGCTCGGTGACAACGTATGTGGTTGATCTGGAAGTTTCCATGTACGTTTTCAATCGCGGTCTTCAATTCAAACACGACGTCTTCGATGCGGATATCCCACGGCGACATGCGAGTGAGCTCTCCCTTTTCTGCAGGAAATGCGCACTCGAATCCGATGTGACGGCACAGTTGCTCGACGAAGTCTGGACGAACGTCGCCGACCTTGGTGTTCGAGATTCGTTTGATCTTCTCGAACTGATCGCCAATCCACTTCTCCGCGTCCGGATATTCATCTAGGTCACCTAGAAGAATCTGTTTGGGGTTAAGGAGTTCTGCCCTCGACAAAGTCGGCATCCGTCACCGCGCTGCGCATAAGACTCATGCTGATGTGCCGACAGTTATGAGCGGCAAGGTTGCTGTATTTACGCCAGTCGGTCCGGTTCAGCACCTCCTCAATTTCCGCGTAGGCTTTGTGATTCACGATACCCTACCCACAGACGTAACGCACTTCTGAAAAATCTCGAACTAGCTTTGGAACTGCGGTCCCATAGAACGTCCGATGCAGAAACCAATCGGCTTCTTGGATGCGTTCCTGGCCGCACAAAAGCTCTTTTCGCTCATCCACTGTGAAGAGGCCAACCCACCCGCCGCATGTCTTCGCAGCTCGATGGTTATTTACACCGCGCTGTTACATTTGCCACAGCGCATTGATCTTCACCGCTGTGCCGTCTGCGTGAAACAAGCAGCCGGGCGAGAGCACGGCACTGTGAATCAGGCTCAGACCGTTTACTCGGTGTTTCGGGTTCCCTTTGCCATCGCTTTGAAACACCATCGGCAGAATCATGCCAATATAGTCGGCGAAGTGTGCGGCGCGGTTAAGAAACGACAACGCGAGCCATGCCCGATACCCTAACGGCGGGTCGACGATGACGGGATAGCGTTTTCAACTAGGCGGCGTCCAAGATAGGAAGTCTGCCAGCTCAAATTCAGAGCGAGAAGGTGCCACGTCCAACACTATGCGTCTGCCGTTCGGTAACAGGTCGTAGAACACGCCATCTCCTGCTCCGGGTTCGATGAACGTATACGCATCCTCTAGAGCATGGTCTCCTGCTATCCGTATCAGAAGGTCGACATGACAAGCCTGTGCAATCTCAGGTCGTGTGTAAAACTTGTCCAAGCCGACCTTAGCCAGATCCACTAAAGTCGGAATCAACGGATGGCCGAGTCATCGCAAGTTGCGGAACAGCATCGCCGATTCCCGGTCGAAATTTAGCAAGGCGACTCGACATTCGCGATTTCGATTGGGACAAGATCCACAAATTCCGAAATAGCGGTTCCAGTTGCATAGTATGAGCAACTGTTGAAGTCATTCCGTGCATTAGTGTGGTCTGAGTTGGTTCCACTAGGAGCGGGAATCTGGTAGACACTCCTGACTTGATGGTACGGGTATATGCACGGGAGTGGCTCGTCGAGTCCTACCGCAGGCGTGAGACCGGCATTGGATTTCTACGGCGCGATGTAACGACCTTGTCAACATCCTTGGAAGTGGCGAATTCCAAAGGAATTCCGTCTGCTTGAGTCGTGGACCTGCTCACGTGTACAAGAGTCACTCGCTATTTGCTTCTTTTGCGGGTCAGTCCTAGTCATGAGCGGTGTCGATCCAAAATTGCATCGTCGCCTTGATGTTCGCGACTGCCGTTTCTTGGTCGTCGCCGTGCGCCATACACCTCGGCAATTCCGGTATCTTCGCGATGAAAACCTGATCCTCATGACTCTAATAAAGAGTGAGCTCGTAGCGATGCATTGGACCTTTCATCCGAGCTTGCACTTCGGAATGAGCTCGCGGATTTGCCTCACTTGATGGGTGTTCGCGTGTCCACTGTGGCGCTGGATGTTAATGATCTCTGCTGTTCCTTAAGTGCCGAAAATATCATCGCATTGAGTTCTATGGCTTGCGCCCTTGAGAAGTATTGGCCTTCGCAGTGTCGAGTTACGTCCGTCTCTCGACCGTGCACAAAGTCGCGTTGTTCGAGCTCATGCCGGACAGTATTAGCAGATCGATGAATTAGCGGCGGAATGTCATTCGGCAATTCGAGATTTAGCGCATTGGCGCACTTAATTCTTGTTAGCGTAAGACCGCGAAGTTTGTGATACCATACGTTCAATCGAGAGGCAACTACCCGACGCTGTCGAAATTTCATACATGGTTTTCGGCAACGGTATAGATTCTTCTTTCCCAATGAGTCGCACTCAGAGCATCCTAAACGTCGCGCGGTTAATCGCACCCACAATTTCGCTCTCGCGTGCGTGCATCGCTAACCGTCTAATTCCCAATCGGCTAACGGCCGCTTCGGTTCGGATGAATTGATGGCTACTGTAAACCGCTTCTCAAGACCCGTTTCCACCATCGCCCGATGGAGCGCGACGCTCGCCATGGCGTGTCTTTGCCTGGCGGCCAGCAGTCAGGAAGCCCCGGGCGACACCGCCGCAAATTTCGACGAGCGGGCGCAGCTTGAGGAGGCGAAGCAAGCCTACGAACGGCGTCGTGCCGCCGCGCACGCACGCATGCCGGACACGCTGTACGCATCTAACCCGACCTTGTCCAATTCACCTCACGCAGCGGTAGAGCAAGACAAGCCCGCCGGCATTGATCCGGAAAAATACCGCCAAGCGCTGCAAGTCGCCCAGTCCTTGATTCCCTCGTCGACCGACGACAATGCCGAAACCGCCGAGGAGGTTTTCGAGCGCGAAGTTTCGCCCATCGTGCAAGCGCAGTGTGCGCTCTGCCACGTCGCCAACGGCGTCTACCAAGGCGATCGCGTCGTGTTCGTGCGGGAATCGGATGCCGAGCATCTCGCGCTCAACTTCCAGGTCTTCAGCGACTTTCTCGACGACGATCCAGATGGCGTCAACGTAATCTTGAACAAGATTCGCGGCAACAATCACGGCGGCGGGGAGCAAGCACCCGCGGGCGGCGACAAGTACGCCAGCTTCGAACGCTTTCTGGGATTGCTCGCCGGCAGGGACGCCGAACAGCCGGTCGCGTGGGACCGTCTCTTCGCCGGCGTGACGCTGGAGTCCGAGCGGAGCACGCTGCGCCGCGCCGCCATCGTGTTCGCCGGGCGCAATCCGACCGCTGCCGAATATGCCGACCTTGAGGATATAGGTTTGCGGCAAGCCATTCGCAACGTGATGAATGACCCAGAATTTCACGAATTCCTCATTCGCGCATCCAACGATCGGTTGTTCACGGATCGAGAGAGAGGCGTCCTCTCTAGATTCGATGGCGAACCGTATGTGACATACAGCAACAAGCGCACCGCGCAGTGCGAACGGGAAGTCAATGGCGTGTCCGACGCCGAGCGAAACAGCATGCGATCTTGGGAAAATGCGGTGCAATTCGCCGCGGTGCGCGCGCCGCTCGAACTCATTGCCTACGTCGCCAAGAACGATTTGCCTTACACCGAGATTCTTACCGCCGACTACATCATGGCGAATCCGCAAGCGGCCGAAGCTTACGGGGCGGATACCGAATTCGCGAGCGACGACGACGCATTCGAATTCCGACCCTCGAAAATCGTGGCCTATTACTTAAACGACGGCTCGCGACAATTTGGCGAACGCGTCATGGGTTGCGAACGGCCGATCACGTATCCGGGCGATTTGCATTTGGATTATCCGCACGCGGGTGTGCTCAACTCGAAAGTGTTCATGCAGCGCTATCCGACCACCGCAACCAACCGAAATCGCGCGCGGTCCCGGTGGACGTACTACCACTTTCTGGGTTTGGACGTCGAAAAGTCGGCGTCCCGCACCACCGACCCGGACGCGCTCGTGGACAAACACAATCCCACCTACAACAATCCCGCGTGCACTGTCTGTCACAGCGTTCTGGATCCCATCGCCGGCCTTTATCAAAACTACGGCAATGAAGGTCGATACCGGCCGAATTTCGGCGGTCGCGACGCGTTGGACAGCTTTTACAAATACGACCCGCCTGGCGGCGCCGACTTTCTGATCGAGGCGAAAACCCACCTAACGCGTCAGTTCGTATCGGCCAGAGGGTTTTTAAGTGCCGGCGACAACACCATTGGCCTAAAGAGCGTGCGATTGCGCAATTGGCCGCAAATGGGGCTTAACCGTCTGAAAGTACATGACGACAATGGCCGACTCGTTGATTCCCGCGACCTTTTCACGCTGGGCGACCAGGGATGCGGTAGATCACAAAACGGCATGTTTATCCTCGACACCAATTGCACCGTCGGCGTGCCCGTCAGAGCGCCTAACGACGGCATCTACAGTGTCGAGGTGGACGCGTGGAATCGGAACGCGAATTCCTCGGACCCGGTGTTGTTGCGCGTCTGGGTGCCTGGCTACGTCTACGAAGAAGGCGATACCTGGTACCGCGACATGCGAACGCCTGGATTCGGCGCAGAGGCTGCGCCGAACGCGGACACTAGCGTGCAGTGGCTGGCGCAACGCATCGCGGAGGACGATCGATTCGCGACATCGACGGTCAAGTTCTGGTGGCCGGCTTTGCACGGAAGCGAAGCGCTGTCCGTGCCTACGCAGTCGAGCGACCGAGACTTCGAAAGTCGCCTCATGGCCGCGGTCGCGCAAGATTCCGAAATTCGGCGGCTCGCCGCTGAATTTCGGCGCGGTATCGCGGGAGGCGATCCTTACAACTTGAAGGACCTCCTGGTGGAGATGACCCTCTCGCCATGGTTTCGTGCCGATGGCATGACCGACGCCGATCCGGTGCGCGAACTGGCGCTGCTCCACGCCGGCGCAAAGCGCCTCCTCACCCCAGAAGAACTGGCGCGCAAGACGCTTTCGTTAACAGGCCTGCAGTGGGGAAGAGGTTTTCGGCGAAATTGGATGCGTCTGAACGAGCGATTGGATTGGCTCGGTCGCGACTACAACATCCTTTATGGCGGCATCGATTCCGACGGCAACACAGCACGGGCGAGGGACATGACGGCGGTCATGGCGAGCGTCGCGAAAAGCCATGCAGTGGAACTCAGCTGCCCCATCGTGCTTCGAGACTTGTATCTGTTGCCAAACGGCGAGCGACTTTTATTCAACGATGTCGAGAGTACCGATCACCCATCGTCCGAGTTTTCGAACGTCTTCAGCGTTGAAGGCAATTCGTATAGCAATCGTCAAACGCTGGTCATCAATGGGCCGCTAAGCGCCGGCGAGATTACCGTCAACATGGTCTTTCTCAACGACTATTGGGGTGGTTCGTCCGCGACCGACCGCAATGTATACGTCAACTTGGTGAGACTCCGTGGCGCAAACAACATACTGATTGACATCGCGGAACCAAGCGATTTCGTAAATGACGGTTGCGGGAATCCTAATGCGGACCCGTCTTACATAGGCGCCACCTGCGAGCCGGTAGTGGCGAATTTCGACATTCCCGCCGACGGCACTTATAGCATCGAGGTCGTCGCATGGGCAACACAAGCCGGCGACGAACTCGCGCGATTGTCAGTAGCAATTGAGTCGAACGCCAAGAATTCCGCCGGTTCACGCGTCATACGCGCCAAGCTTGCTGAACTCCATCACAAGATGCTTGGAGTAGAACTCTCTACCAATTCCCCTGAGATCGATGCTACGTACGGCTTTTTTGTCGATGTGTGGAACCGAGAAAAAGACAGTCGCACGCAGAGACTTGACCATGCCATACAGTGTCGCTGGGAAGCAGATCGTCACTTCTTGGACGGATTGACGGACAAACATCTCGTAGACAACGGGTACGAAACGGATACGGACTGGAATGTTGCATATGGTTATCTGGATGAACGTGACCCACTCGACGTCAGAGGCGTCGGAAAAACGTGGACAGTGATAATCTCAGCCATGCTCATGGATCCTCGCTACCTGCACTTGTAAAGAAACCGAGCTGATCTCATGAATCGACGCAGTGTTTTAAAGAGTTTGGCCGGCGCACTCGGCGGTCTGAGCGCGGGATTTCACTTACGTATCGCAAACGCCGCGCATCATGCAGGCAAATTCGTCGTGTCTGTACAAGCGGACGGCGGCTGGGATCCCACGAATTTCTGCGATCCCAAGACCAACACGCCCGGCGAACCTGACATCACCCATTGGTCCGATCGCGACGACATCCAGCAAGTCGGCAACATACCCTACGCACCGTTCGGCAACAACGCTGCGTTTTTCAGGAAGCACTTCAATCGGATGCTCGTCATCAATGGTGTCGACGCTCAGACGAACTCGCACACGGTCGGCGTCACGCACAACTGGAGCGGTAGAAACTCCGAGGGTTTTCCGACGATCACCGCGGTGGCGGCAGCCAATCAAGCCGATGACCTTCCAGCGCCTTATCTTTCGTTCGGAGGATTCTCGCGAACTGCGGGTATCACCCGTTACACAAGGCTCGACAATCCAAACCAAGTACGCAACATCGCGTATCCCAATCTTTCTTACTCGGAACGTCCATACGTTTCAGCCGAAAACTGGCATGCATTGACTGACTACCGCAGGAAAACCGTATCCAGGCTCGCTTCGAGGTCAAACGCAACGCCAGCAGAGAAATACCGCCTGTCGTTGTACGAGATCGCAATTTCAAACGAGAATCTCATGCGCTTCGCGGACGCGATTCCGCCGAATAGCGAACTCGAAAACAGCATAGAAAGCGGAGCTATTCAAGGCAGCGCAAACACACATCGGAGCAGTCTCCGTCGCCAAGCTCAAATGGCTGTGATCGCGTTCGCCACGGAAACCTCGGTAAGCGCCGACCTTCATCAAAGCGGATTCGACACGCACTCGACGCACGATCCCGAGTCGCGGTGGTTGCTCGATCGCCTCACTGACGGCATCGACTATCTTTGGGAATACGCGGCGGAATGGGGCATTGACGATCGCTTGGTCGTCGTGATCGGATCGGATTTTTCGCGCACCAACTTCTATAACTCGAACAACGGCAAGGATCACTGGCCGATCGGCAGCTTCATCGTCATGGAAAACAACCAACGCTGGACCAACCGCGTGGTGGAAGGCACCGATTACTTGCAGTTCGCCCAGAAGGTCAATCCTAGAACGCTGCAGCCTGACGCCAACGACGGCACGATCATTTATCCCAAACACGTTCACAAGGCGCTGCGTCGGCATCTTGGCATCAACGACACCCCAGGCGCGATGGCACATCCTTTCAACAATGTCGAGGACTTCGCGTTCTTCGACGACATGTCGTAGGGACACTCGCTCGTTAAGCACGTAATCATGATGAAACGGACGATGCCAATTCGTGCACTTGGGGTGTGCACGCTGCTAGCTATTTGCAGCGCGACCTACGCAAACGTCGACATACCCGATCGCAACCTTCGCAACGTCATCGCCGACATTCTCGGAAAGCCGAGCAACGCGCAGATCACCGCCGAAGAAATGGCGAGCATTACCGCAATTCGGGCCGAAGGCAATGGAATATCGAACCTCACCGGTTTAGAGTCCGCCACCGAGTTACGCAGCCTCAATCTCAACGAGAATTCAATACGAGATTTATCGCCGCTCGCCGGACTTTCAAAGCTCGCTCGCATATCCCTGCGAAATAACTCGATTACCGATATCTCGCATCTCGAAAATCTCGAGAACTTAACGGAATTGAACTTCGAATTTAATCGCGATTTAGAGGACATCTCGGCGCTCTCATCCCTGAAGAACTTAAGAGACCTGAAATTAAGCTACACCCGGGTCAACGATCTCGAGTCGTTGACATTTCACACAGATATGACAACCCTGACTATACACGGCGTAAGAGCCTCGGACTACTCTCCTCTTACGACGCTACAGTCGCTCGAAGTGCTCGAAATGTGTTGCGGGTCCCTAAACCAAATTCAAGATCCTTCGCCTATCGGCGAATTACGAGCTCTAAAGTACCTGAGCGTTAATTGGAACGGAAACTTAGGCGACTTTTCATTCCTTTCCACTTTACGTAACCTGGAAGAGCTTCACATACACGGCAGCAGCATGGTAGATCTCGCCGTACTTTCGAATCTCAACAATCTCACAGTATTATCCGCCAGCCATAATGAAATCGTTGATATTTCGCCTCTTTCCGGTCTGACCAAACTTAGGGACCTCCGTCTCGATCGCAACCAAATCACCGATATTTCGGCAATGGCTGGGCTGACCGAACTCCGAATATTGAGGATTAATGAAAACCAGATCACCGACATCAGCGCATTGAGTCATTTGACTAATTTGAGTGAAGTCCAACTCGAATTCAATGAAATCAGCGACATTAAAGCGTTATCTGCAGCAGAATCCATCCGCAGGATATTCCTCAGCGGTAACAAAATCGCTGATCTAACGCCGCTCGTGGACCTAGTTGAGCTAGACCAGCTTAGGTTGGAATTTAATGAAATTACCAACACTAGAGATTTAGCGAGCTTGGTCAGAATGTGGGAGCTTCACCTGTCTGGAAATCAGATTACAGACATCGCGCCTCTATCGAACATGACTGGATTACAGAGATTGCGTTTAGCTAAGAACAAAATCGAAGATTTGCGACCGCTCTCTCAATTGAGAAATTTGCGAGAATTGGAACTCAGTTTCAACGAAATCACGGATGATAGTGTCCTTAGCGATTTGGAGGAGTTGGAGTCGTTGTCACTGGCCGGGAACTCGCTTTCGGAAGTCGGAGGTTTGAGATACCTGTTTGGGCTTCGCGAACTAAATCTCGCGAATAACGAACTTCGCGATATCGCTCCTCTCAGATTTCTATTACAGATCGAACAGCTGAATCTTAGAAACAATCAAATTAGCGATATCTCTGCGTTGCGACAATTACAAAAATTGAATTATCTCGTGCTGGACGGGAACAACGTGAAGGATTTTTCGGCTTTTGCAACCATGTCCCGCTTGGAAGAGGTGTACTTACGACATAACTCGATCTCGGACCTGTCCACGCTCGGTCGAATCGCAAGTTTGAAAGTGCTCTCTCTGAGTGATGGTAATTCGGTGACTGACGTATCGCCACTGGCGGAGCTTAGAAATTTGGAAGGGCTTGGACTTGCGGGCAATGAGGTCACGGAACTATCTGGAATGTCGCGGTTGAACAACCTTCGGTGGCTCAACGCGGGCGATAACACCATAGCCGACATTGGGCCCGTTGCAAACATTCGCGAGCTGCGGTGGTTGAATTTTCTTGAGAATCCGTTGGACGACGCGGCCCGTTCACGGCATATCCCCGCGCTGGAGCAACGCGGCGTGCTTGTTATCCACTGATATACGCTTCTCTGTGTGACGGCACTGATCGCTAAACATCCTTCTCGATCCCAACTCATCGTATCGCAATCTGATCTTACGAGAACGTTCTCGACGTGCGAGCGCGATCGTTGACTTTGCTTGAGTATGCCTGAATGACGGACCCGGGGTAAGTCCGCATCAAGCGAACGTGGCTTCGCCAAGCTTACCGGCGCACAGCCATGAAGTTCTCCGTTATTTTGGCGTATTCGCTAATTACCTGTCCCAGTCCGTCATTCACTATCGCAGGGCACGTCGCCGGCGGCTTCACGGTGTGACACGATTGCAGGAACACGCCTACTGGCACTCGATGGTGATGGTACAGGCGTCCTCGGCAATATTCGTCCACCTCTCGGAGTCGAGGTGTCAGTGCGCGATTAAGACTATTGACATAACTCGTGAACACTAACTCCATCGACTGCAGCGCACTCCACTCTCAATTCGTGAAGATCAACACGATAGGAAGTCACCCGTTCCTATCTCATATACGACTATGGTCATGACTATAGGTATTTACTACAATTGGACGGAGAATTAACCAGCTGAACGGGAATGGCTATAGACGACCAAACGGACCAAAAGGTGATCAAAGCGTCGGAATTTAAGGCTAAATGCCTAAAACTCATGGACGCGATCTCTGAATCTGGCGAGGAGCTTGTCATTACGAAAAACGGCAAACCGGTTGCGAAGCTCGTTCCCTATTTCAAACCTCAGAGTATCGTCGGAATGTTCAAGGGAGAAATCGAAATCCTCGGCGACATCATGGAACCAATTGATGTTGAATGGGATGCACAGAAAGACGAAAACGACGAGGACTATTACTAGTGCTTCTTCTCGATACACATGTATTTCTCTGGTCAACTGATGCTGTAGACAGAGTGGGGAGTAACGCACTAAATCTGATCGAAGAAGCTTCGTTATCCCGTCAAATCTATTTGTCAGCGATAACGTTTTGGGAAATCGCGATGCTTATTCGAAAAGGCAAAACCTCAATCCCTCAGTCAGTTGCACACTTGCGCTCTCGTGCACTAGAACGTGGAATTCAGGAAATTCCTATAGATGGAGAAATTGGGATCCGTTCTGTCCTTTTGGATGATTTCCACAAGGACCCGGCAGACCGGATCATTATTGCCACGGCGCTTGGCGGCTTTAAGTTACTTACCGCAGACAGGAAAATTCTTCATTGGCAGGGTCAGCTGCACCGAATAGACGCACGAGTCTAGTACTTATTCGAACTGACTCCGGCACGAATTCCCGTTTTCACCTTCCGGAGACGAGATGCCTCAAGTTGGGTTAGAAACGAAATATTTCAACCCACGAGTCGCGTAGTGACCCGAACCAACGTAACGGATACACAATCACTCGACACGCTCAATCCTCGATAAGTAGAACATCCAGCTCGACTAAATCGTCCAGCCTTGCCGCAAGTTGCTCCAAGCGCGTTTCGTCGAGTTTGGTCGAGGCCCCAAGCACTGCTTGAACTGCATCTAACCCCGTGATCGGGGTACGTAAGGTCTCTACGAGATTTGCCGTAAACGCATCGACAAGCTTGATGTCGACCTTATCCGCTCGATTTCGAAATGCCAATGCCCAAGTCGGACTGTCGGGTGGTTCATCCGGTCGGAAATCTTCCGCAATCTTGTGGACCGGCCATACGTACCGTCGTACTAGCGAAAGTTCGGACGTCTTCAGCTTCGTACCGAGTGGATCCGAACAAGGCCGATATGCGGGCAAGATGCCAACCATCCGATCGAAATACAACGGCAACCACTCGTAGTGGCAGAGCTCGAGGAGATATGGCGGATCGGTTGATTCTGAGCGTTCCATCGCTAAATAGGCGATGAATTCCTCCGAGATTTGTGCGAAATAGGGACTCTTGCTCTGATGACGATGTACAAAGTCACGCATCATGCGATGCCATGCTTCCTCACCAAGAATCGCCTTGGCACGTTTGAAACGACTCGAGCAGAACGAATCGATGTTGTTGTAGAACAGACGAACGTAAATTGCCATTCGGCGCTGTTCGATCCCGTCCGGGATTGGGTTGAGCTCAGGATTGCGAATATGTGCTGCAAAATCCAGCTGTAGCGCCTGAAATCCAGTTAAATTCTGACCTTCGACTCCTTCAGGCACGGGTGTTTCCCTGGATCCTGCGAATCTGTTGCGTTTCGTCCAACAATTCGCTTAACGGCGGAAAATTGAAATCGCGTTCCAGCACGGTCGGCATCACGCCGAATGTCTTGAACGCTTCTGTAAGCAAGTCGTACACAGGATCGATGATCGGTGCGGCGTGAGTATCGACGCGCAAATCTTCGGCTTCAACCTTGTGACCGGCAATGTGGACGTAATCAGCTCGCTCTGCTGGCATCGCGTGCAGAAACTCAACTGGGTCATATCGATGGTTCACGCTGTTGACATGAATGTTGTTGACATCGAGCAAGAATTTGCAGTCAGCTTCTTCAACTACGCAGTTGATGAAATCTGCCTCGGGCATTTCCTGACCTGGCGCTGCGTAATACGAGACATTCTCGACTGCAATCTGGCGTTCGAGTACGTCTTGCACGAATCTGATGCGGTCTGCGACGTAATGGACGGCTTCTTCCGTGAAGGGAATCGGCATCAAGTCGTACAGCTGGCCGAAGTCACCACAATAGCTGAGGTGATCCGAGTAGGACTTAGCATCAATCTCATTGAGAAACACTTTAAGTTGCGCTAGGTATTCCATGTCGAACGGCGCGGGTCCGCCGATCGAGAGAGACAATCCATGACATACCACCGGATACCGCTCAACCATGGCGCGAAATCGCTTCGCCCATCGTCCGCCTACACCGATCCAGTTCTCCGGCGCGCATTCGACAAAGTTCACATGCTTTGCCATCGCTG
>LXNJ01000944.1_pt1 | contig 18399 bp, 17 predicted proteins | sample 809081 | NCBI WGS metagenome assembly LXNJ01 (sample SAMN04870510, study PRJNA318959) | sponge metagenome | biome: sponge; feature: marine sponge reef; material: water | host: Petrosia ficiformis | place: Greece: Milos, Mediterranean Sea | collected 2013-05-29 | depth 5-7 m
CCCTCTCGGGCCGCGGGTGCCGACTGAAGTCGGCGTTCCAAGCCGTTTTGGCGGTGAAGGCGATGTGCCTGGTGCGGTTCCGCGACGCTGCACGCCGTTCGGTGCGTCCAGGCTGGCGCCTGGGGGAGAAACCACCGCGACAGAGTGGGTTACGACCCATTGCGGTCCGTCCCGGGCCGTGAGTATGAGAAATCCGGGCTAATTTCCGGCATGGGGCCGCGCGGTCCTCAGGCCGGGCATCATTTCCTCCGGGCGTTTCCCCGTAAGCTGGAGGTACAGGGCGTCAGGGCAGAGATCAATCTCGTTGCCCCAGGAAATACCGTTTCCGCCCCCAATACGGACTTCCTCAAAAAACGACCGGTCGCGCCAGGCCGCGAACACACCTTTTCCCGCGAGGTGAGAGAGATCCACTTCGCCCTCGATTCCGTCGGCGTAGCGCAGCCAGATCCGGAATCCGTCACGAGCCGCCACAGCGACTGGTCGGAGAGGATCGGACACTGATGCCGCAGTCATGGTTGAGGTCGGAGATTATCGCGACCGACCCATTCAGCGGCGCCGGGCTCAGCACGATTCAGCCCGACGGGCCACTCACTGCAGGACCTGATATCCGGGTTCGTTCTCGACCACCAGGATTCGCTGATTTGCCGGGATGTTCCTGAGCACCCGATGGCCGCCGCCGGGCCAGCGGATGGTGACCTCGGCCACCGTCTGGTGCTGGCCGAGCCCGAACTCCAGGATGGGGCTCGGCGTCACTCCGAAGCCGCCGCCGATCGCAACCTCCTGGAACTGCACCGGCGCATCGGGAGCATCGGTGACCCGGAGTTCCACCTGGGCCCCTACGGCGTCGGGATGGAGGCTCGACGCCTGGAGCAGGATGTGCAGCCAACCGTTCGGGTGGCGCAGTTGGGAGGCCGGATTGCGGTAGAACCGACTCTTCTGGCGGTCTCCCGGGAACGCGCCGCCGATAGGCACGAAGAGGTCCAGGTCCCCGTCGTGGTCCCAGTCGGCGAAGGTCGCCCCGTGCCCCTTCCCCAGGTCGTCCACGCCCGCTGAGGCGCTCACGTCGGCGAAGGTCCCGTCACCCAGGTTGCGGAACAGGCGGTTGGCCTCGAACCGTTCCATGGGCGGAGCGCCGACGCCGATGAAGATGTCGAGCCAGCCGTCGTTGTCGTAGTCGCCGAAGGTGGCGGCCATCGCGCCGAGGTTCCACGACAGCCCCGCCTCCGAGGTCACGTCGGCGAAGGTTCCGTCGCCGCCGTTGCGGTAGAGCGCCAGCCGGCTCCCCTCGGCGACCGCCTTCCCTTCGATGCGGCTCCGGAGGGCCGTTTCCATGTCGGACGCGAATCCGACGATGAAGATGTCGAGCCAGCCGTCGTTGTCGTAGTCGAAGAAGAACCCGACGAACCCCTCGTGCGGTGCGCCGAGACCGGCCGTCGCGGTGACGTTCTCGAATCCTCCGCCCTCGAGATTCCGATAGAGCAGCGGGCGGTCGAAGAAGTTGACGACCAGCAGGTCGGGCCAGCCGTCGCCATCGTAGTCCCCGAACGCCGATCCGACGGAGCGACCGTGGTCCGCCACCCCCATCGCTGCCCCGCGCTCGACGAAACGGCCTTCCGGCGCACCGAGGAAGAGTTCGTTGGGCGCGCCGCCCCGGGTGGCCACCCCGTTCGCGACATACAGATCGAGCAGACCGTCGCGGTTCACGTCGGCGACCGCCGCCGTGAACCCGTCCGCCGGGCTCGCCACCCCGGCCGCCGCGGCCACGTCCACGTAGCGGCCGCCGTCGTTGCGGTAGAGGCTGTTTGGGTCGTCGCCGTCCCAGCCGTCGCGGGTCACGTAGAGGTCGGGATCGCCGTCCCGGTCGTAGTCGAAGAAGAGCGCCGACCAACCGCCGCGCGGATCGAAGAGCGCCGCGTCGAGGGCCGCGGACGTGAAGCTCGCGGCGCCCTCCTCGCGCAAGCGGTTCCGGTAGAGCGCGTGCGGATCCCGGATGCCCAGGGCGATGAGATCAAGGTCCCCGTCCCCGTCGTAATCCGCCCAACCGCTCCCCCGGGCGCGCGACCACCGCTCGATCCCGACCTCGGCCGAGACTTCCTCAAACCGAAACGGAGAGATCGCGCCGCGATCCGGGATGTCCAGCCGGTAGCGCTTCGGCAGCGCGCCCGGCTCGTCTCCCGCCTGCCCGGCCGCGACCATCAGGTTCCAGCGTGGTTCGAGCAACTCGGGCTCGAGATCCACCGCTTGCCGCAGCGCCGCGGAGGCGGGACCGGGGGCGCCCAGCCGCATCAGGGCCGCTCCCAGCGCCCGGAGGGTGGTGGGACTGTCAGGGGTTTCCCGAAGCACCACCTCGAAGTCGGCGGTGGCCGCCGCAAAGTTGCCGAGCCGCACCTGCGCGATCCCCCGCCAGTGGTACTGGCGCGGGTTCTGGCCGTCGAGCGCGATGGCGCGGGAGAGGTGGTAGTCGGCCAGCCGCAGGCTGGTGTAGCCGCGCTGGATGTAGGCGAGCCCCACGTAGAAGTGCGCCTGGTGGTGGTCCGGGTCCAGGGCGATCGCGTAGCGGAAGAGTTCGATGGCGCGATCGTTGTTCCGGAGGCCCACCATCCGCAGGCCGTGCTGGAAGTGCTCCTCGGCTTCCTGTTGGCGGATGTCGGGGACGCCGTCCTGCGCTGCGGCCTGAATCCGTGGCAGCACCGCAAACGCCAGTGCAAGCGCCAGCGTCGGCGGGAACGAGCGTTTCACGCCGGTGACGATACGAGAAAGGGGCGGGGGCCCGAAGACCCCCGCCCCGCAGTCGGGTACGCAAGCGATCAGTAGGTGATCTTGACGCCGATCATGAGCCGCCGGGGATCCACGAACCGCTCGCCGACACCGAACAGGCTGGAGTCCCAGGTCTGGGACCCCACGTCCTCCGGAGATGTCGCATTCATCAGGTTGAGCCCATCCACGAACACCTCGAACCGGGTCGTGTCCGCGAGGAACGCGGACTTCGAGATCCGGAAGTCAAGGATATTCTGGTCATCGAGTCGCTGCGACCCGGGGTTCTCGAGGAAGACGTTTCGTCCACCCTGAGGCAGGACGGAGACCGGAACGCGGCCGCGGGTCGCCCACGGCTTGCCGTTGAAGTAGGCGTAGTTCCAACCGAACAGGACGTCGAACGGCAGGATCACGGTCCCGGTAATCCGGAAGGTGTGGGTCCGATCGTTCAGCAGATGCCCCTCGGCATTGATGAACTGGTTCGGGTCCCGGGCCAGCGAACTTCCGTAAACCCGGGTGGTCTGGCTCGACGCCGCCCCGAAACCGCTGGAGGGCAGGAGCCCGTAGGTCTTTGACCAGACATACGAGACCTGCGCCTGCCAGTTGTCGGACATCCTCTTTTCGAGGCCGAACACGAGTCCGGTGTAGTCCATGTACATCGGGTCGCACCGGTAGGAAACGCCCTGGCAGTCCACGTTGCTCAGCCGGTAGTAGCGGAGGTCGGGGTCCGAGGTGATGGGATACACCTCAATGGTCTGACCGTTGTCAAAGGTGTGCGAAGCCGTCGTGTAGGTCGCGTTGTCCACGTTCCAGCCCAGCAGGTCGTTCTGGTCCTTGCGGACGTACGTGAAGTTGAAGGCGAGACTGGTACCGAGTTCCCGATCGAACCCGATGGACATCTGGTCCGTTACCGGAGACCGGGAATTCGGGTCGTATCCGAAGTCGGTGCTCGCTTCGTACTTCGGTCCCTCGATGTCGTACCTCCCGGTGTCGGGATTCCAGTAAAACTCCTGCGAGCTTGCCTGCCCGGGATGGATGCTGCTCAGCTCCCCGGTGATGGCGGTCCGGTAGAACCGCCCCCAGTTGCCGCGCAGGATGGTCTTCCCATCGTCGTCCAACCGGATGTTGAAGCCGAGCCGCGGCCCGAAGTTGGTCCAACTGAACTGCTCCCCGGCGCCGGCAACGGTTCCCTGCTTGTCGAAGGTGAGCGCCACGAGGTCATTCACCAGGAGGTCGTCCACATCCTGGCTGAGGCCGCGCACCGAATCCATCCGCACCCCGGCGGAAACGGTGACGCGGTTGCCGACGTTGATGACATCCTCCACGTAGGCTGCGGTCTCCTTGAACTGCCCTCCTTGGTTGTAGGTCGTCGAAGTAAGGATCCCGTAGGGACTGCCGTCGCCGTTGATGTAGTAGTAGACCCCACCCGGGTAGTTGGGGCCGGGCACGTAGCCGCCGTGCGACTCGTGAGAGCCGTCCGTGTACTGGACGCCGAACTTGAAGTCGTGGTCGGCGCCCAGCCAGCCGCTCGCGTAGTGACTGACCTTCGCCTTCACGTCCGTGCGCGCCTGCTTGAATATGTCGTAATAGGGATTGCCGCCGTAACGGATCCCGTTGTCAATGTCGATGGTTCCAGGGACTCCCGGGTTGTTCGACTCGCTGAGATCGCGCGGAGAGTAGAAACCCGACACGCCGACCTCATAGAAGGTCTCGGAGGTGAGGATGTGCGTGATGCGGCCGAACGTCACCGAGGGGTTCTTGCCGCTGAAGGTCGCGATCGTGGAGAAGGGAGCGGAAACCGACGGGGTGGCGGGGATCACCCAGATGTCATCGTGGTAGGTGTGCATGAACTTGACGTTCGGGGTGAGGTCCGCCGTCAGTTTCCAGAACATGCGGTGGGCGCCGAACTTCCGGGGGAACTGCGGATCCGCCCCCGGCTGGGTGTCCCAGTCCTGGAGGTACTGGTAGTTGGCGTAGAGCCACGCCCGGTCCCGGATGATCGGTCCGCCGCCGTGGATCGTGTAGTCGTCGTAGCGGTCCCGGTTGTAGCCCCAGCCGTTCGGGTCGTCTTCGCCATCCGCGTTCAGCTTGATCGGCTGCGTGGTGAGGGACTGATGCTGCTTGTACGCGGCGCCGGTAAACGTGAAATCGTTCGTCCCCTGCTTGGTCACCACGTTGAAGACGGCGCCCGCCGCGCTTCCGTGCTCGGCCGAAGCGCCGAGAGAAACGATCTCCATTTCCTCGATCAGGTCGGTGGCGGGCCACGGCCAGGCGGCGCCCGATACCGGAGCCGTGAAGTCCACCCCGTCCATCAGGTACTTGTTCTCGTCCACTCCGGAGCCGAACGCCGAGACGCGGCTGCTCGTGCCGCTGGTGGGGTTCGTCGCGGACATGCCGGGAGCCGACTTCGTGAAGTCGAAGAAGCTGAACCGCCGGAGCGGGGTGTTCTCCATGTACTCGCTCGAGTAGTTCGTCGACACCCCGGACTTGCGGGTGTCCACCACCGGCGTCTCGCCGGTGACTGTCACGGTCTCGGCAACGGTGGCAAGGCTGAGAGAGACAATCCGCTCGACCGTGCCACCAACCAGCACCTGCATACCCTCCTCGATGTACGTCCCGAAGCCCGGGAGTTCAATGGTGAGGGTGTAGTCGCCGGGAGGGAGGTTCGGGAAGCGGTATTGCCCGGAGGCGTTCGTTACCGCCATCCGCGGACCGCCGGGAAGCTGCTCCGAGGCGACGCTCACCGTCGCCCCCGGAAGCACGAGTCCCTGATCGTCGGAGACGCTCCCCAGAATCGTGCCGGTGATCTGGCTGAGCGCCGGGCCGGCGGCGAGGATGAGCCCGAGCGCCAGCAGACTTCCAACCATTCTTCGAGTCATGTTCATCAAATCCCCTCGATAAGAGTTACGGAACACCGGAGACCGGCCGGAGCCGGCTCCACTGCAGTTCCCGACGTTACGCGGCTTTCGCCCCGCGTGTCAATCGGCTATTGCCCGCGGCTGAATTGTTTGTTCAGACCTGCAGAAGACCCCTTGCCGGGAATCGGCGCTACCCGCGCTCAGAACACCCAGGGCGCCTCGCGCACCATGGTCGCCTCGCAGCCGAGCGCGGTGTTCAGGGCCCGGCAGACCTCGAACATGCGGGAGCCGGGCCGTACATCCACCAGCGGACGTCAATGCGCCGGACTCCCCGTCCCCTTCCGGGCGCCCCGGTAGTGCGGGAGTGGCGCGCTGCCGGCCTGGCTGGCGCCCGGTCAGGCGTCGCTTGCCGGCAGCATCAATAGCCGTTCGCAATGCGCGGGACGGACCACCCCGAAGTGCCGGCGATCCAGGGTCGCCACCTTCGTCTCTCCGAGCGATTCGCAGACGGCAATCACCGCCGCATCGACGAATCCCAGATCGAGGTCCTGGTACTGCCGCTCAAGTTCAGCGGCGCGCTGTCGTTCCGATGCGCCGAGCTCGGCCACGAGGTACGCCCCCTGCGTTGACATCCTCGATGAAGATCCGCCAGACGTCCGGCTCGAGGCGCTTGCGAATCCAGGAGTCGATTTCGACCAGGGTCGGCGCCACGATGACGAGCGGCTCCCGAGCCTCACTGAAGAGGCGTGAGCAGACCTCGTGACGGGCGTCATCCCGATCGAGGGCTGCCAGGACCGGGCCGCTGTCGAGCACCAGGGCCATCAACTGAGCCAGGAAGTGCTCGCCGGAGAATCCTCGTCCTCGACGCTTCGGTGGGACAGGTTGGCGCCCCCGCTCCGCCCAATCCCCAGCCGGGGCCGCTCCCGGGACCGGATTTCGGAGGCTTGGCGCGACACGATTTCGCTGAGGACCGCGTTCAGGGAAACGCCGCGCCGCCCCGCCTCGGCGCGCAGGGTCTCCAGATCGTCCGCTTCGGCAGTAAGGGTGGTGCGGCGTTTCATGGTGGAATTGAGTCCAGCATCAGCATCTGATGCAGGAATCACGATCTTTCTCGACGCGCGGCCACAAGACTGCTACCGCAGCGCCGGCGCATCCCTTCAGAACACCCAGGGCTCCTCGCGCATCATCGTGGCCTCGCAGCCGAGCGCGGTGTTCAGCGCCCGGCAGACCTCGAACATCCGGCTGGACCCGAGGCGGCCGATCCATTGGTGCAGATCGGCTCGCGGGACGGTCTGGACATGGTCCAGATTCACTACGGAGTCCTGATTCAGACCTTCGAACCTCCCCACGCCCACCTCGCTTCGGATACCCCGAATCGTGGTCGTTACGGGCGCCACCACCACGGTGCGCATCCGGTTCACGACATCGTTCCGGGTCAGCACCAGCACCGGACGCCGCCGATCCGGCGGAGCGAACCGATAGAACCAGAGGTCCCCACGCCTCAGGGTTCGCGCCACGCCGCGGCCGCCTCCGTCCAGCCTTCGAGTTCCTCCTCGATCGGTGGGAAATCGGGTCCGTAGCCGCGGGCGTATTCCTCGGCGATCTTTTCTTGGTCGCGGCGGCGAAGGTAGCCCTCCGCGATCCTCCGGACGACCTCGGAGCGGCCCAGCTCGCGCACGAGCTCGTCCGCGTCGAAGCGCGCCAGCAGATCCTCGGAGAAATTGATCTGTACAGCCTTCATGTGGACAATTTACCATAGAAACATATGGGTGACATCCAACATCACCGCCCGCGCCAATCACCGGCGCCGCGAGGCTCGGGCGATAATCGCCGCGTGACCGAGTCCCGCCCCCACCGGTGGTTTTGCGGGGCGGGAGCGGCCGCTGTCGCACTGCTCGCGGTTGGCTGCGCCGGGCTCCCCGGCGGGGCCGACCCCATCCGGCCCCTGAACGTCGTGGTGGTCACCCTCGACACCCTCTCGGCGCGGCACCTGACCCAGTACGGCAACACCCGGATCCAGACGACCGCTTTCGGCCGGGTAGCGGCCGAGGGCGTGCTCTTCGAGCAGGCGACCGCCACCGTGCCGCTCACCCTGCCCTCCCATACCTCCATGTTCACCGGGACCTACCCGATGTTCAACGGAGTGCGGGACAACGGCGGCTACTACGTCCGGGACGACTCCGAGACTCTCGCCGAGGTGCTGGGCGCAGCCGGATACCGGACCGGGGCGTTCGTCGCCGCCTTCGTCGTCGATTCCCGCTGGGGACTCGATCAGGGCTTCGAGCGCTACCACGACGACTTCAATTTCCGCGAGTTCGAGCGCATCAGCCTCGACAGCGTGCAGCGCCCCGGGGACGAGGTTCTCGAGGCCGCCCTCGACTGGATGGACGGGGTGAAGGAGGAACGGTTCTTCTCCTGGATCCACCTCTACGACCCGCACTGGCCCTACGAGGCCCCGGAGCCGTGGGCGTCCCGGGTCAGCGGCTATTCCGAAGCGCCCTACGACGCGGAAGTCCTGTTCACCGATTCCCTCGTCGGGCAGTTGCTCGACTGGCTGGACGCAAACGAACTCGCGGAGGACACGCTGCTCGTCCTTATGGGGGACCACGGCGAGAGCCTCGGCCGGCACCGCGAGGGAGCGCACGGGTTCTTCATCTACGACGCCGCGATGCAGGTCCCCTTCCTCCTCCGGGCCCCCTATCGCCAGATCGGCCGCGGGCTGCGGGTGCCCGCCCAGGTGCGCGGGATCGACCTGATGCCGACCGTCCTCGAGCTGGTGGGCGTACAGATCCCCGGCGACGTGCAGGGAGCGAGCCTCGTGTCGCTGGCGGACGGCACGGAGACCGACCTCGGGCTCTGGGCCTACTCGGAAAGCCTCTATCCCCGGAACCACTACGGGTGGTCCCCGCTCCACTCGCTGCGAAACGGCCTCCTCCACTTCATCTCGGCGCCCCGCCCGGAACTCTTCGAGGTGTTCGACGATCCGGGCGAAACGCGGAACCTCGCCCCCGAGCGTCCCGGCCAGGTCCGGCAACTCCAGGCGCGGCTCGACCAGTTGATGGGCGAACTCGGGAAGGAAGGCGCTGACGAACAGGCTCCCGAAACGCTCGACGAGGAGACCCGGGCCCAACTCGCCGCGCTCGGCTACCTGGGAGGTTCCTCACGCGTCCGGGTGGAAGAAGGGGAACCGCTCGCCGACCCCAAGGACAAGATCGTCCTCTACAACCTCCTCAAGGCCGCCGGAACCGACTCCACCGAAGACCGGATCGAGGAAGCGATGGCCAAGGTGCGGCAGGTGCTCGCCGAGGATGCCGGCATCCTGGAGGCGCACCTGATTCTCGGCAACCTCTTCGTCAAGCGCGAAGACTGGGACGGCGCCATCGGGGCCTACCGGGAAGCGCTGGCGCTCGATCCCGAATACAAGTCCGCGATCCTGGGCCTCGCGGACGCCTACCGCCTGGGCGAACGCTACGGCGAGGCCGCCGCCGGCTACCGGCGCCTGCTGGCACTGGACCCGAACGACAACAAGGCCCATTACCACCTGGCCGAAATCCACGCGGCGGAAGGAGAGTATGAGGAAGCCCTCGAGGTGCTCGCGGGACTCGAAGAGACGGGGGAGGAGCGGGCGCCGGCCCGCAACCTGAAGGGGGAGTGCCTCCTGAGCCTGGGGCGGCTCGACGAGGCGGAAGCCGAATTGCGCCTCGCCCTTTCGATGGACGACCAGCTCTCGGACGCCTGGTACAACCTGGCTCTGCTGTTCGAGGAACGCGGCGACGGCTCGCGCGCCCTCGAGGCCTACGAGACCCGGCTCGAAATGGCCCCGAGGGACTTCCGGTCCCACTTCAACGTGGCGAAGCTCTACGGCGCGATGGGAGATCCGGCAAGAATGGAGGCGTCGTTCCGCGCCGCCATCGAGCACAACGAGGATTTCGCGATCGGATACCTCTATCTGTCCAAGGTATTGCTCGACAAGGGAGAACTCGCCGAGGCGGAAGAGACCGCGCTTCGCGGCCTCGCGCTCGAGCCCGACCCGGAGATGGCCCCACTCGGGCATTTCGTGCTGGCCGACGTCTACAACCGGCAGGGCCGCACCGCCGAGGCGGAACGCGAGGTCCGCCGCGCCCAGTCCTACCGGCGATAACGCCGGCCAAGGGTTCGAGCCGAGGAAATCAAGGTGCGGTTCGACCTGGTTTCGGATGTCCACCAGGACATCGGCTGGCGCGACCTGGCTGTCCGCACCGGTGATTCGGAGACGCTGGTGATCGCCGGCGATGTGGGCAACCGGGTCGAGGTGACAGTCGCCGCGGTGACCGCTCTGGCCCGGGTGTATCGGGACGTCGTGTTCGTTGACGGCAACCACGAGTTCTATTCGTCTGGAGGCGAAATCGACGGGACGCGGAATCGGCTGCAGGAAGCGTTCCCCGCGAACGTCCACTACCTGGACCGGGAGGGGCCGTTTCGTCTGGGCAACACGGCTTTCGCCGGCGCAAACGGCTGGTACCAGTTCCACGAACCGTCTTCCGGTTCGTTCCGGGCGCAGTCGGAGTGGTGGAGCTGGCGCTCCAACGACGCGCGGCTCGTCTTCCCCGGCGGCGACCCGCAGCAGGCGCTCGAACGGTGGGAAGAATCGAAGCGCACCCTGTTCGACCAGCTCGGATGCGCCCGCGACGACCCGGCCGTCGAACATGTCGTGGTCGTGACGCACTCGGTTCCCCACTCGGGCGGCCTCCGGGACGGCTATGTGCCGGCCTCGAACGGCTCGTACTACAACGGGCTGTTCGAGGAGGCGAAGAAAGCCGGCGGCGGGCTCCTCGGCAAGACACGGGTCTGGTGTTACGGGCACACGCACCACCCGGCGCTCTTCCGGGACCGGATTTCCGGGGCGGATGTCTGGTTCGCCGCCAACCCGCGCGGCTACCGCCACGAGCGACACAACGCGAGGCGCAACCGGACGATCGAGGTGGATGTGGAGAATCCCGGCTACTGACGCCCGCGGATCCGTGGTGGCGCCAGCAATGATCTCGTTCCATGCAATGCCAGCGATGCCTGCGTTAGCATTCCGAGGTTCCGAGGAGGGATTCCCGTGGCCAGCCTTTCCATCCGCAACCTCGACGAAAGCACGAAGAAACGTCTTCGGGTCCGCGCCGCCGAGAACGGGCGATCCATGGAGGGGGAAGCCCGCACCATCCTGACGGCGGCCGTGGATGCCACCCCCGCCCCGGAAGAGAACCTCTACGACGCGATCCGGCGGATCGTGGAACCCGTCGGCGGAGTGGAACTCGAGCTCCCGCCCCGTGAACCGATGCGGGATCCACCGGACTTCAGCTCCGATGACTTCTCGTGATCGTTGTCGACACCAACGTGATTTCCGAGCTGATGCGTCCTCAGCCGGATTCGCGGGTCGCAGCGTGGACCCGACTGCAACCACGCGGCGGGCTTTACGCAACGACGGTAAGTGAGGGTGAACTCCGGTACGGGATCGCCATCCTGCCGACTGGAAAACGACGCAACGAACTGGCCGCGATGGCGGACGAATTCTTCAGCGCGGCGTTCATGGGACGCATTCTGACTTTCGATCGGGCTGCTGCCGTCGAGTTCGCCGAGATCGGCGCCCGACGGCGGGAGGCCGGGAATCCAATCACTCCTCTCGATTGCCAGATCGCTGCGATAGCGCGATCCAACGGCGCAACGATCGCCACGCGGAACACCGCCGACTTTCGCGATTGCGGGGTACGCATCATCAACCCCTGGGATGCCGCATGAGGGCATCTGCCGGGGGGGAGCAAGGACATCGGGAAAGCCTGCCGCTACAGCCATTCGGTGGGTGGTTTCCGAACTACAGGAGCAAGAAAAATGACCAGCCGGGTTCTTCCGGCCGCCGGAGCGGCCCTGACCCTCACCGCCGGGTGCGGTGGGACGCCTGAACCGGAAATGAACGACAACCCGTTCTTCACCGAGAGTACGCTGCCCTACGGGCTGCCTCCCTTCGACCTCATCGAGGACGCGCATTACCGCGCCGCGTTCGAGCGCGGAATGGCCGAGCAGCTCGAAGAGATCGAAGCCATCGCGGGATCCGCGGAGGAGCCGACGCTCGAGAACACCCTGGTCGCCATGGAGCGTTCGGGCCGGCTCCTCGACCGGGTGGCGCGGGTCTTCTTCAGTCTTTCGTCCGCCGATACGAACGACGAGATCAATGCCATCCGCGCCGAGATGGCGCCGAAGCTGGCGGCGCACTCCGACCGGATCCTCCTGGACGCCGACCTCTTCGCCCGGGTCGCGGCGCTCTACGAAACCCGGAACGACGGGGGCATCTCCCCCGAGGAGGTGCGCCTCGTGGAGCAGTACCGGCGTGACTTCACCCGCGCCGGCGCCCTGCTCACCGAGACCGAGAAGGACCGGATGCGGGAAATCAACGCCGAACTCGCGTCGCTCTCGGCAGCCTTCAGCGAGAACACCCTCGACGAGGTGAACGCGTCCGCGGTGGTGGTGGACTCCGCCGAGGAACTCGCCGGGCTCTCCGAAGGTGAGATCGCGGCGGCGGCCGAGGCGGCGAAGGCCCGCGACCTGGACGGCAAGTACGTGATCGCGCTGCTGAACACGAGCGGCCAGCCCGCGCTCTCATCGCTTGAGGACCGCGCGCTTCGCGAGCGGATCATGAAGACCTCGCTCGCGCGGGGCAGCCGCGGCGGGGAGCACGACAACCGCGAGGCGGTCGTGCAGATCGCCGCCCTTCGCGCCGAGCGCGCCGCGCTCCTCGGCTACCCACACCACGCGGCCTTCATCCTCGAGGAACAGACCGCGCAGACCATCGAGGCGGTGAAGGAACGACTCTCGGGCCTCACGCCGGCCGCGGTGGCGAACGCGCGCCGGGAGGCGGACGACCTGGCGGAGCTCGCCCGCTCCGAGGGCAACGACATCGAAGTCGCGGCGTGGGACTGGTCCTACTACACCGAGAAGCTCCGGGCCCAGCGTTTTTCGTTCGACGCCTCCCAGCTCAAGCCGTACTTCGAGATGAACGGCGTCCTGGAGAACGGGGTCTTCTTCGCAGCGAGCCAGCTCTTCGGGGTGACATTCGAAGAGCGGCCCGAACTGCCGGTCTATCACCCGGACGTGCGCATCTGGGAAGTGTTCGAGGAGGACGGCTCTCCGCTCGGGCTCTTCATCGGCGACTTCTATGCCCGGCCCTCGAAGCGGGGTGGCGCCTGGATGAACGCCTACGTCTCACAGTCCGGCCTGCTGGGAACGCAGCCGGTGGTCGCGAACCACCTGAACGTCCCCAAGCCGCCGGAGGGGGAGCCCACGCTATTGACCTTCGATGAGGTCATCACCATGTTCCACGAGTTCGGGCACGCACTCCACGGCCTCTTCTCGCACGTGCGGTATCCCTACTTCTCCGGGACTTCCGTCCCGCGCGACTTCGTGGAATACCCGTCCCAGGTGAACGAAATGTGGGCCACCTGGGAGGAAGTGCTGCGGAATTACGCCGTTCACTACGAAACCGGCGAGCCGATCCCGGCCGACCTCCTCGACCGGGTGCTCTCGGCGCGCACCTTCAACCAGGGCTTCGCCACCACCGAGTACCTGGCCGCAACGTTGCTCGACCTGGCCTGGCATCAACTTGGGGTGGGAGAGACGCCCGGCGCCGATGGCGTCCTCGCGTTCGAGGAGGCCGCGCTCGAGGCGGCGGGAGTGGCATTCGCTCCGGTGCCCCCGCGCTACCGGACCACTTACTTCTCGCACATCTGGAGCAGCGGCTACTCGGCCGGCTACTACTCCTACATCTGGAGCGAGGTGCTGGATGCCGATTCGGTCGAATGGTTCAAGGAGAACGACGGCCTCAAGCGCGAAAACGGCGAGCACTTCCGCGAGACCCTGCTCTCGAAGGGCGGCAGCATCGAGGCGATGGATCTCTTCCGGACCTTCCGCGGGCGGGATGCGGACGTGGAGCCCCTGCTCAGGCGGCGCGGTTTGAACTGAGTTTCCGGGGCCTGTTCTCCGGTTCCGCCGGTAACTCCGTTCCGGCGGTCGCGTTCCACCTATGCGGTGATCGCCAGCGGATGACCGATCAGGCGGTCGTCCGTCGTGAGCAGCCGGAGACCCTCTACCTGCGCCTGGACCAGGAGCAACTCGTCGAAAGGGTCGCGGTGCGTGAGGGGTGTGCGGAGTGGCTCGGCCGCATGGCGCATCGTCAGCGGCAGCAACACCAGGTTCAGCTTCCCCAAGGCGGCAACCACCGTTCGCGGATCGAAAGGGCTTCTTCGCTCGCCCGTTCGGTTCCGGGATTCGTACTTGAGACGCATCTCCCACACGGACACCGCGCTGACATGAAGCGGGGTGTCCTGGCGCTCGAACAGGCGCCGCTCGCGGTCCGACAGCCTCCCGCGGGCCCTCATCAGCGTATACAGATAGGAGGTGTCCAGGAGAATCCCCACCCCGCGCCTCTCGTCTAGTCGCTGTCCTGATCGCTGTCCTGATCGAGTCCCAGGACCTTGCGGCTGAGCGCCGGATCGTGAAGCGCGGCGATCATTGCCTCGGCCTCGTCCGGCGGCGCCTCTTCAATACCGTGGTCCCGACACACCTGCTCGAGTCGGTCAAAGTCGAGACCGCCGCGTCGCCGCCACCGTACGAGTTCCACCACCGGCTGGCCGTACCGCGTGATGACGACCCGCTCGCCTGCCTCGGCGGCATGGACCAGTTCGGAGAATCGCGTTCTGGCGTCTCGCAGGGCTAGTTCCACGGTGCAGTCCTCCTCGGTCAGGCCTATTCTACGGATGTAGTCACAGCGCGTCCACAATCCCGTTGTGGGTCACGGAATCTTCGGAGCGCGCCCTTCCGGGCCCGCACCCTCCTACTGTTCCCTCAGCGCTCCGATCACGCTGCGGCGGGCGGCGCCCACCGCCGGCAGGAAGCCCCCGATGGCGCCGATGACCAGGGCCAGCACGATTCCCTGAGTCAGGAGTTCAGGGGTTACCTCGAAGGCGAAGGCCACCTGGCTGAAGGAGGCCCAGTTGATCGTCGCCGCCCGGAACCCGTCGAACAGGAACCAGGACGCCGCGCCACCGGCCGCCGCGCCGATCAGCCCGAAGACGAGCGATTCGATCATCACCGAGATCACGATCGGCAGGCGGGAGAACCCGAGGGCGCGCAGCGTCGCGATCTCCCGGGACCGCGACGACACCGCCGCGTACATGGTGTTGAGCGCCGCGAACACCGCGCCGGCCGACATCATGACCACGATGATCCAGCCGACTACCGAGATGAACACCTCGATCGGCTCCGACTGCGCGGCCAGGTAGGTGGTCTGACGCTGGGCGCCGAGGCTCACGCGCGGGTCGTCGGTGAGCGCCGCCTCGAAGGCATCGAAGGCGTCAGCGTCCCGGAGGCGCACCAGCGCCACGTTCCAGGAGTTGCCGCGCTGGTACATCTGCTGGAGGATGCGGTTGTCGGTCCAGATCTCCGACTCGGCGACCCCGCCTCCCGCGGTGAACCGGCCGACCACCTCCCAGGAGGCGCGGCCCACGTCAATGCGGTCGCCGACGAGCAGACCCTCGAAGGCGCCGGCGGCGCCGTCGCCGACGATGACTTCGTTCCGGCCCGGCTCGAAGTTCCGTCCTTCGACGATCTCGAACTGCTCCCGCAGCGCGAAGCCGGCCGCCTCGACCCCGCGCAGCGGCACGTTGGCGTCGGTGCCCGCGCCGATCTTCTTGCGGTCGATGATGACGAAGAGTTCCGGCGAGACGAGCGGTCCGTCCGGACCCCGCGCCACTCCCGGCGCCTCCCACAGCACCTGGATGTCCTGGTGGTTCAGGATGCTTGCGGACTCGCCGGTGGAGCCCGAACGGAGCACCACCGCCACGTCGTCGCGGGCCTGGCCGGTCACCACGGACCGGAATCCGGCGGCCATCGAAAGCACCGCCACCAGGACCCCGACGACCCCGGCGATGCCGAAGATGGCGACGGCCGAAACGGCGCGGCGCTCCCAGATGGTTTCGAGGTTGTAGCGGGTTACCGCCTGGCACTGGCGTGCGAGTGATCCGAGTCCCATCGTCCCTGGCTCCTACAACCGCCGCAGGGCCAGCGCCGTCTCGAGACGCATGGCCCGCCGCGCCGGAAAGATCCCGACCACGAGGCCGGTGACCACTGCCAGTCCGAGCCCGAGGAACAGATCCTCGGGCCGCAGGAAGAGGCCCGGAAAATAGGCGGAGAGCGCCGGCCGCAGGACGCGCTCGAGCCCGACGGCCAACACCATCCCCAGGAATCCCGCGGTGGTTACCAGGGTCACCGACTCCATGAGAACCAGACGCTGCACCCGGCTGCTGGTGAAGCCCAGCGCCTTCAGCAGCCCGATCTCGCCGATCCGCTCGCGGACCGACTGGGCCATGGTGTTGCCGGCGACCAGCAGGATGGTGAAGAAGACCGCGCCGAGGATGGACGTCACGATCAGCCCGAGGTTGCCGACCTGGTTGGCGAACCCCGCGGCGAACGCTCCCTCGGACTCGCTCTTGGTCTCGGCGGCGGAGTTCCGGAACGTGTCGTCGATCGCGGCGGCAACCTCCGCAGCGCGATCGGGATCCGCGATCCGGACCGCGAACCAGCCGATCTGCCCGCGCCCGAAGGAACGGGCTTCGTCGAAGAAGTCGTAGCGGAACAGGAACTGGGTTTCGTCGAAGCCTTCGACGTCGCTCTCGTAGACGCCGACCAGCTCGAACTCCCAGGCCTCGTCGCCCCGACCCTCCTGTTGCCAGATCGTCGGCTGGAGCGGGATCCGGTCGCCGACCTCCCAACCGAAGCGCTCCACGAGCGCGCGGCCGGCGATGGCCCCGTTTCGGGTCTCGATCCAGCGGAGCTTCGCCTCCTCCGGCACGGAGATTTCCGGATACATGTCCAGGTACTCGGCGGGCTCGACGGGGGACTGCATGAAGAAGTTCGCCGGATCCTGGTAGACGCCGCCGAACCAGGTGAAGTGCACAGCGTCGATGACCCCGGGGACCTCTTCCATGTCGGCTTCGTAGGACTGCGGCAGAAGCTGGAAGAGGGAAACCCGGTGGCGCACCACCAGCCGGTCCTCGTTGGCGATGTCGACCCCCATCGAGAAGGCGGTCTGGAGCATCGAGAGGACCCCGAAGATCAGGAACGCGAACACCACCGACGAAAAGGTCAGGAAGGTCCGCGTCTTCTTGCGGCGAAGCGCCGCGCTGATCAGCGTGAAGGAACTCATACGGCCGCCCCCGCCGGTTCGTGGGCGGGCAGCACGATCGTGCCGTCGTGTCCGCAGTCGGCGAGCTGGCCGTCCACCAGGTGGAGAATGCGGGACGCCCGCTCGGCCGCCTCCGGGTCGTGCGTCACCATCAGGACGGTCTTGCCCTGGTCGCGGTTCAGCGCCACCAGCAGATCGAGGATCTCGCCGCTCGTCGCCCGGTCGAGATCCCCGGTCGGCTCGTCGCAGACGAGGAGCGCCGGATCGTTCACCAGGGCGCGGGCGATGCCGACCCGCTGCTGCTCGCCGCCCGAGAGCTCCCGGGGACGATGTTTGGCCCGGTCGGAAAGCCCCACGATTTCGAGCGCAATCTCGACGCGGCGCCGCCGCTCCCGAGCCGAAAAGGAGGTCAGCAGCAGCGGCACCGCCACGTTCCGCTCCGCGTTCAGCGCGCCGAGCAGATTCGAGAACTGGAACACAAAGCCGATGTTGCGAGCCCGCCAACCGGCGAGTTTTCGCTCGGAAAGGCGGTGAATCGGCGATCCGCCGACGATCACCTCGCCGCCGGTCGGCCGATCGAGCCCGGCAATCAGGTTCAGCAGAGTGGACTTCCCGGAACCCGAGGGTCCCATGAGGGCCAGAAACTCGCCATGCGCCATGCGGAGGCTGAGGTCCTTCAGGACCGGAACGGGTGTTCGGCCCCGCTGGAAGACCCGGCTGACGCTCCGCACATCCACCATGGCTTCGCCCGTCGCTCCGTTTGTGTTCTGGGTTTCGGCCATGTCTTTCTCACTCATGCAGATGTCTTCCGGGACTCAGGGAGCCGCGGATGTTTCCACCACCTCGGCGCCGTCTTCGAGGCCCTCGGGGCCCTCCACGACGACCCGGTCGCCCTCCACCAGTCCGGAGAGCACAAAAACGTCGGAACCGCGGCGGTCGCCGAGCCGCACCGCCCGGCGCTGGACCCGTCCGTCGCGCACCAGGTAGACGAGGTCCCGGCCGGTGTCCTGAAACACGGCTTCCGCCTCGACCAGGAGGCCGTCAGGGGCCTCCTCCGGTTCCGCTTCGGCGGACCGGAAACTCACCTTGACCCCCATGTCCGGCAGGATCCGGGGATCGAGCTCTTCGAACCCGATTCGCACCCGGACCGTGGCCCGGTCGCGGTCGGCCGTCGGGATGATCGCGATCACCCGGGCCGGGATCGTCCAGTCGTCGTAGGAGTCGAGGACGGCGTCCACCGGTTGCTCCGGCGATACCCGGTTGATGTAGGCCTCGTTGACGTCCACCTCGATCTCCAGCGAGGTCATGTCCACGATGGTGCCTATTCCGGTCCGGGTAAACCCGGCGCCGCCCGCGATCGGGGACATCATCTCGCCGGGCTGCGCGTTCTTCGCGGTGATCACGCCGTCGAAGGGCGCCCGGATCACCATGTCCTCGATCTGCTGGCGGATCACCTCTACCTGCCGCTCCGAGACGCGGACGTCCTCGTGCTGCCGCTCGATGCGCGCTTCGAGGGTCGCGACCTCGCCGTTCACCTGGTCGAGGTCCGCCTGTCCGGCGACCTCCTGTTCCACGAGGCGCCGGGTCCTC
>LXNJ01000945.1_pt1 | contig 18372 bp, 16 predicted proteins | sample 809081 | NCBI WGS metagenome assembly LXNJ01 (sample SAMN04870510, study PRJNA318959) | sponge metagenome | biome: sponge; feature: marine sponge reef; material: water | host: Petrosia ficiformis | place: Greece: Milos, Mediterranean Sea | collected 2013-05-29 | depth 5-7 m
GCAACTCTTTTCCGGCTTCACTTCCAAACGAGACGAAAAAACTGACCGCCTTCTCGGAGGTCTCAGTGCCGGACCCGGCGTTCTGAAAGGCCGTCTTGATCTGTCCACGCGTTGCCCGGGGCAAGTCGATACCCTCAAGCAACGGCCCATACCTCTCGTCGAACAGCGCAGCAAGAAGCTGCCGCTTCACCTCGTCGTTTGGCGCTCTAGCTAGATTCTCAAGCCGCCGATCGGTTTTCCCTTGTGGATCCGTCAGCCCGAAAAAGAGTAGAGCGCCCTGGATGGCAGATCGCGTAGAGCCTGAGAACGGCGTAGTGCGCCAAACGCTGCTGTCCAACCGATCCGGCAGTGGATCGAGGTCGGTTTTCACGAAAGCGATGAATGTCTCCCAGCTCCTGTATGAGCCATAGGGAGGCGTTAACCCGCGCGACCTGGACCTTGTTGTCACGTGTCCACTGCTCCGAAATTATTTTTTCGTTGCTTCAATCATCCACCAGTTTTTCGGCTTCTGTCAACATCGCGGCATCGTCCGCGAAACGAGCCGTTTTTCGTTGAATGGACACGGCGTGACAAATCATGGAGAGTTGTTTGATTTCGGCCTAATCTTGTTCATGCGACGGGGAAAAGGGACGCGCGGGAATAGGCATCGAGCGTCCTGAACACAGAAAGATTGGGAAGAAGGAGGGAGTCATGGTAGCGAATTCGCACATCTACCATGTCCCTGCCCTATTGGACGAAGTCATCGAATCGCTTCAGCCGCATGCCGGCGCGAAGTTCATCGACTGTACGCTCGGCGAGGGATCCGTCACAGAGGCGCTCGTCTCCGCAGGCGCGCAGGTGCTGGGCATAGATGCTGATCCGGAGATGCTTTCGTCTGCGGCGCGTCGTTTGGGGGACCTGCCGAATGCGCAGTACACGCTGGTGCAGGCAAACTTCGCGTCCCTTAAAGAGGTGGCAGTCGCACACGGCTTTACACAGGCGCAGGGAATAATCATGGATGTTGGCCTGTCTTCTCGGCAGTTGCAGGCCATACGTCGCGGCTTCACATTCCAGGACAATCAGCCACTGGACATGCGGTATGACCCTCGGCAAGACGTCACCGCCGCAGACCTGGTGAATGATCTCCCGGAGCAGGAGCTTATCGACCTCCTCAGAACGTACGGTGAGGAGGACGCGTGGTCGGCCCGGTCCATCACGAGGACAGTCATGGGACGGCGGCCACTGAACACGACACGGGAGCTCGTTGAGTGCATCGAGCTCGCAGTCGGGCAGCGCAGCGCGGCGCGAATACACCCGGCCACCAAAGCGTTCATGGCGCTTCGGATGGTCGTCAACGCAGATCTCCAGGCCCTGGAGTCGGCCCTCCCGCAGGCACTGGAGTTGTTGGCCCCTGGCGGCAAATTGGCCGTCATCGGTTACCAGAGTCTAGAGGATCGCGTAGTCAAGCGATTCCTCCACCAGGAGGCAAAGGACTGCCTCTGCCCTACCGCCCAACTCGTCTGCACGTGCCAGCACACGGCAACGGTCAGGCTCCCGCGGCGGCAGGGAATCACTCCGTCAATCGCTGAGATTTCGCGCAACCCCGCAAGCCGATCGGCCCGGCTGCGGATCGCAGAGCGCGTAGCGGCGTGACCGGAGGATTGGACTCATAGGCAGCGCACAGCGCGGGGAAAGCATTGAGGTACTAGAGTGCTGCGGGCAGCGCAGCGCGGGGAAAGCGCAGGGATGAGAGAACTACGGGCAGCGTAGCGCGGGGAAGCAGTGAGAACGTGGGGAGTGGCGAGAGATGGATCGGATAGTTGCTGGCATCGAACTCGGTGAAGAGAAACTTCGAGTCGCCGTCGCACGGCATCGCCCGGGATCTGCCCGGATGCTCACGGGCATCGAGGCGACCTCGGCAGGTATCGAAGACCAGACAGTCGTCGATGCGAACGATCTGGCGGACGCCCTGGCCGGCATCTCTCGGAAACTGCGGACATCCGTTGATTTCCCTCTTGAGAACGTAATATTTGTCGTTCCCACCGGCCAGATCCAGTTCCACGAGACTGAAGCAAGCCTCCGGCCATCCAGCTCAAGGGGAACAGTAGTAGAGGCGGACGGTGAGCGGCTGGTGGAAAAGAGCCGCCCCGCCTTTCCGCATAATGACCGCCACCTGATCCATGTCATACCCCAGGCGTACTCGCTTGACGGCAAGGAAACCGAGCGCCTGCCGGTTGGCAAGACTGGCCAGGATCTTCGAGTTTTCTCGATGTCCGTCTCATGTGAGGCTGACACGGCTGCAAAGATCCATGAGGCCGCGCAGCTGGTGGGAAGCGACAGGGTCGCCCTCATGGCCGGACCGGTGGCGGAGAGTCATGCAGCCCTGACGGAAACCGAGCGACAGCGCGGCGCCGCGGTTCTTTCCATTGGTGAGCGGATGAGCACGATTACTGTCATGCACTATGGTCACTATCTTGGTTCGGCGAAGATCGGAATTGGTGCACAGCATTTCACCAACGACCTCTCAATCGCCCTTGATCTGCCCTACCCCACTGCCAAGGCTGTGCTGGAACAGGTTGCAACTTTCTCCAACAACGTGGGGCCGTCACGCGCCGAAATAACGGTCGCCGATGAGGGCATCGACATTGATCGGGTGGAGATGGTAGCAACGCTCCGTGACCGAGCCGAAGAGCTCTTCTCTCTCACTGAGACCGCCATCGAGAGCATCGGAGGAGACCGCGAGTTGCCCGGTGGCCTGGCCATCGCCGGCCAGCCGATCTTGCGTGACGGGCTCTCTCAACTCGGGCGCTCGGCAATCTCTATGCCCATTCACTGGGCAGCGCCGCGCGGCATTGAGGGCATACCTCTCGCCATATCTGGTAACGCGGCATGGGTCCCCGCCATTGGAACCCTCATATGGGCAGGAACCATTGAGGACCCCCTGGCACATCCATCGTTCCATTCCGCACCGCGAAGCAAGTCGGGCGGCATCCTTTCACCGTGGCGTCGCCTGACCGGCAAATTCGGTGGGCGAAACGGAACGAAGCCCTCTTCAACTGAGACATCTGAGAAATCGACTGACAACAAATCAGAGCGTGCCGCGCGCAGGAAGAATGCGTCGGTTGCTCGAGGTACCGGCAAGCGGGAAAGAAGCCGGGAAATAGCGCGGGTCTAAAGGAAACGGCAGAAAGGGAGGATTACGAATATGTCACTGCCTGAAGATGTAGATGGGTTGGTTCGCATCAAGGCGTTCGGCATTGGCGGCGGCGGCGGAAACGCGGTCTCCCGGATGGCTCGAGAAGCCGTCCCGGGTATCGAGTACATCGCCGTAAACACGGACGCGCAAGCCCTTGCGCGCTCGGACGCGCCATATCGCCTTCGCATTGGTGATCAGATTACCCGCGGCCTCGGCGCGGGCGGCAACCCTGAGATTGGCCGACAGGCCGCAGAGGAAAGCCGCGACGATATCTACGAAGCCGTCAAGAATTCTGACATGGTCTTCGTCGCAAGCGGCATGGGTGGCGGCACCGGCACGGGCGCAGCCCCTGTCATCGCCTCAGTTGCCCGGGAAACCGGCGCGCTCACCATCGGAATCGTCACGCGACCCTTCGCCTTTGAGGGCACCCACAGGGCCCGACAAGCCGAAGAGGGCATCGCTGCCCTGCACGGCTGCGTTGACAGTCTCATCATCGTCCCGAACGAGCGGCTCCTTGCCGTAGCCGGGACGGATGCCTCCTGGCACGATGCTTTCCGCATGGCTGACGATGTACTCGGACAGGGCGTCCACGCCATCTCCGAGCTCGTCACCGTCCCCGGTGAGATCAACCTCGACTTTGCAGACGTTCGAACTGTGATGTCCCTCTCCGGTCAGGCCCTCATGGCCATTGGCAACGGGCGTGGCAGTACGCGGGCGACGGACGCGGCGAAAGCGGCGATCCAGAACCCGCTTCTTGAGATCGACATCACAGGCGCAACCGGCGTTCTCTACAACATCACCGCCGGTTCCGACCTGTCGCTGGCTGAGATCCACGCAGCATCGGAAATCATCGCCTCGGCTGTTGATCCCAATGCAAACATCATCTTCGGCGTCGTCTCCAACCGTGCCAGCGATGGTGAGGTCCAGCTGACCCTCATCGCCACCGGCTTTGAGACCGCGCAGGAAACCTTTGAGGATGACGAAGTGGTCGATCAGATCTTGCGTGATGCTCTTGGTGACGGAGACCTGGATCTCCCGCCGTTCCTGCGCCGCAAGACCAAGTCCCGGAGGATTGCACGCTAAGCCCCTTTAGGGCACAAAAAAGAACTTACAGCACCCAGTCTTCCCCTACCCCCAAGGGAAGCGCAGGCCACCCGAACTATCGGATATTCGGCCTGCGTTTTCCTTTTTTGCGAGCCTTAACCGGATGCGGCGGCTTCACTGAGTTCCCGCGGCAACAGGAACGTAACGTTCTCCTCCAACGCCTTCAGAGTCCGCACGTCCTCTACCCCTGAAGCCATGAAGTGCGCGATAACCTCCTCCACGAGAGAGTCCGGAGTGGACGCCCCGGAGGTGATGCCCACTGACTGCACATCCTCAAGCCAGGATTCATCCAGGTCTTCAAGGCTGTCCATCAGATATGCCCTGCACTGCCCTGTATCCGCCACCTCTCGCAGCCGCTGTGAGTTGCTGCTGTTCTCCGCGCCCAGCACAAGGATGACATCCGTTTCTTCAGCAAGCAGCTTCACGGCGTCCTGTCGGTTCTGTGTTGCGAAACAGATATCGGAGCGTGCGGGCATTCGGATCTTGGGAAAGCGCGCCTTGAGGGCATCAACGATGCCTTTCGTCTCATCCACGCTCAGGGTTGTCTGCGTAACAAGCGCCACGCGCTCCTCATTCGGAACGGTGACCGCGGCCGCGTCATCCATATCCTGAACCAGGATGATGTCGTCCGGCGCCTCTCCCATCGTGCCGATGATCTCATCATGGCCTGCATGGCCGACAAGAAGAACCTTGTAGCCGTCACGAACGTAGCGGACGGCCTCCACGTGGACCTTTGTTACAAGCGGGCACGTGGCGTCAATGACATCAAGCTCACGTCCCCGCGCCATCTCCCGCACGATGGGAGCGATGCCGTGCGCGCTGAAGATGATCCGTCCTCCCGCCGGAACGGCGGACACCTCTTCAACGAAAACCGCGCCCTTTCGTTCCAGGTCTCGCACAACAAAGAGGTTGTGGACGATCTGGCGCCGCACGTAGACCGGCGGGCCATACTGGGCAATGGCCAGCTCAACTGCCTCGATGGCACGGATAACGCCGGCGCAGAAGCCGCGCGGCTCCGCAAGTATGACTCTTTCAATGGTCAATGCGTTGCTCTTTTCACATGCGACTAACTGGTAACTACCTCAATAATACACGCAGCCCGCCTACCCTTTCCTGCGTGCATCGTGCTCCCTTTAGGGTATAGCAATGTTGTTATAGTGGAGTTGGTGCGGAGAGCAGCTATGGCGTATAGCGTGCGATTCACGCGCCCCAATACCACCGGAGGTGGCCTGTGAAAGACATTCGTCTTCACCGAGAGATTCCCCGCAATATCCGCACCGTCATCATGGCGTTCTTTGGGTGGTCCGATGCCGGCGATGCCGCAACCGGCGCCGTCGATTTCCTTGGTCGCGCACGCAATGCTGAACTCGTCGCCGAGTTCGATCCGGAGGAATTCTTCAACTTCACGGACTACCGCCCTATCGTCAACGTCGATGACTCCGGTGTGCGGTCTCTCACGTGGCCGCAGAATCACTTCTCTCTCGCGCCGGGCACGGACGCCACTGAGCCCCTCCTCCTCTTCTCCGGAATCGAGCCGCACCTGCGCTGGAACCGATTCAGCGACCAGTTTGTCGACTTCCTCCTCGAATGTGGCGTCAAACACGTCATATCGTTCGGCGCGCTGCTCAACGCTGTCCCGCACACCCGCAAGCCATTCGTCAACGGAAGCAGCAGGACGCCGGAGATCAAGGCCACTATGGAACGCCTTGGCATCGCCCGCGGCGGTTCCTACAACGGCCCTACTGGAATCTCCTCCGTCATTGCGGACGCATGCCAGCGGCGAGGCATAGAATCCTCCAGTTTCTGGGGTCATGTGCCGCACTACATCCAGACATCGCCCAACCCCACTATCATCCACGCCATCCTGGACACCCTGAGGCAGTCCATGGGTATCGGCGCGGATCTCCGTGAATTGGAGGGTGAATCCGCGGCGTTCTATGAGCAATGTGAAGAAGCCATCGAGGAAGAGCCGTCCATGCGGCAGTACGTCCGCAAACTTGAGCAGTACTACGACGAAACGGAGGCGGAGCAGCAGACGGGTCGACCGAGCAGCACGGGAATCATCACTCCCGGCTCGCCGGAGTTCCCCGACGCACAGGACCTCGTTGACGACCTCGAAGAGTTCCTGCGACGCCGCCCGCCCTTCAACGGATCCTCGTCCTGGGAGTAAACTCCTAATCCCATTCCCTGCACCGCGCTAGAATGGGTTAGACGGGGCGTAGCGCAGCCCGGCAGCGCGCCTGCTTTGGGAGCAGGAAGTCCCCGGTTCAAATCCGGGCGCCCCGACTTCTTCGACCACAAAATCCGCGATTCACGCGGCGCTAACATCCAGCGTCACGGTGCACCCAACCGCATCAAGCGCGCGATGGACCTGGCTCATATGCGAATGGTGGTCGGGGTTGGCTAACCGCCGTACAGCTCCCTCGCTGATACCCAGTCGACGGCCCAACTCCACCTTGGACACTCTTTGCAACTTCATCGCCGAATAAAGCGCAAGTTTGGCAGCAACAACAGGTATGACAGGAACACGTTCCTGCCCGGGACTGACCTTGCCCGGTAAGGGAATCTCCCAGTGTTGGTGAACATACCCCGCCAAGGCAGTAGCCAAGGCATCCGAGGCCATTTCCAGAGCCTCGGCACGGTCTCTGCCGTCTGTGATTGCCTCTGGGACATCGGGAAAAGTCGCCACAAACCTACCGTCCTCATCGACGGCAAGATTGCATGGATAGGCATATAACATGCCTCAGAACTCCCTTCTATCGATCCCGAGTTGACGCAGCATCTCGGCTAACACCCCTCTACCAAGTTCACCCCTTTGCACGGTCGTCGAGCGGGATCCAATATAGACCCTTGCGTGACTACCTTTGCCGCGAGCCGGGTCGTACCGAAAATCTTGTCCCGTGTTGCGAGCATATGCTCTGGCACGGCGGATGAACTCTCGGCTTGTCACTCAACCAGTATCGCACATTAATGTACGAATTGTGCGGCTTGGGGGCTCTACGCCACCGCGCCTTCGCGCCTCACCGCCCCTATCCCCCGGCTCATCGCCGTCACGGCAATCGGAATACTCAGCACAGCAATCACCGCCGCAATCATGTACGGCGTGCCTGTTAGCCCGTCCGCAGCATCCGCCAGTCGACCGCTCATCACCGCCCCCGCAACCACGCCCAGCGAATACGCCGCATAGAAGATGCCGAACGCCAGTCCTCGATGCCTCTCTCCGCCTGAATCCGCAACAAGCGCTGCGGCCGCAGGGAAGAGCAGCCCGAATCCGAGCCCAACAACGCCCATACCCAGAAAAACAGCCCACAACTCGTGATTGGAGGCCATGAGGGCCAGTCCTGCTCCAAAGAGCAGCAGTCCCCCCGCGACGATGGCAAGCCGGTTGAAGCGGTCGCCGAATACGCCCATCACACCCACCATCATGATCAGCGCCAATACGGCATAGATGGTGAACGCCGTGCCGGACGCCCGCGACGCTTCACCCAACTCCTCCACGTGCAGCGGCATATATGTGGCCAGTGTCCCGATACCGATCGTTAGTGCAACGACAACCGCAGAGGCAACACCCAGGCCCACCGCATCCAGCCGACCACCTCCCTGCTCCCGTGCTTGATCGGCAGGATCCTTCTCGCTGCGTATCTCCCCCACGCCTCGTGACCCAATCACATAGACAACAGCTGTCGCCGCCATCAGCCCCGCGGCAATAAGGAATACCGGCTCATAGCCGATCCTGTCTGCCAGAATTCCTGCGGACGCAGGACCCACCACCGCTGCAATTGCGATGCCCGCCGCGCTCCGCCCCATCCTGCGTGCTCGCTGACCCTGCTGGGTCGAATCACCCAGCATGGCAAACGCCCCGGGAGTCAGAACCGCGGCAGCAATTCCGTGCAGCGCGCGCACCCCGAGGAGCTGCCACTCATTGTCCGCAAACGCGTAGCCGGCCAGGGCAAGCGCAGTAACCACCAAGCCCGTCGTGATGGGCAATCTCCTACCAAACCGATCCAAAAAATAACCCGCCGCGATATTGCCCGGCAGGTTCGTGATTGAGTACACAGCAACAATGACGCCGACCATCGCAGCCGACGCCCCAAGCTCGTCCGCATATGTCGGAACAAGGGGCAGTCCAATAAAGAAATCGAGGAACGCGACAAAGACGACAAGTGTCGCAAGTTGGGCGCTGCGCCTCCCGGCGATTCCCGGTGAAACGGCGATGTGGTTCGATGAAGACATGTCGGACATTCCCTGCCCGAGCCGAGTTCATTCTGTCGGGCGCTGCCACACTAACGTATCACGGACGCCACGCAAGCTATCATCGATTAGGGTTTGCACGAGGCATTGGGAGGGACAAGTGGCAGCAGTTCGATACATCGTCAGGGACGTAGAGCAAGCGGTGACGTTCTATACGTCATTACTGGGTTTTTCCGTAGCTGAGCAATACGGCCCCGCCATGGCCATTGTGACGCGTGGCGATCTGAGCCTCTGGCTGGCAGGCCCGCGCGCATCCGCCTCCCGCCCCATGCCGAACGGCGCACAACCGGAACCCGGCGGCTGGGCGCGTATCGTCATTGAAACCGACGATATCGAATCCACCGCCGCCGCCCTCCGCGACGCGGGCGCGGCATTCCGCAACGACATCATCAGCGGCCCCGGCGGCAGACAGGTCATCGTAGAAGACCCCTCCGGCAACGCCATAGAAATCTTCCAACCCGGCTAACCGCCCTCTCTCCCCTCCCCCGCCATTCCCGCTCCATCTGTCATTCTGAGCGCAGCGAAGAATCCAAAGCCTCAATTTCGCCAACCAAATCCCATAACGCCAACCGACCGCGCCCCGTCGCTGCGCCCGCAACAACATGCGCAGTAGTATCCTCAGAGAAAGGCACAACCCCATTCCAGGAGGAAATATGCCCGGCCTGCATGAATTCAGCCTCGACGGAAAGACCGCAATCGTCACCGGCGCCGGCCAGGGAATCGGCAAGGGCATCGCAATCGCGTTGGCCGAGGCAGGTGCTGACGTTGTCGTAGCCGGCATCACAGTAGCGGACCGCTCTCAATCAGAAGCCGACCTTGAAGCGACGGCGGATGAGATTCGTCTCCTGGGCCGCTCTGCCCTACCCGTCATAACGGACGCCCGCGAGGACGCCGATGTCCACGCCGTGATCGACGCCGCCCTTCAGGAATTCGGCAGCCTGGACATCATGGTCAACAACGCCGGAGGCAGCTTCTACGCCCGCTTCCCGGACATCAGCGAGCGCGGCTATGACGCCGTCGTCCGCAACAATCTCAAGAGCACGTTCCTCTGCTGCCAGGCCGCCGGGGCCGTCATGCGCGAGCGCGAGACCGGCGTCATCATCAACCTCTCCTCCGGCGCTGCATTCTCGGGTTCCATTGCCCAGCCCGTCTACGCCGCCACGAAAGCGGGCATCACCAACCTGACCCAGACACTCGCCGCTGAATTCGCCCCAAACGTCCGCGTCGTCGCCATCGCGCCCGGCCTCACGGACACCGTCGGTATGCGAGCCGGCTACGGCGATGAGGCCGATGCCCGCGTTGCAGCGCAAGCGCAGACCATGGCAGCCAAGCGCCTCGCCACGCCGCGCGACATGGGACTTGCCTGCGTCTTTCTTGCCAGCGACGCCGCATCCTACGTCAGCGGCATAACCCTGCGCGTCGATGGCGGCGGACGCGCCGCAGACGATTAGGAGACGAAGGCGTCCATTGAGGGCGTGACGTCAATAATGACCCTCGACGACACCCTTTCCGAAGAGCTGCGCCTCCTGCGTCACACTGTGCGTGAGCTGGTGCGCGACAAGGTCGCCCCACGCGCATGGCAAATCGACCAGGATCGCGAATATCCGCAGGACATCTTCGAGGGCTTTCGCGACCAGGGCCTGTTCGCCTTGGCGCTCTCCGAGGACGAGGGCGGAACAGGCGCGGGGACGATAGGCCTCGCCATCGCCGTTGAAGAAGTAGCCCGCGCCTGCGCCTCGTCGGCCCAAATGCTCATCCTCTCCGCCCTGGTCACATGGCCCATGCGACTCTTCGGCACGGATAACTTGTGGCGCAACTACGTCAATGCCGTCGCGGACGGCAGCAAACGCGGCTCGTTCGCTTTGACCGAACCCAACGCGTCCTCGGACCTCGGCTCCATGGTGACCCGTGCCGAGAAAGACGGTTCAAACTACGTCCTCAATGGAGAAAAGGATTTTATAAGCGGCTCCCCGCAGGCGGATTTCTTCATCGTCTTTGCAGGCGCGGGCGACGCCCCGGACATACGATCCGCCATGACGGCCTTCCTCGTCGATGTCCCTCAGTCCGGCGTGGTATTCCTACGCCGCGATGAGGGCATGGGCCTCAAAGGAATGCCCCACTGCGATTGGTCCTTCGACAACTGCCATACACCCGAATCCCACATCATCGGCACTATCGGACAGGGAGAAGAGATCGCCCGCCTCAGCATGAACGCCATCCAGCCGTTGCTTGCCGCCCGCGGGCTTGGCGCGACGGAAGAGGCGCTGGCATTCGCTCGCGACTACGCCAACACGCGCCGCATCTACGGCGGCCTCCTCGCAGACCTCCAGACCACCCAACTCCACCTTGCTGAAATCGCCGTCAACGTAGAGGCAACACGACTGCTCACCTACCAGGCCGCCCGCATGGTGGACGACGGCCGCTTCCGTGACGAAGCCGACGCCGCCTACCTGAACGCCGCCAAACTCATGGCCGCCCGCACCGCCGTCCACGCCACCGACCACGCAATGCAGGCCGTCGGCGGACACGCCTACATGGAAGTTCACCCGCTGGAGCGCATGTACCGCGACGCCCGCCACCTCAGCCTCTACATGGGTACCGGCGAGGTACTGTCGCTGCGCGTTGCCCGTGCCGTACTCGACGGCGGGCTCGGCTACGGCCCCTCCGTCTCTCGCCAATCAACCGAAGAGCGTTCAAGGCGACAGACGTAGCCCTCCTCCATCCGGTTGACCCCCCAGCGCCCCCGTTCCTACAATTGCGCCACGCGACGCCCAAAGTAGCTGCGCCGCGATGGGGGTGCGATGTCCGAATTCACAATGCGGGTGGGTGACGCGGAAATCATCGCCGTCACGGACATGAACATCATCTATCCGAGGCCCCTGCCGGAACTGTTCCCTGAGGTGCCGGTGGAAGCGTGGGACGACTATCGCGGCGGCTTTCCTGAAACGTTCGCCGGCCAGCACATCCGGCTCGAAATAGGCTGTTACGTCGTTCGCTCGCAGGGACAGACCATCCTCATCGACACCGGCTACGGCCCCGGCCCAATCGAGGGCGAACTGGGTCAACTCATGGATAACTTGTCCGCTATGGGAGTTGAGGCCAAAGACGTGGACACCGTCTTTTTTTCACACCTTCACCCCGATCACACTGGGTGGAACATGGTCTTGGGAGAAGACGTACCCACCGAGCCAACCTTCCCCAACGCCCGCTACGTCGTCCATTCGCTTGACCTTGAGCACTTCCGTAAGCCGGAAGTTGAGGCCGGGATGTCGTTCCCCTTCATGTACCGCGACATGGAGCCTCTCGACAAACTCGGAATACTCGACACCATCGACGAAGACACCAACCTGACTTCTGAAGTGCGGGCCGTCCACACCCCCGGCCACACCCCGGGCCATATGAGCGTTGTCGTAGCCTCCGGCGGCGAGGACGCTATCATCCAGGGCGATGTGTTTATCCATCCGGCACAGGTCGTCGAAGACGACTGGAATTGCATCTTTGACGTCGATTGGCCGCTAACGACTGAGACGCGGCGCAAAATGTTGGACGACGCCGCCGACAACGGCACCCCGCTCATCTCCTGCCACTTTCCCCTGCCCGGTTTCGGGCGAATCGGACGCAGGGCCGGCAAGAGATACTACCAGGTTGGCCTGGACATAGCCCCGACAAACAACTAGAGGAAATCACCATGACAACCGACGCAGCCCAGCAGGTTCTCCGCAGCATCAACACTGACGAGATGACGAGTCTCGCGGAACAACTAGTTCGCATCCCAAGCTTCAAGACCGAAGAAACTGAAATCGCCCAATTTCTGGCGAACTATCTATACGATCGCGACTACAAAGTTCAAATACAGGAGGTCGAGCCCGGCCGCTTCCAGACCATCGCCACACTTCGCGGCACGGGCGGCGGCAAGTCGTTCATGCTCAACGGCCACACGGACATCGACCCTCTCGCAATGGGATGGAAACGTGACCCGTGGACGCCGAGCGTCGAGGATGACCGCATCTACGGCGCAGGCATTCGCAACATGAAGGCCGGCATCGCCTCCATGATCACCGCGGCGGAGGCCCTGCGAACCTCGGGCGTGGAGCGTCGTGGCGACATAGTAGTTGCCTGTGTCGTCGGCGAGTTACAGGGCGGCGTCGGAACGATCTACCTCTGTGAGAACGGCCCGCTCGCGGACATGGCCGTCATCCCGGAACCGCACGGCGCAAACAACATCCTGACCACCCACGCGGGCGTCGTCGAGTTCGCCGTCCACATCATCGGCAACTCCCGCCACATCGTCCGCAAGGATGAGGCCGTCGATGCCCTTGCCAACATGGCCAAGGCCATCCCCGCCCTCAACAGCGTCCAGTTCACTCACACACCGCGCGAAGACCTGCCCGGCCTCCCGCGCATCAACGTCGGCGCGGTAATCGGTGGGCGCGGGCGCGACTATGACCTGCGCGGTCCCAATTGGGTCGCGGACTTCTGCACTGCCCTCGTCGACGTGCGATTCCTGCCCGGCATGTCATCCGAATCCGTCAGGGCGGACATCGAACGCGTATTGGACGCCATCAAGGCCGAAGACCCCGATTTCCAGTATGAGATCGAGATGCCGCCCGACCCTAAGCACCGTGTGTTCACCCGCGTCATGGAGCCGTTCGACCTGCCCAAGGACGAATACATAGTCGACGCCGTCCTTCGCAGCTTCCGCGCCGTCACGGGACGTGAGCCGGAGGGATTCGGCACTGTTCTCCCAGGCTCCTACACCGGCGACGACACCACACACCTCTGGCGAGCCGGAGTCCCCTGCCTCCTCTACGGCCCGGCCGGCGCGTCCGAGTCAGACACGATCCCCGATGAATACGTCCGCATCCCCGACATGGAGCAAGTAGCCCAGGTCCTCGCCCTAACCGCCCTGGACGTAACCAACCTGCCTGCGTAACCTCGCGCTTTCACAGTAGCCACGCCATTCCCGCCCCAGCCGTCATTCCCGCGAAGGCGGGAATCTGAATCCCATTCCGCCAACCAACCCCCATAACGCCCATCCCCTCATTCCGGCGAAAGCCGGAATCCATCGGGGGATTCCCACGCCGCCGCCTACATCATGCGCGCATCGTCAGGCCCCATACCCGGCGGCGGGCTTTCCTCATGCGGCCGCAGGTCGGAGCGTACCCGCAGCCAGCGCGGCAGCGGCGCGCGCACCGGCCGCTCCTCCTCGGATGCCGCAGTGGCGGCCTTCGTCTCCGGTCGGTGACGCGGCGGCGGATACAGTTCGCGGATATTGGCCCAGATAGTGCGGATCTGACCGACGTCCTCCCGGGACGGCGGGATGCCACCGTATCGCGCCCGCACAAAGGAATCCGTGAAGATGCCGATGTCCTGCCCCACAAACAGGCGGCTCAACTCCGGCTGAAACTCTTGTGGCGTCTCCCACCCCTCGCGAGCAACACCGTGATCGTCTGCCAGCGCAACAAGTCCACGGTATGCGCCAAGCGCGACGGAGACTGGGTTATTGGGGTCCAGGTCAGCCGTCACGTCGTCATGTTTGGGTGAGCGGCGGAATCGCGCGGCCAGCGCCGACAACGCGGACGAGAGGTCCTCAACGATCGTCGTCTCACCTTGCAGCCGTTCGCGCTCCTCGCCCGTCTCCTCTTCGGAACGCCGGCCGCGCACTCCCGAGAATAGACGCCACAGTATCCAACCAACCCCCAGTACCGCCGCCGTCACCGCCGCCCAACCCAGGATGCGGGACAGCCAGTAGAGCAGCCGGTTCTCGCCCTCGTCGCGCGTGAATATCCGCTCATAGTCCGGCGCGGACGGCAAGTTGAATTCAACGCTCTCCCCTTCAGTGGAGAAGATGTTGATCACGGCAAAGAACGCCCACACAAAGGCTTGAATCACAATCTCGAAGAGCCAGCCGACAACGGCCAGCACCGGCAGGAACAGCCGCCCGGCCAACCCGAATACCGTCGCGGCCACCCGACCCAGCTCGCCCTCCGCCAGCACGGCCAACAGAACGCTGCCGACGAGGATGCCGCCCACGGTCAGCGCCATCATCCGCGGCCAATCCTTCAGACCCGCGCTCTGCTCCGGGTCCATTGACGTGATATGGATCAGCGCGAACGATGCAATCCCCATCCCAAAGAAGAGGAACGTGGGGATCGGCGCGCCCGAATAGCCGTCGATCAGAACGTCAACAACCACTCCTACCACGACAACGGCAACACCGATGCGGAACGACTGCGCCAGCGTATTGACCCAGACGAATTCCTGTCCCAGGTGCGTGCCGCGCCACCAGAAAACGCCGAGCATGATGCCGCCGACGATCGGGTGACGCCCTTCCTGCCAGTCCTGCCAGAACCACAGCGGCCACGAAAAGTCCCAACCCACCTGCGGCAGCATGACAACGCCGAGATAGATAACAATCGCGCCGCCGCCCGCTACGATGCCCCGCGCCGCCGCCATGGGCGCGTCCGCAGGAACTACCCAGCGCGTGAGGATATAGCCGGACGCTGTAACGATCAGCGCCAGCCAGACCGGGACCAGGCTCTCCCCCGCCCCGATCATCAGCAGCGCAAGAGCGCCCGCAATGGTTATCCATGCCACCTCCATCGTGAGGCGCGCGCCCTCCAGTGCCAGCGGCGCCCATCTCATGGCGTCACCGCCTGTGTTGGGGCGGCGTGCTCCACGCGGCGACTCACCCCCGGTCGGAAGACCGCTTCATGCTCAAGCTGCGCCATTTGATGCCCAATCTCATGCACGACGATGTCCGGATCAGACAGCAGTGGTGACGGTGTTTCGGAAGTCCAGACCACGCTTGGCCTTGCCCCCGCCCGCCGCAGGCTATGCAGCGCATCGATCGTTTCCTCGTCGATCACACTCGTGACAAGCACCACGGTTGCGCCGGTCGGCAGCCGCCGAGTCTGCGCCAACAGGAATTGCCCCATCGCTTGCCGACCTAGAGGAGTCACCACCGCGAGGCTTTCCAGCACCGTCGCCAGTTGCTCACGCGTTCGATTCGGCATCACCCGGATCGGCTCATCCGTCAAGGGCGAGACGCTGTTCGTCATCAGCCCGAAGGACATCTTTCGCGCATACGCCCATTCCGCAATGGACGCCGCCGCCGTCACTCCCCGCTCCAGCAGCAGTGGCGAATACCCCCACTGCCCCTCCGCTTGCGTCAGTGTCTGCGCGTTGAGCGCAAGAATCATCGTCTCCGAGACCGACGGCGAGAATAGCCGCACCGTCAGCGCCTGCGACCGTGCCGTCGCTTTCCAGTCAACGCGTCTCAGCGAGTCGCCCGCCTCAAACGGTCGTAGACCCCGCAGTCTGCTTGGATCCTCGTGATATGGCAGGCCGCCGCGCTGTTCTCCGAACGGACGTCGCGCCGGAATCCCTATCGCCGGCAGCGGCAGCGTCTGCGGATAGACGATGACGTGATCCCACTGTGGCTCAAGGCGCTCACTAAAGAAGAACCCGAACACGTCCCCGCTTGTCACGCTTGCCGGGCCGAAGCGATACAACCCGCGCTTGGTGCATTCCATTGTGAAATGCCACGTCACCCGTTCGTACCGCGCAAGCGACGTTGACCGAGTCGTCGTGTATGAGCCCTGCTCCACGCGAATCGTCCGGGGCTTGTCCGCCTCCTCAAGCCCGGAGGGGAATTGGTCCTCAAGCGTGACCCACGGCATGGGGATCGCCTTGCGATTTGTCACACGAAGATTGACGGTCACGCTATCGCCGACAAACGCCCGCGTCTCGGAGAGAGACCGTTCAAACGTCACCCGCGCCAGCGAAACGCGGTTCCAGCCATACGCAACCAGGTACGTCAGGATGATGAGTGCGCCCAATCCGACGAGAAGACCTTGCCCGGTTGCAAGGCCAACGACCATCAACAGGCCGAACGTGATTACCCAGCCGCCCGTGAGGGTGAGCATCTCTAGCGGTCCGCGGCCACCTCTTCGGCCACGGCATCGTCCTCCGGCTGCCCGCTGATCGGCACGGGAACAGTGCGGAGAACGTCATCCACGACGTCAAGGGATGTCAGCCCGCGTAGGCGCGCTTGGGCATTCAGGATAAAGCGATGAGTCAGCACGTATGGCGCAAGACGCTTCACGTCGTCCGGCGTCACATAGTCCCGTCCCTGCTGTAGCGCCAATGCCTGCGACGTGTGATGAAGCGCCAAAGACGCCCGCGGGCTCCCTCCAAGATCCAGTGACGGATGATCGCGTGTGGAGTGAACGATGCCGATGATGTACTCCTCCAGCGCCGGCTCCACCCGCGCAGTCGCAATCTGGTCCTGCAGCGACAGCAGCTCCTGCGTCGAAAGAACCGGTCTCACACGTTCCAGCGGGTCGTCCGCGTTGAATCGATGGATCATCCGCGCCTCTTCTTCCGCCGAGGGGAACCCGAGGCTCAACCGCATAAGGAACCGGTCCAACTGCGCCTCCGGCAGCGGGAACGTCCCCTCAAGCTCGATGGGATTCTGCGTGGCCATGACTACAAAAGGCGCGGGCAGCGGCAGAGTTTCGCCCTCGATCGTCACCTGCCCTTCCTGCATCGCCTCCAACAGGGCCGACTGCGTCCGGGGCGTGGCCCGATTCACCTCATCAGCCAACAGGACCTGCGAGAAGATCGGCCCTTGCCGCATCTCAAAGTCCCCGGAGCGCTGATTGTAGTAGTTGATACCCGTGATATCCGCCGGCATCAGGTCCGGCGTGAACTGCACGCGACTGAACGTGCAGCCGAGTGAGGCAGCCAACGCCTTGGCAAGCGTCGTCTTGCCGCTCCCCGGCACGTCCTCAAAGAGCAGGTGCCCGCGGCACAACAGCGCCGTGATTGCCAACTCGATGACGTCATCCTTACCCACGATGACGGACGCCACGCTTTCCGCTACACGCCGCGCGGCCTCTTGAACAGTTAAGGATTCGTTAGCGATTACCCGCCCCCTCCCGCTGGTTCACACAAGTCTACGGGCTGCCCTGCCAAGCGGCAAGGAACGCACTCCCCAACACACATTCCCACGTGCCTCGCTCTTCACACCCCCTTGCCTGACTGCTACGATGGGGCGTGATGGGAAAATGCCCGCGCCAGGCGCGGCTGCCCACACAGGAAGCAGAATCCAAATGGGGAGGACACAAATGCCGGACACGATTGTCTCTCACGACGTTGACCTGGTTAAGGGGTATGCCGCATATCCAATGGAGGACGGCAAGTACCCGGGCATCGTCGTGATCCAGGAGTGGTGGGGACTTGATGAGCACATCCGGGACGTCACCCGCCGATTCGCGCGACAGGGCTACACCGCCATCGCGCCTGACCTGTTCCACGGCGATGTCGTGAATGAGCCCTCTGAGGCGCAGAAGCTGGCGATGGGCCTCGATCGTGGCCGCGCAGTTCGCGACACACGGGCAGCCATCGACTACATCAGGAATTGCGAGTCCTCAAACGGCAGCGTGGCCGTCATCGGCTACTGCCTCGGCGGCGGCGTATCCCTGCTGACCGCAACGCAGGACGATGGCGTCAACGCGACGATCGTCTACTACGGCGGCATCCCTGATCCTGCCGACCAGCTCGACAGCGTGAACTCCCCCGTCCTCGCCATCTTCGGCAGCGACGAGGCAGAGCGCGCCAATCAGTTGGAGAGTGAGTTGAACGCCCGTGGCAAGTCCGTCGAGAAGCACATCTACGACGGCGCGACCCACGGCTTCTTCAACGACTCCGGCCAGGGCCACCACGCCGAGGCCTCCGCCGACGCATGGGAAAAGACCCTCGCATTCCTCAAGGCCAACGTCCCGGCCTAACACCCAAAAACCCGGAACAGAAGGCGGGGCGGGGCAAAGAACCCCCCC
>LXNJ01000946.1_pt1 | contig 18367 bp, 12 predicted proteins | sample 809081 | NCBI WGS metagenome assembly LXNJ01 (sample SAMN04870510, study PRJNA318959) | sponge metagenome | biome: sponge; feature: marine sponge reef; material: water | host: Petrosia ficiformis | place: Greece: Milos, Mediterranean Sea | collected 2013-05-29 | depth 5-7 m
GCAGATCATCGGATCCTCCCGTTCGGGTGACGTGATCGTCAGCGCCCGCAAGGGATACGATCTGAGAAGCCGGCACGAGCATCCTGAACACAGGGCGTCCCATGGTTCGCTTCATCGCGAACACATGCATGTCCCGTTGTTCATGAATGCGGAGATCCCGGCAGAGTTCGTGCGCACCGTGGACCTGTTTCCCGCCATGCTGCGTCTCACGGGGCATTCGGTCGAAGGCGATATAGACGGCACCGATTTTGTCGCCGCCGCCTGACGCACGGCGATGAAGGAGTAGCAGTCCATGTCCGAACAGATCCAGGTCGCACCGACGGTGGAAAGCTACCCGCCCTCTCCCGCGCCGCCCGTACTGCAGCCGGATGCCGGCTATCTAGGGTACGACCGGGCGTTGTTGCGGCCCATGTCCCTGGCGAGGAAGCTCCGTGGCGTGCTCAAGTATCTCCGGGTGCGGCTGAGGGGCGGTCCGATGGCGGTGAACATGGAGGTGACCTACCTCTGTAACGCAACCTGCGATTTCTGTGACTACTGGAAGGTGAAACGATCGGGCAAGCTGGGCGACTACGACTACGTGGACGCGATCAGGAAGCTGGATCCGATGACGGTCACGCTGACCGGCGGGGAACCCACGATCAACAAGCAACTCCCCGAGGCGGTCAGGCGCATCAAGGAAACCCTGGGATTCGTCTACGTCGGAATGGTCACCCACGGTTCCCTCCTGACCGTGGAAAAGGCCATGGCCCTGTGGGAAGCCGGCATGGACCACATCTCCATATCGTTGAACTACATCGGCCGGAAACACGACGAGGAACGGGGTATCGAGGGCCTGTACGAGCATATCTCCACGCTCGTGCCCCAGCTGACGGCCCGGGGGATCAACGTGATCTTCAATACCGTGATCATGCGCGACAACCTGGACCACGTCGTGCCTATCGCGCACCTTGCCCGCTCCATGGGCGCGAAGGTCTCCTACAGTTGCTACAGCGACTACAAGAACGGGAACGAAACCCACCTTGTGGATCCCGGTCACGAAGAGCAGCTGGAATCCGTCATCGAGGACCTGGTCTACCAGAAATCCCGGTTGGGCAACATCGTCAACTCCGCCTGGTACCTGCGCCGCATCCCCGGTTATTTCCGAGATTCCCTCCCGCGATCCTGCACGGCGGCGGGCAAGTGGCTGGTGCAACTGACGCCCGACGGAAATATAAAGCCCTGCGCGGAACTGCCCGTGCAGTCCGGATATGCCGACTTCAAAAAGGTTTCCAGGAAGATCGAATGCAACCGGTGCTGGTACAGTTGCCGGGGTGAGACGGAAGCTTCGCTGAGGTTCGAGCGGATCCGGGAGCTCCTGGGCCGGGCCTGGCGCACAGGCGTTTAACTGCCCACCGCCAGTTCCCGGGCGAGGATCTGCCCGGTGTGGGAAAGAGACGCGGCGATTCTCTCGGGCGTCCCCGTCGCGACCACGTGACCGCCCCGGTCCCCCCCTTCCGGACCGAGATCGACGATCCAGTCGGCCGTCTTGATGATGTCGAGGTTGTGCTCGATCACCAGTACCGTATTCCCCTTGTCCACCAGCCTGTTGAGGACGTCCAGCAATTTGCGGATGTCGTCGAAGTGCAGCCCCGTGGTGGGCTCGTCCAGCAGGTAGATGGTCTTGCCGGTACCTGGCCGGGAGAGTTCCTTCGCCAGCTTGACGCGCTGCGCCTCGCCCCCCGACAGCGTGATGGCCGACTGGCCCAGCTTGATGTAGTCGAGTCCCACGTCGTATAACGTCTGGAGCATGCGCCGGATGCGGGGCACGTTCTCGAAGTGCGCCAGGGCCTCGGCCACGGTCATCTCCAGCGTATCGGCGATGGTCCTGCCCTTGTAAGTCACCTCCAGCGTCTCTTTCATATAGCGCTTCCCGTCGCAGACCTCGCAGGTCATCCACACGTCTGCCAGAAAATGCATCTCGATCTTACGCACGCCGAGTCCCTGGCAGCCCTCGCAGCGGCCCGCGGGCACGTTGAAGCTGAACCGGCGGGGCTGATAGCCCCGCATCCGGGCCTCCACGGTCTGGGCGAAGAGCGAGCGGATCGGCGCGAAGAGCCCGACGTAGGTGGCAGGGTCCGACCGGGGGGAATGGCCGATGGGTGTCTGGTCGATGTTGATGACCTTGTCCACGAACCGCAGCCCCTTGATCTCGTCGTGGGGTCCGGGATTGACCTGGGCGCGGTGCAAGGTGGAGGCCAGCACGGGATACAGGATATCGTTGACGAGGGAACTCTTCCCCGATCCGGACACCCCCGTAACGCAGGTGAAGAGGCCGAGGGGCAGCGTCACGTCGATGTTTTTGAGGTTGTTCTGGCGGGCGCCCATGATACGCAGCTTGTTTCGCCCGGGTTTACGGCGGTCCTGCGGCACTTCGATGCGAAGCTGATTGCCGAGGTAGCGTCCGGTCAGCGAAGCCGGGAGTTCCTTGAGCGCGGCCGGCGACCCCTCGCCCACGATACGCCCCCCGTACGTGCCGGCTCCCGGACCGAAGTCCACCAGGTTGTCGGCATGTTCCAGCGTATCGCGGTCGTGTTCGACCATGATGAGGGTGTTGCCGAGATCGCGCAGGTTTTCCAGGGCCTCGATCAGCCTGAGGTTGTCCCTCGGATGGAGCCCGATCGTGGGTTCGTCCAGCACGTAGAGCACGCCGGTCAGTCCCGATCCGATCTGGCTGGCCAGGCGGATCCGCTGGGCTTCGCCGCCCGATAGCGTGGGCGCGCGGCGGTCAAGGGTCAGGTATTCCAGTCCCACGTCCAGGAGAAAGCGCATGCGGTTGCGGATCTCCGTCATCACCTCGCCCACGACCTCCCGCTGGGATGCGGACAGTTCCAGTCCGTTTATGAAGGCCGAGGCGCGGTCGATGGACATGGCGCAGAGCCCGGCTATGGATTCGCCGTCGATCAGCACGGCCAGGCTTTCGGGCCGGAGCCGGCCGCCTTCGCAGGCCGAACAGGGCGTCGGTTGGAGCAGGCGGGCCAGTTCGGGGAACCGGTTCGCGTACCGGGCGACCAGTTCCACCGTCGGGAATATGCCCCGGAACTGGAAGGACAGGCCGGGTACCCGGTGGTCGTCGATCCACTGATCGCTTCCGTGGAGAAACGCCTGGAACTGCTTCGGCGACAGCGCTTCAACCGGTGTTTCCAGGGCAAAACCCTTCGCGGATGCGACCTGCTCCAGCAGATCGAACATGGACCGATCGTCTATGGCGGCGTCACCCCATATCGCCACCGCGGCTTCGCGAATGGATTTCGAACGATCGGGAATCAACAGGTCGAGGTCGACGCCGGGCTGGGTTCCGAGTCCTTCGCATTCGGGGCACATGCCCGACCGGTGGTTGAAGGAGAAGCTCTGGGGGGACGGTTCTTCGTAGCTGACGCCGCAGGACGGACACGAATAGTACCGGCTGAAACGGATATCGCGGGCGTCGCCGGAATCCGGTTCCTGCACCTCGGCGATCAGCAGTCCCCCCGACAGCTCCAGGGCCGTCTCCACCGAATCGGCCAGACGCTGGCGCACGTCCCCCCGCATGACGATCCGGTCCACCACCACGCACAGTTCGTGGTGCCGGCGCCGGTCGATCTGTATATCCTCTTCGAGCCGGTGCAGGACGCCGTCGATGCGCACGCGGATAAACCCGTTGCGGCGGGCCCGGTCGAGGAGGGCGTCGTATCCTTCGGCGCCGTCGGGCTCCAGCGGCGCGAGCAGCGTAGCGCGGGTCTGCTCCGGCAGTTTCATGATCCGGTCCACGATCTGGCTGGGGGTCTGCGCGCCCACAGGTACGCGGCAGGCTGGGCAGTGGGGAACGCCGGCCAGGGCATAGAGCGCGCGCAGATACTCGTAGATTTCCGTAATGGTGCCCACCGTGGAGCGAGGATTCCGGCCCGGAGACTTCTGTTCGATGGATATGGCCGGGGACAGGCCGACGATGTGGTCCACCTTCGGTTTCTGCATCTGCTGGAGAAACTGGCGCGCATAAGCGGAAAGGGATTCCACGTACCGCCTCTGGCCTTCCGCGTAGATCGTGTCGAGGGCCAGGGAAGTCTTGCCGGAGCCGGATACGCCGGTGAACACGGTCATCCGGTCCCGGGGGATGGACACGGAGAGATCGTTGAGGTTGTGTTCCCGGGCGCCGCGCACGGTAATCTCCCGGATGTGCCCGTCTACCGAAGGCACTTTTTTCGCGGGCTCTGGCGGCGCCTGGGGCGTTCGGGGCCGCAGCGCCTTCCCCAGGATCCGCCCCGTGGACGAGCCGTCGACGCCAGCTACCGCCTCCGGCGCCCCCTCGGCGATGACGCGCCCGCCCGCTTCGCCGCCCTCCGGCCCCAGGTCGATGATCCAGTCTGCCGTCTTGATCACGTCGATATTATGCTCGATGACGACGACGGTGTTGCCCTTGTCCACGAAGGCGTTCAACACTGCGAGCAGATGGGTGATGTCTTCGAAATGCAGGCCGGTCGTGGGTTCGTCCAGCACGTACATAGTCCGCCCCGTGCTGCGCTTGCACAGTTCGCGCCCCAGCTTGATGCGCTGCGCCTCGCCGCCCGACAGCGTGGGCGCGGGCTGGCCCAGCTTGATGTATCCCAGGCCCACGTCGTAGAGGGTTCCCAGCACCCGGGCGATGGGCGTAACGTGCTCGAACAGTTCCAGGGCCTCCTGCACGTCCAGGTCGAGGACGTCCGCGATGGTATGCCCCTTGAACCTCACCTCCAGGGTTTCCCGGTCGAACCGCTTGCCTTCGCAGACCGGGCAGGAGACCCACATGTCCGCCAGGAAATCCATTTCCACCCGCGTGGCACCGTTTCCCTCGCAGGCTTCGCACCGCCCGCCTCGGACGTTGAAACTGAACCGGCCCGGCTTGTAGCCCCGTACCCTGGCCTCGGGTGTCTCGGCGAAAAGGGACCGGATCGCGTCGAAAACCTTCGTATAGGTCGCCGGATTTGACCTCGGCGTGCGGCCGATGGGCGCCTGGTCGATGTTGATGATCTTGTCCAGGTGTCCTACGCCCTTGAGGCCGTCGTAGTCGCCCGGATCCGTGCCGGCTTTGTTCAGCGACCGGGCCAGGGCCGCGTACAGGATGTCGTTGATCAGCGAGCTCTTGCCGGAGCCGGACACCCCGGTGACGCAGGTGAAGAGACCGACCGGGATGCGGACGTCCAGGTTCTTGAGGTTGTTCTGCCGGGCGCCCAGGATCGTCAGCCACTTGTCGTTTGCCGTGCGTCGGGAGGCCGGAACGGGAATCGTCTTCTTCCCGTTCAGATACTGGCCGGTCAATGAACCGTTCGTCGCGGCCACGACACCGGGGCTGCCTTCGGCCACGATCTCGCCGCCGTTGACGCCGGCGCCCGGACCGAAGTCCACGATGTGGTCGGAGGCCCACATGGTTTCTTCATCATGCTCCACGATGATGACGGTATTGCCCTGGTCCCGCAACTGGCCCAGGGTATCCAGCAGCCGCCGGTTGTCTCGTGGATGCAGGCCGATGCTCGGCTCGTCGAGCACGTACATGACCCCGACGAGTCCGCGGCCGATCTGGCTCGCGAGCCGTATGCGCTGCGCCTCGCCTCCGGAGAGCGTCGGCGCCGTACGTTCGAGGGTCAGGTACTCGAGTCCCACGTTGAGGAGGAAGTCGAGCCGGGCGACGATCTCCTTGAACGCTTCGTCGCCGATCTGGCGTTCGGCGTCCGTCAGAGACAGTTTTTGGAAGAACGCGCTGACATCCATGATCGACAACCGGCACAGCTCGGCGATGGACAGACCGCCGAGGGTGACGGAAAGCGCTTCCGGCCTGAGGCGCTCACCCTGACAGTGGTCGCACTCCCCGATGGCCATGTATCTTTCGAGCTCGGCCTTGTGCCGCGGGGACTTGAGCTGGTGATAACGCTTTTCCATGTCGGGCACGACCCCGTTGAACCGGTCCTTGTGCGTCCATTCGCCGCCCTTTCCGTTCCGGAAGGTGAAGGGGATGCGCTTGTAGCCCAGGCCGAACAGCACGACGCGACGCGCTTCTTCGGTCAGTTGCCGCCAGGGGGTGTCCAGGCTGAACCCCGCGTATTCGGCAACCCCTTCGAAGAAGTGCCGCTTCCACAAGTTGGTGATCGTGCCGAGGGGTTCGATCGCCCCTTCGTTGATGGATTTAGCCGGATCGGGTACGATGAGCCTTGGCTCGATCCGCATCATGGTGCCCAGTCCGTGGCAGTTCGGACACATGCCCTGGGGACTGTTGAAGGAGAACATCTGCGGAATGGGCTCTTCGTAACTCAGGTCGCACCTGCTGCAGGCGTACCGCGTGCTGAAGAGCTGGTCGGACGTCCGGCCGTCCTCCTCCAACTGGATCATCATGGTGCCCTGACCCAGGTGTAGCGCGCCTTCCACGGCTTCTACCAGCCGGGTGCGTATATCGTCCCGCAGGATGAGCCGGTCCGTCACCACTTCGATCGTATGCCGCATGTTGCGGTCGAGATCGGGATCTTCGGACAGGTTGACGACCTCGCCGTTCACCCGGGCGCGCAGATAGCCCTGCCGGCGCAGGTCCTCGAACAGGTCCCGGTATTCCCCGCGCCGGCCCTGGATGACCGGCGCCAGGATATGCAGCCTGGTCCCCGCGGGCAGCGCCAGGATACGGGCGACGATCTGTTCAAGGGTCTGCGCCCCGATTTCTTCTCCGCATTTCGTACAATGGGGTGTTCCCACCCGGGCGTAGAGCACGCGCAGGAAGTCGTAGATCTCGGTAATCGTCCCGACCGTGGATCGCGGGTTCAGTCCGGAGGCTTTCTGTTCGATGGAAATCGCGGGCGCCAGCCCGGTGATCCGGTCTACGTCGGGTTTCTGCATCTGGCCGAGGAACTGCCTCGCATAGGCGGAGAGGGATTCGACGTAGCGGCGCTGACCCTCGGCGTAGAGGGTGTCGAAGGCCAGCGAGGATTTACCGGAGCCGGATACCCCGGTGAAGCAGATCAACGCGTCTTTCGGCAGGTCGAGGCTGACGTTCTTCAGATTGTGAACGCGGGCCCCTTTGATCTGGATGGTCGTTCTGGCCATGGGAAGACGACTGGATTTCGAGGGTCGGCGGAACAGGTTCTCGTGCGTCGGCGCAATCCCGGAAGTTGCTATACGCGTGTTTAGAAATCAAGGTATTTTCGCGACAGCCTGGGAATCCCGCAAAAGACGCTTGTAATACGTATCGGCGGGAGTTAACCTGAGGCGGTCGGCTTTGGATTGCGGCCATGCGTCCATCGATGCGGCAACGGCCGGCGGCGGATGCGAAAACCACCGGGGCACTGGGAAGATCCGGATCGGCCCGGGTGGCCTTTTTTGTGCGGTCGGCGCACGGTCGGCTGGACTATCATCATGACAAATCCCTGGTACGTCGACTACTTCGGCGACGACTACTACCATTTCGACCACCACGAGGATACGGACCTGGAGGTGGATGGCCTCGCGCGCCTGATCGGACGTCCGGATCGGGGCGGGATACTGGACCTCGGTTGCGGCTACGGGCGCGTCAGCACGCCGCTGAGAAAACGTGGTTACCGCGTCGTGGGATACGATCTGTCGCCGTCGCTGCTGAAGCGTGCCTGTGAACGGGACCCCGGGGGAACCTGGGTCAGGGGCGATATGCGTGAACTGCCCTTTGCCGGAGGATTCGACTGGGTCGTCAGCCTGTTCAATACGATGGGGTATTTCGAGGAGGAAGACGAGAATTTCCAGGTCCTGAAATCGGTCTCGGAGACACTGCGTCCCGATGGCCGATTCGTGTGTCAACTGGTCAACCGGGATTACCTGGTCCGAAAGTTCGCCGCCCGTGAATTCCATCGCCGGAACGATCGAATCGTACTCGAAGAGCGGGATTTCGATCCGGTCGCAAACCGTGTCCATACCAGGACGACCGTACTTGGCGGCGCCGAAGAGCGGGAATACACCTCTTCCATCAGGGTCTACACCGTGACCGAATTGGACCTGCTTCTGGCCGCCGCGGGCATGACGATCAGGGAGGTACATGGCGGACTCGATTTCAGGCCGTATGACTGGGATACGAACCAGTTGGTCGTCGTCGCCGAAAGGACCGGACAGTAGCGCATCCGGGCCGGGCCCGGCCCCCAATGTGCTTGACAAGAGGCCGGTCCGATCGTAGGATTCATTGTCGTTTCATCGTGTCTGAGTGCGGCTGAATTACAAAGGAAGCACACATGGCATCCGACCTGTTGCGCGTGGCCGTTATCGGCCTGGGTTTCGGTCAATACCACGTCCGTGGCTACCAGGCCTGTCCCGGCGTGGTGGTCGAGACCATATGCAGCAGGACCGCGGCAACCGCGCGGCGCGTGGCCAAAGACTACGGGATTGCCGAAACGCACACGGACTACCGTGCCGTGCTGGACCGCAAGGACATCGATGCGGTCAGTATCTGCACGCCCGTGAACCTGCACAGGCAGATGGCCATCGAGGCCCTGGAAGCCGGCAAGCACGTCCTGTGCGAGAAGCCGCTGGGACTAAACACCGAAGAAGCCGGGGACATGCTCGAGAGCGCCCGGCGGAGCGGCATGGTGCACATGACCAATTTCGGCTGGCGGTTCAACGGACCGGCCTTTCGCATGAAATCCCTCCTCGACGAGGGATACATCGGCAAGGTCTATCATCTGAACGCGCGCTACATGATGGGTTACCGGGCGAGCCCCCGGAAAGAACACAGCTGGCGGGAGCGGCGTATGGAGGCGGGGCTCGGCGCCATGGGCGACCTCGGCGTGCACCTGATCGACATGACGCGGTGGTGGGTCGGGGAATTCGAGCGGGTCTGTTCGCTCATGCACACGCTCATCCCGGAGCGTCCCGCGCCCGATTCTTCCGCCATGCGGGAATCCGAGCTCGAAGACGCCTGCGCCTTCGTTTCCCAGATGCAGGGCGGGGTCCAGGCCGTTTTCCACGTGAGCCGTTGCGCGCTGTGTACGGACTACATACACATCGACATCCACGGCAGTAACGGCGCGCTGCAGTTCCAGTTCCTCCGCGAATCCATGCAGGCCAGTCTGAAAGGGGGACAGGGACTGCGTAGCAGTCTTCAGCCTCTGCCCGTGCCCGCCCGGAAGGGTGCGCTGTCGCCGCAGAGACACTTCATCGACGCGATCCGTTCCGGCGGGGAAGCCACGCCGAGTTTCCACGAAGGATACTGCGTGCAACAGGTTGCCGACGCCATAACGGCATCGAAGGAGAAACAGACATGGGTTGCCCTTCAATGACATCCCGGCGGCTTGCGCCGAGACATGCGGCGCTGCTGCTGATTCCCCTGTTCCTCTTGTGGGTCCCAGGCTGTGCCGGCCCGGATCCGGACCCGGGTGAAGCGGACGCCAGTCGAGACCAGGCCGGGATCATCGCGGAAGAGGTGATGGAAGCCCTGGGCGGCCGGGAAAGCTGGCATGCCACCAGGTACATACGGTTTTCGTTCTTCGGGTTCCGCACGCACTACTGGGACAAAAGCACCGGCCGACACCGCGTATCCTGGACCGACCGGGAAAGCGGTCAGTCCCACGTCGTGCTGATGAACCTGAACACGGGAGAGGGACGGGCGTACACGGACGGGACGGAAATCACGGACGCCGAGGCCCTGAACCGGTTCCTGGAACGGGCCCGGGGCGCATGGATAAACGACACGTACTGGCTCCTGATGCCCTACAAGCTGCAGGACCCGGGCGTTGACCTGGCCTACGCGGGCGAGGAAGCGGTCGACGGCATCGTCTACGACAAGCTGCATCTCAGTTTCAACGACGTGGGGAACACGCCGGGCGATGAATACTGGGCCTATATCAACCGGGAAACCCGCCTGATGGACAAATGGGTATATCTCCTGCAGCTGCGGGAAGGGCAGGACGAGAGAAGCCGGGGCGAATGGAAGTGGAACGACTGGCGCAGTTACGGCGGGATCATGCTTTCGGCGGAACGGGAAAGGATGGACGGCCAGAAGCGTTCCCACGAAGACGTGGCGGTGTTCGAACACGTGGACGACGTGGTGTTTACGTCCCCGGCGCCGGTCTCACCCGAGATGATGCGGGAAGGTGCCGGCCCGGGCGCAGCCGAAGACTCCGGAGTCTCGGGCGGGCCTCCCGGCACGCGCTCCGCCGACACCCGGCCCGCCGAAGGACCGGAGTGATGGAGCCGTCATGCCCACCGTCCCGCCCTCGCCCGAACACCTGGCCCTCGACCACCCGGAAAAGGGCGAATTGACCGTATTCTGGAATGACGGCCGCGCGAGTAAGTACACGCTTTCCGAGCTTCGAAAAGCCTGTCCCTGCGCCACCTGCCGCGATCTCCGCGATCAGCTTTCCTCCGCCGGCGGGCTGACCCTGCTCGCCAACGAGTCCCTGGATCCGAGCGTGGAGGTGGTCGACATGAGTACCGTCGGCCGGTACGCCATCCAGTTCACCTGGAAAGACGGTCACAATACCGGCATATATACCTACGAGTATCTGTACGACGCGGGCCGGGATCTTGATGCGGCGGGATAGCGCGACGCGAAGAGATGAAACCGCACCTTCGATGCACGCGATCGAACGATGCGCCTTGGAAGGACGAACAACATGAAGGTCAAAGTAGGGTTCCTGGGCGTTGCCCATCCCCATTCCGGTCCCCATCTGCGCACGCTCGAGTTGCTGGACGAGGTGGCTGCCGTGGTCCCCTGGGACGAGGACGAAAGCGCGGTGGAACGGCTGAGGAGCGAGTCTCGCCCCAAGCTGGAGACTGCTGGAGCGACCTTCGATCAGATCATGGAACGGGAGGACATTCCCATCGTCGTGTCGCTGGCGACGAACGACCGGAATCCCGACTGGGTGATCCGGGCTGCGAAGGCGGGCAAGCACGTACTTACCGAGAAACCGGTAGCGGCGAGCAGCCGGGCCATGGAGCCCTTACTCGACGCGGTCCGCAACGCCGGCGTCCACCTGGGCGTCTACTACACCTGGCGGTCCAACCCCATCGTCAACGACCTGCGGGCGATGATCGAAGCGGGGGTAATCGGCAGGCTGCTGTCCGTGGAAGGCCGGATGGTCACGTCCCAGGTCCGTTTTCGCGACCCCACGCACTGGCTCTTCAAGAAGGAAATCGCGGGCGGCGGCATCCTGAGCTGGCTGGCCTGCCACTGGATAGACGCGATCCGGTATATCACGCAGGACGAGGTAACGGCCGTCTCCGCCATGGTGGACACATTGAACGGACAGCCCATCGACGTGGAAGACACGGCCGGGATGATCATGCGCATGGGAAGCGGCGCGATCACCACCCTCCACGCGGGGTACCTCCTTCCAATCAGCCAGTCCGGATACCTTTCGGGGAGTTACGACACCTACCTGAGTTTCCGTGGGCTGGAGGGAAACATCACCTGGTATCCCACGGAGGAGGACCGACCCGTAGTCGTCGAGAGTACATCGAAGACCTGGCGTTCGACGCCCCGGCGCGATCTGAAGTACGTCGTTGCGGAAACCGACGCCTACGGCGGTCAGTACGGCCAGGATTTCGTCGGGCAGTTCATCCTTTCGGCCATGTTGGGGGATCCCCCGGCCGGCACGGACCGCACGGACCGCCCGGCCGGTACAGGCAGTGACGGGGAGAACGCGCTACGCGTATTGCGGATCATAGAAGCCGCCTACCAGTCCAGTGAAACGGGGCGCATGGTATCGCTGGACGGGGATGGGACTAAGGAGGTTTAATCGCCCATGGCCTCGATGAGCGGCAACGTAGTGGTGGTCACCGGCGCGTCTACCGGTATCGGCCAGGCCACAGCCAAAGCTTTCGCCCGCGAGGGCGCCACGGTCGTCCTGGCGGCCCGTTCCGAGGGAAGGCTGGTCCGGATCGCCGCTGACATCGAGCAGGCGGGTGGACGGGCGGTCCCCCTGGCCGTGGACGTGACGGACCGGTCCGCCGTGTTCGAAAAGATGAAAGAGATCGCGGAAGCCCAGGGACGAATCGACGTGCTGGTGAACAATGCCGGAATCGGCCTGCTGAGCCCGGTGGAAGATATGGATCCAGAGGATCTGAAACGGGTCTTCGAGGTGAATTTCTTCGGCCTGATCTGGTGTACCCAGGCGGTGCTGCCCTACATGACCAGACAGAAAAGCGGCAGGATCATCAACGTCTCATCCGTTGCCGGAAAACGAGCGCTGCCCCATATCTCCGCTTACTGTGCCAGCAAGTTCGCCGTGCAGGCCTTCTCGGACAGCCTCCGCATGGAAGCCGCCGAACACGGCATAACGGTATCCGTCGTCTGCCCGCCCCGGGTAGACACGACTTTCCACGATACGCCCCTGATGAGGCAGAAGGGGCAACGGATGAGCGCGCCCTCGATCTCTGCCGAATACGTGGCGGCGGAGATTGTCCGGGCGGCCCGCAAGGGCACCCGGGAAGTCGTGGTATCCTTCTACGGCAGGTTCTTCGTCTTCTTCCACTGGCTGTCGCCCCGCCTGCTGGACTGGATCATGAAACGCCTCTGGACGCGGCTGGCCAACAGGAAGGCTGCCCGGACGGATCCGGACAGCCATTCCTGACGTTACCCGCTCGCCGATTTCGAGATCTCTTCGACCGCGCCGAGGAGCTTGTCCACTTCGGCTGCCGTGACCATGATGTGCATCGAGGCGCGGTTGGCGTCCCAGCCCACCTGCATGTGCGTCACGCTGCGGATGTAGATATTGTACTTCTCCCAGAGCATGGTGTTGAGTTCGCGGGTCGGCACGCCCCTGACCTTGAAGGGGACGAGTCCCGCGTGGAGCCGCGGGTCCTCGGATGCGAAAACCTCTACGCCGTCGATGTTGCGTAACCCATTGGCCAGCTTTCCGGCCAGATAGCGGATACGGGCCTCGATCCCTTCACGGGTCAGGTGGTTGTGGAAATCGAGCGCCGCGTTTACAGCCACCCATTTCGAATAGCTGCTGGAACCCCGGCGCGTATACTGACCGGCCGAACTCATGCGCTCGAGCCAGCGCTCGTTCGAGGTGAGGTCTTCGCCGTACATGTTCTTCCCCGCGAAAGGCGTGGTCGCGGTGACGGGCTGGATCCGGTCGAACATGTCCTCTTTGACGTAGAAGAAGCCGGACTGCATGGACGCCAGCATCCACTTGTGCGACGGACCGGCATACATGTCGCATCCCAGGTCGTGCATGTCGAGCTTGACCATGCCCGGGGGCTGGGCGCCGTCGACCAGCGTGATGACCCCTTTGGACCTGGCCATCTCGCAGATCTCCTTGACCGGCATGAACAGGCCGTCCGTATAATTCGTGTGGCAGAAGCTGAGCAGCTTGGTCCTCGGCGTGATGGCGGCTTCGAACGCCTTCAGGAGGTCGTCCGGCGACTCGGGCGGATGGAGTTTCGGGTCGGAAAGGTCAATGACGCCTATATTCAGCTTGTCACGGTGGGCGCGGTTCAGCACGGGATTGGTACCCGCGCCGTGGTCGTGGTTGGTGTAGAGGATCTCGTCCCCGGGTTCGAGGACGGGCCCGAAGGTGCCCGTGATCATACCGTCCGTCGTGTTGTTCGCCAGGGCGAGCTCATTGGGCTTGCAGCCGACGTATTTCGCGAACTTGGCCATGAACGCGTCGCTGTACTCCTCGGTGTAGAAATCCCTTCTGAAGCTTACGTAATCGTTGTTGATTCGGTTCAGTGCGTCGATCTGCGCCATGTGGACGCTGCGGGGAGAGGGTCCCCGCGTCCCGGTGTTCATGTACGCGAGGTCCGGGCGGACCAGGAACTGTTTGGTTACCAGTTTCCAGAACTGTTCGTCGTCCGGCGCGGCGGCCGCGCCCATGTCGTTCATGTCCTCCGCGGCAAGGGCGGTTTTCGCGCCCAGCGACAGCAAGGCGCCGCCGGCCAGCGCGCCGCCGAGAAAGCGGCCCAGGAAACCGCGGCGGCTGAGTGCCGCCAACTCCTTGGGGTCTTCAAACCTTGGATCGAAGTTGAGGTCGGGCGAGGAATACATGGGAGTACCTCCGGTTCGACAGCCTGCCGCCGGGATCGTGTGTGGTGCCAGGCCGTTTGACTGCATCCGGTGTAGTAGCTGAGATGCGAGGGGAATGGTTACTCTGAAATATGTACCATCGGGTAATTCCGGGCAACCTGTTTTTGCGTTTCGGGTCAAGAAATAGCTTGACAAATAGCCGTTTTTACGTATACTTGCAACGAAGGTGCATATCTCTTAAACCCCCTCCCGACAAACTGTTTATAACTGTGACGATCAGCCCACGCTGTCGTTGAATTCGAGCTATTGCCGAATTTGTTCGAAACAGTAGTCAGGGAAACCATTTCTTCCTGAAATGTAGGAGTGTCGGCATGGAACGTGGCACGGTAAAGTGGTTTAATGAACGGAAGGGATTCGGATTCATCGCCCGCGAAGACGGGGACGACGTGTTCGTTCATTACTCGGCGATCGTCGCCCAGGGGTTCAAGACGCTGAACGAAGGCGATGAAGTCACCTTTGACATTACAGAAGGTCCCAAGGGCCTTCAGGCCGCGAATGTAACCAAGGTATCCGGTTAGAGATACCACCATAGTGCAGATCATACAAAGGTAGCCCGTGGATCGAGTTACGCCGTTTCACGGGCTATTGTCTTTTGGCCGATCCCGCCCGATGTAGGATAAGGCGTGGCAAACGGTATCGTCACCGGTCCGAACGTCGGGCGCAAAGGAGAATGAAAACATGCCCGGCAGAGACGTTCCGATTCCTGTAACCGAGTTCACTTCCCCCTTCATCGAGGTTGACTTCCCCCGCCTGAGCATGGGATTCGCCGAATACGCCGAAGGTCCGACGGGATGTACGGTCTTCCTCTTCGACCAGGGGGTCGTCACCGCCGTCGACGTGCGGGGCGGCATGCCCGGAGTGGTTGAGTCCGAGTACCAGTTTCATCATGCCATATGCTTCGCGGGCGGTTCGTTGCACGGACTGGAGGCCGTGTCCGGCGTGCGGGCCGCACTGACCGCGAAAGAGGCGCCGAGCAATCCCCCACCCCTGCCGCTGGTGGCCGGCGCGATCATATTCGATTGGTTCAACCGGAAGGATTTCGTCTATCCCGACAAGACACTCGGCGAAGCCGCCGCCCGTACGGCCGCCCCGGGTCGTTTCTACTACGGCCGCCGCGGCGCGGGACGCTGGGCGGGCGTGGGACAGGGCGGGGCCTTCAGGGAAATGGGAACGACAAAAATCGCCGTGTTCACCGTGGTGAACGCCCTGGGCGATATCGTCGACCGCGAAAGCCGGGTCCGGACGCGGGATCATCGCCATCCCGGCGACAAGCTGGAAGCGCGCCTGGCCAGGGGATCGGAATCCAGGTCCGACCAGGTGGGCAGGCACACCACGTTGACCCTAGTCGTGACCAACCAGAAATGGTCCCAGAGTGAACTGAACCAGATCGGAAAACAGGTTCACGCGTCCATGGCCCGCGCCATCCAGCCTTTCCACACGATGCGTGACGGGGATGTGCTGTTCACCGCGACGACCGATGAGGTGGAGAACAAGCGATTGAAGAGTACGACGGATTTTGGACTGATTGCCTCGGAACTGGCCTGGGACGCCGTGCTGAACAGCCTGGGAGAATCTGCCTGAGGCGTTCAGGTGAGACGCGCATCCGGACGGCACCCGCTTGACCCACTTTACCCGCCTGGTACGCAGTCAGCGAGATGCTCCGTTGTAACCGCATCATCGCGCCAGGTTCTCGTAGACCGCACGGGCTTTCCGGAACTGGCCGACCACGTGGTCGATTTCGTCCTGGGAACGCCACCCGGGATGTTCCTCGGCCATTTCGATGAGCCGGTCGATCCACCGGACGAAGTACCGGGCGGAATCCCGGTCACGGATCGGATCGTCTCCCACGTAAACCCGAACGGACTGCGTAGTGGCCAGCGGGTAACGGTCGTCGATCGGATGGGTGCGCTCGGATCCCTCGGCCTGCAAGGTGTACCATCCGCTTTCGCGAACAGTCATCCGTTCCTCGAAAACCGCCTCCGTGCCTTGCCCGGACAGCGGAATCTCGTTTATAATCCTGCCGTTGCGGTAAATCATGACCCTGTCGAGGGGTACGATGCTCCGGACCGCTCCTCGCAGCGTGATTTCGCCGCCCGCTGCAGGAAGCCGGATGACTTCGCCGGGACCCGCGCCGTCGATGCTGAAATCAAGCAGCGGTCCGTTGGTGGCGAACGTACGTCCGGCCCGCAGCGCCGACAGCCACGCGTCCCAGGACAGGGGCTCGTCGCCCAGGTAGACGTAGGACCGCACCTGGCCGACGATGGCGGTTCGATACATGCTGCTGATGGAATCCTCCCCGCCGGTGAGAATGATGTTGATGTCGTTGTTGAGCAGGTGATGCCACACGTTGAGGACGGCATGCCCCGCCCCGGAAATCTCGAGGGCTTCGACCATGCCCAGGGCCGCGTCGACGGGGAAGGCCTTGGCGCCGCCCAGCGTCGGGTTTTCGCCGCCCAGCGGATCCGCCTCGCCGAAATAGGGGTGGACGTATCCCCTGAAAGCGCCCTGCTCACCGGCAAGCCTCAGCATATCCGTGTTCGACGGGTACAGACTGTAGATCGCGGTGCCCTCGTAACCGGACGCGAAGGGCGAAAGGAGGAAATCCGAAAGCCCGATAAAGTAGACGTGCCCGTGGAAAGCGGGACGGTACTCCTCGCCCACGTGCAGGACGTGCTCCGGCGTAGACAGGGCGTCCGGCTTACCCGTAAAAAACTGGATGTCGAGCATGCGGTTGTCCTTGTTGGCCACGAGTTCATTGACCACGGACTGATCCTCCGCTTCAGACATGTGCATCAGGTTTTCCAGGGTGTTGTGCAGATCTCCCGCGTAGTTCATGTGCACGTGGGTGCTGCCGCTGTACCATCCCTTCTCCCGCATGTCCGTCATGCGTGTCAGCGTCAGCGCCACGGCAATGTTTTTTCCTTCCTCGATCTCGACGGTCCTGCTGACGGGGTGGTATTCGAAACCCTTCATGACCTCCACCGTCAATGGTCCGGCAGGGACGTCCAGTATGAAAGATCCGGGTGCGTGAAAGAAGTGTTCCCGGAGCCGGCCGACGCGGTGGTACGCGCCTTCCGCGGCATAGGACTTGCCGTCGGCCGCCTGAACGTAAACGCGGGCCGCGGTCGGTTTGCCCGTGTCGCCGTCAATCACGGTGACCGCCGCGCGGCCGTGGGGACCGCGCCAGCGTTTCTCGCTGATCTGGATGTCGGTCAGCCTGCCGCCTACCGTTTCCATGATGCGCAGCACGGGCAAACCATGTTGATTTGCGATATAGGCGATTTTCGACCCATCCGGCGACCAGCGCGGATAGAAATCATCCCAGTCGCCGAAGGTGATCTTGTAGGGATGACCCCCGTCCGCCGGCAGGAGATAGAGTTTCGTGTACTGACCGCCGCGGTGGGAAGCGTACACGAAGCGCGACCCATCCGGCGACCAGTGCGGACGCGTTCGGTACAGGGTCTGTTCCTCGTGGACGATCTCGGCCCGATCGATACCGAAGGGCTCGGCAGGCATGCGCCACACGGCGCCCGATCCCAGGGGGATGCCGCGGTTGCTGACGAACATCAGTTCCTTACCGTCTGGCGACCAATGCGGTTCGATGTGGAGGTCGTAAGCGCCGAAATACAGGCGGCTTTTTCCGTAATCATTGTCGCGGGTCAGCTGTATCGGGTCTCCGGCCGCACGGCCGTCCGCCATGTCCTGCACGAAGATGTTGAAATAGCCGTTGGGTTCCGTGGATACGTAGGCCAGCCTGGAACCGTCGGGCGACCACGCGGGGTCCAGGTATAAGTGGTCCCCGGCCGTCAGCGGGGTGGATACGCCTGTTTCGACGTTCAGGACCATGAGATCGATCGTCCGGTTATCGGTTTCCGACGTGTATACTATCCATGTGCCGTCGGGCGACCAGGCAGGCGCAGAGTCGTAGGTTTCGTTGTCCGTAAGCTCGTGGGCGATGTTTTCGCCCAGCCGTATCCGCCAGATTGACCCGTGCAGCGCGAAAGCCAACGTCTCGCCATCGGGGGACCAAGCCGGTCGGCGGGGCGTGGTCGTGGAAGGCGGCGGCAGATAGAAGTTGTGCATGTAGTTGCCGCCGGTACGGGCGGCATGGTAGGCCGACGGAGGGGGCTGCTGGGCTGCCGTTGCGCCGACCGCCGTAATGAGGCAGGCGGCGAGGACGAGGCGCAGGGATGCGGTAATCATCCGGATCATTTCATTCCACCTGTTTGCTGGATTGAATCGGTTGATGTTTCCGGCCGTGTATACCGACCGGCTGATGGAGTTGCGGGCTTCACGCAGGGACGGCCGAGGCGGTTTCAAACCACGGTGTAGCCATGTTCC
>LXNJ01000947.1_pt1 | contig 18364 bp, 17 predicted proteins | sample 809081 | NCBI WGS metagenome assembly LXNJ01 (sample SAMN04870510, study PRJNA318959) | sponge metagenome | biome: sponge; feature: marine sponge reef; material: water | host: Petrosia ficiformis | place: Greece: Milos, Mediterranean Sea | collected 2013-05-29 | depth 5-7 m
CCCCTGTGGCCGTATTACTGCGTTGCGCTCCCTCCCCGAATCCCCCGATTCGACGCGGTCGCGCGCCTTGTCTACGGCCACATTGACTCGGCCTCGCCTACAGAGCGACTTTTTCAACGGACTGTTAGCCTCTGTCATTATAGCATTTCCCATTGACAGCGCGCGATTTTTGCTGTTGTTTTAATCAATCGGCGCGAGAAGGGAAACACCGGAGTGAAGTGGGTGTCCATCTGGAGCGTCAAGGAAACTGACAGGGTTTTGTTTGGCCTTGTGTCGGTCCTGGCGTTCTTCATTGGTGCGTGGAATCTGGTTTCCAGAAAGAGCTGGTCCAGCCTTTATTTTTCCGAAGACTTAGTCATTTTGGGCGCCTGGTCGGTCACTGTCGCCTACTTCACAATAGGGGCCATTGACATCATGGTTATGATCGTTGGGACTATGACTGAACTTGTGGCCGGATGGTATAAAAACTGGGTTCTCAAAAATGCGCGCGAAGAGATCCGGGAACAGGTTCGAGAGGAAGTCCGAAAACAGGTTCGAGAAGAAGTCCTTCAGGAACTTCGGGAGGCCAGTCAGGACAAGACCGATGCGGGTGAAGTAAATTAAACATCCTGTTCCAATAAACCTGCTCAACTGTAACCTCTGGTGTTCCGTCCCAGGAATACCTCACCATTCGGACGCCTGTCTGCGTGCGTGAGATAGCACGCACAGGCAGGCCGATTCATCCCGTCTTGCTACGTTGCTTGTGCTGAGCTTGCCGAAGTGCCTTGCGAGACGGGCGAATTCAGGCAACTTATTTCCGGGACAGACCACCAGACTGTGTTGATATCGAGTTTCATGTAGTCGTGTCGTTCCGTTAAATTGCAATGTGCTAAACATACACACACCCCGGAGGATCGCATTCTCCGGCCGATGCTCCTGTCTCACGGCAGGGGCGTTTCTTTTTTTACGACATGACGGTAATCGGTCGACAGACACCCCCCACCGCATCAGCCGTCGCCGACCCATCCACCCCGCGCCCCTTCGACATTTATAAAGGCTTGCTTCGACAGGCCACTTCGGCAGGCTCAGGGCAACGGTTCACGGGACCGGCTCGGCTTCTGCGACTCCCCCTCAAGGGGGGAGTGATGCGAATGTGTTGGCGCATTTTCATATTGCGAAAACTCACATCGATTCAATTGTCTCGGTGCGACTTCATCGCGAAGAGCGAGTGGTCGTGCTGCCCGTCAGATCGGGCCCATTTCCAGGACATCCGAAGTCGCAGGAGATGCGTCGTCAACCTGCGTCCATACCGACGAGACGAGATTGACGCGGGCAGACAGGAATGTCTGCCCCACCCTGAAACCGTATTTCTCTGCGTGACGTGGTGGATATACGAGCGACCTCTACCCCGCCGTCACCGGATGCCGGGCGCCCCTGACCATGGGAAGTGATGGCTGGGTGGAGATATCTGATCGTATAACGCAAATTGCCAATTTGCGGCACGGCGCAGCGGCGGGCGCCTGCAGTCGCATCGGAACGTAGCGCAAACCGGCAGCTTGCGGATCCGCGGTCGCACGGCCATGTAGCGCAAATCGGAACGTAGCGCAAAGTAGAATCGTGATGCGGCACGGTGGCATTCCTATGGCGTAAAGCGAACAGATCCGGCTTGATCGGCGTCGCGATCCGTGTTATATAATCAGGCCTGCACGCCGTGGCCTGGAGAAAGATGGCGACACAGTCAACCGATTCTCCTTGCGGAGTCGGTTCCAAGAGGAGCAGGATGTCTTGTTGACTTCGGAAGAGTGGGCGGTTCTGGCCCTGTCGATTCGTGTGGGGCTGGTATGCGTCCTGTTAAGCCTGCCGGCGGCGGTGGTTCTGGGATGGCTGCTCGCCCGGCGCGAATTCAGGGGCAAAGTGCTTCTAGACGGACTGTGCCACCTGCCCCTGGTGCTGCCGCCCGTCGTGACCGGCTACGTGCTGCTGCTGCTGTTCAGCCGTCGCGGCATTCTGGGCGGTTTTCTTGAGGAGGCCCTTGGAATCCAGGTGGCATTTGACTGGAAGGGGGCCGCGCTGGCGTCGGCCGTTGTGGGGTTCCCGCTGGCCTTGCGCGCCGTCCGTCTGGCCATAGAGCACGTGGACCCCCGGCTGGAACAGGCGGCTCGTACATTGGGCGCCGGCCCTTTCCGGGTCTTTTTTACGGTAACGATGCGGCTGGCCGCGCCCGGACTGCTGGTCGGCGCGCTGCTGGCGTTCGCAAGAAGCCTGGGCGAGTTCGGCGCGACGATCACCTTTGTTTCGAATATCGCCGGGGAAACCCGTACGCTTCCTCTTGCGATCTACACGTACATCAACCGGCCGGGCGGGGACGCCGCGGTGGCGCGCCTGGTTATTCTGTCCGTGGTCCTGTCATTTGCGGCGCTGGTGGCCAGCGAGGCGGTGGCCCGGAGAATGAGGAAAAACTGACGTGCTGTCCATCCGCGTGAAGCGGGCGCTTGCGGATTTCACCCTCGACGTGACGGTGGATTGTCCGTACCCGGTCACCGCGATTTTCGGTCCTTCCGGAGCGGGAAAAACCACGCTGCTGAACCTCGTGGCGGGGCTGGTGCGGCCGGACGCCGGGGAGATCCAATTGGACAACCGCGTGCTTTTTTCGTCCGAAACGGGTATCGATCTGCCTCCAGAACAACGCAGGGTGGGGTACGTGTTTCAGGAGGACCTTTTGTTTCCCCATCTTACCGTAATGGAAAACCTGCGGTACGGGTACGGTCTCCTGTCTCCGGAGTCGCGCCGGTTTGAGGTGGAGCCGATTGTGGACCTGATTGGACTGTCTGGACTGCTCGACCGGCGTCCCGCGCGTCTGTCCGGCGGCGAGCGGCAGCGGGTGGCGCTTGCGCGGGCGATTCTGACGTCGCCGGACCTGCTCCTGATGGATGAGCCCCTGGCTTCGCTGGATCAGGAGTTGAAAGATCGCATTATCCCGTACCTGCGGCACATCAGGTCGGACCTGGGGATACCGATCCTCTACGTGAGCCATTCGGTCGCGGAGATCCTGGAGTTGACGGGTCAGGTGATTGTGCTGAAAACCGGGCGCGTGGTTGCGCACGGGGACTTTTTTCACGTTGTTCGCCACGCGGAGGTGCTGCCGCTGGCCGAGGCGCACGGGTTTGAAAACGTGCTGCCCGTGGAGGTGGTGGGGCAGGACGGGATCCGAAAAGGTTGCCGCGTGCGTTTTGGAGACCAGGACCTTCGGGTGCCCCCCTGCGACAGGCCGGTGGGAAGCCGGATTTTCATCGGCATCCGGGCAAACGACATCATCCTGAGCAGGAAACGGCCGGAAGGGTTGAGCATTCGCAATGCGATGCGGGGCCGGATCCTTGACATGCAGGACGTGGACGGAAAGCAACTGGTCTACGTGGACGTGGGAAAACGGCTGGCCGTGGAGGTGACGCTGGAGGCGCTGGAAGAGTTGGGCCTTGCGGTGGGAGACACCGTGATGTGTCTGGTGAAGGCCCATTCGATCCGGATCGGACCGAACGTGGATTGAGGGACCGGGGCGGCCACGCAGCGGGTTACCTGTTGTTCCGGTGGATTATCGGAACCCTAGGGTTCACCGGCTTCCTTGCCTTCGTACAGCAATTTCAAAAGGGCAAGGAAGAGCCGGTCCCGCCGGTTTCGTACCCGATCGATGGATTCGGGCGTGTACTGGTGGAAACCGCGCCCGGTTTTTACACCGTAGTGCCCATCCTCAACCAGCTTCCGGATGCTGCCCGGGAGTTCGGTGTCGGACCGGATTTCAGGAACCAGAATCCCGTAGACCAGCGCCGAGACGTCAAGACCTCCGAAATCCCGAACCGAAAGGGGTCCCGTGGCGGCCAGCCGGAATCCAACGCTGGCCCGAACCGCGCGGTCTATGTCCTCGGGCTCGGCAACGCCCCGGTCGAGCAGGTCCCAGACTTCGCGCTGCATGGCAACCTGGATCCGGTTGACCAGGAAACCCGGAAGTTCCTTCTTGAGGCGGACCGGCACCTTGCCGATTTTCTTCAGGACGTCTACCGCGGTCTGTGCCGTCCGCTCGGTCGTGCGTTCGCCGGGTACAACTTCCACGAGCGGTACGATATGAGGGGGGTTGAACCAGTGGGTTACCACGGCTCGCCCGGGATGCAGGAGGTCCCGGGCGACGTCGGTCATGGGAAAAGACGACGTGTTGCTGGCCAGAATGGTCTCCCGTGAGACCATGGATTCCATTCTGGCGAAGCATTCCCGCTTGACGTCAAGGTCCTCACGAACCGCCTCCGTCACCAATCCGGCGGGTTCCACGGCTTCGCGTTCGCTGCCGAAAACCGTGATGCGACCCAGCGTTTCCCGGGCGGAATCGGGCGTGTCCATCCCCGCCTGAATGCGTTGCCTCAGATTCGACTCGATGCGCCCGGAAAGAGAGTCACGGGCCGCCGGGGATTCGTCGTAACAGCGGACGGAATGTCCCGCCGCGGCGAATGCCTGCGCAATCCCATGGCCCATGGTACCCACGCCGATGACGGCAACTGTCTGGAGCGCCATTGCAGTAATCCCCGAAGGATAAACAGTGTCCGGCGTTGACGGGGAATCCCCGGTTCCGTTGCCGGGAGCAGCTTGCGGCATGAGTTACAACGTCTTGCCGCCGTCCACAACCAGGACCTGGCCGGTGACCAATTCGTTGATGACCAGGCCCAGGATCGCATTGGCGATGTCTTCAGGTTCCGCGACGCGCTGGAGGGGCGTGGCCTCGCGGTTCGTACGGATGAATTCATCCCAGCCTTTCACCCAGCGCGTGTTGACGATGCCGGGGGCCACGGCGTTTACCCGAATGCGGGGCGCCTGGCTGATGGCCAGGGATTTGGTGAGCGATATCAGCGCCGCTTTGGAGGCGCAATACGCAATGGAACTTCCCTGTCCGCACGTCCCGGCGATCGATGCCACGTTGACGATCTGCCCCCCCGTTTCAGGCATCATGGGTATGGCCGCCCGGGCGCAGTAGAAGGCGCCCTTGACGTTGACGTTGAAAACCGGATCCCAGGCCTCTTCGGTAAGCGCCTCGAGGTCGGCAAGCGGCACAAAGACGGTGGTACCCGCATTGTTGACCAGAACGTCCAATCGGCCCAGTTCCTCGGCCACGCGGTCCACCATCTCACGGACCACGCTTTCGACCGACACGTCTGCGCGGATGGCGATGGCGTTTCGGCCAAGCGCGCGAATTTCATCGGCCGTGGCTTCGGCTTCGGTCCTGGAACGCGAGTAGTTGACGGCCACGTCGGCCCCTTCCGAGGCGAGGAGCAGAGCGGTCGCCCTGCCGATTCCTGTGCCTCCGCCGGTCACGAGCGCGACCCTTCCGTCCATACGGCCCATAGTGAGTCCTTTCGAATGGGTTGATAAGGGTTGTTCAAAAGCGTTACGTATCGCAAAACGGGATGGCCACGACGTCGCGGATGTGCCTTGCATCGGTAAGCACCATCAAGAGGCGATCGATGCCCAGCGCGATGCCGCCGGCCGGCGGCATACCGGCTTCGAGCGCCCCCAGAAACTGTTCGTCGATCGGGTATGCCGGGCGGCCTGTGTGTTGGCGCTGTGCGGCCTCTTCTTCCAGACGGGCTCTCTGTTCGGCCGGATTGTTCAGTTCCGTAAAGGCATTGGCGAGTTCCACGCCGGAAACGTAGAGTTCGAACCGTTCCGCGATGCCGGGCGCGTTGTGTTTCAACCTGGCAAGCGCCGCCATTTCCGCGGGATAATCCACGAGAAAGGTGGGACGCCCCGCCCCGAGGTGTTTTTCCACGGCATCCAGAAACACCTTGAAGAAGGCGACCTCGAAAGGATCGCCCGAAGAAACCGAACGGTGGTCCCGTTGCCGGGCTTCGCGAATAAATGCGTGGAGATCCCCGGCGGGATCGGCAAACACGCCGGCGTACGTGGCAAATGCCTCCCGCACGGTCAGGCGTTCCCACGGGGGGGTGAAATCGATGGTTTGACCCCTGTACATGACCGAAGAACCGCCGGTAACTTCACGTACCAGGCCGTGAATCAGATTCTCGGTATCGGCCATGATCGTCGTGTAATCGGCATACGCCCGGTACCATTCCAGGAGTGTGAATTCCGGGCTGTGCATGGGACCGGGAGCGTCCTGGCGGAAGGATTTGCAGATCTGGAAGATGCGTTCGTATCCGGACGACAGGAGACGCTTCATTGCGTACTCGGGTGAGGTGGGCAGGTAATAGCGCCGGGCGTGTCCGTTTTTGCTGTACAGGGTTTCGAAGGCGTCCAGATGGGGTTCCATGCCGGGGCTCGGAACAAGCAACGGGGTTTCGACCTCCAGGAAGCCCGCGTTCTCAAAAAAGCGACGGATAAACGACACGACCCGGGCGCGGGTATGCAGAATCCGGCGGGCGGGTCCGGCCTCGGGCGCACGCAACGCCGGCGCCAGTACGCGGTGGCTACGGACTTGAAAATCCGGTGGGCGCCAGATTCCCCGCAATTCGACAACGTCTCCATTGCCCAGGCTTTCCTGGGTCCGGCCGCATGTCAGTGAGACTTCGCCCGATTCATCAACCAGTCGCGGTCTGTCCGTTTCCGTGCCAGCAACGATCCGACCGGCCAATACGGCTTCGTCGCCGGGCGCAAGGTTGGCGATGCGGTGGGATCGGGCGCACCCGGCGGGATATTCTGCGGATTCAGGCATAGACGGGGTGGAACGGTACAGGAAGCTGTTTTAGAATTCTCAGTTCTACAAAAAGGCGACGTGGAATATAGGATAACCGGTGTCGAGGAGCAACAGGCATCCGTTCGGGACGGGATCCCCGACGGAAAAATCCCTTGCCGCCACTTCTTTTCCTGTGATATATTTCGGGGAGTGCAAGACGGGAGAAGAGGTTTCCGGATCGAGGGCATCCTGCCCTCGTTGCGCCCTTTCTGTTTCGGTCACTTCACGGCGCCGGCGTCAACGGATCCGGTTTTTGATTCAAGCTGACTGCTGAGGGCTGATCGCTGACAACATCTATTGATCGACACTGATTGTACGTCCATCCGCGCAGCGGGTGACCTGTTTTTGCGGTGGTTTCACAGGACAGCACGGGGCGCTGTTCCCTTGCCAAGACATTTACCACGTAATCCGGAGGACCTGGCTGACATGAGAATCCGAACGGCCCGACATTTCGTTTCACTGCCTTTCGCACTTGTTGCAGCAACGGCGGTTCTTTTTGCATTCGTTCCGGCGTCGGCCGGCACTTTCAAGGTGGGCGGCGGGATGTTCTTCAACAATAATGAACCGGGCGGGGGCGTTTCCATTGACCTTGGCGATGAGGGGATGATGTTTTCACCGTTCGTGGATTATTTCGGCAATTCCGGCTCACGCGTTTTCGGCGGCGGGCTCAATCTCGTCGCCAAACGCTCCGGAGGCGAGCAATCGCAACTCTATCTGGGCCTGGGAGGGGGCATCGCGTCCGTCAACGCGGAAGAAAGTTCGGCCGGCATCACCGGTTCGGCGTCAAAGACGCAGGCGATGGCGGATTTCGTGCTGGGCGTGGAATTCGACCTGCACGAAAACGTTGGAGGGTTCGTCCAGGTCAAGTGGCTGGGGACCTTTGGCGGCGGCAGGGTGGACATTACAGGTTCGATTGAAGGAAGGGCGGTTACGATTCCGGACGCCATCAACCTGGAACTTAGAAATTTCGCGGCCACGGCCGGAATTACCCTGGGGTTCTGGCGCTGACGGCCACGTTGCGACGGGCGGCTTGCTTCCGGACGTGCAGCCGGCTGTTTTTAGGTTGATTTCCGGCTGTATTTTGGCGATTATTGTTCTGGTTGAACCGTCCTTGTATCCTGACGATCCGGAGGTCATTGCCACGGCAGCCGCAGGGAGGCTTGAATGCAGGCGCTTATCCGCGTTCTCATTGTCATTTGCTTGACTGCAATGCTCGCCACTTCCACCGCGTGGGCGCAGCACGCGCTGAAGCTGGGCGCGGGTATACACTTCGATGAACAGACGCCTGGCATCGGACTCGCGTATGACATCAGCGCCTCGGAGGGCCTGGTTGCGTTTTCGCCATTTGTGGATTTCTTTTCCAAATCCGAAAGCAGGGTCTTCGGCGGCGGCCTGAATCTCGTCGTGAAACGTCCCACCGGCGAAAATGGAATCATCTACTTCGGAGGTGGAGGCGGCATTGGCAGCGTGACCTCAAAACGGGAATTCGACGTTGACATTGGCGAAACCACCGATCGGTCCCTTGAGACGGTCGAAGCTTCAAGAACCCAGGCCATGGTCATTTTACTGGCCGGCCTGGAATTCGCCACAACGGAAAGGGCGTCGGTTTTCCTGCAAGGGAAGTGGATCGGCATGTACAGCGGAGACCCCGATGTCATCCGTCTCTCCAGCGGCCAGGAGGTGGCTCCTGAACTGGACATAAAGAGCTTTGCATTTCAGATTGGCCTGTCTCTCAATATCGGCCAATCGGAATATGAAGACTATTAACCTTGATTCGCAAGTCTTCGGGGAAGTAAAACCGAATATATGCAAGTCGATAAAGGCGATTTAACTTCTGATGACCAGGATACACCAGGTCACTGGACGTGAACTGAAAGCATGTCCTTTTTGACGACTGTTACGCCCCGTTTCAGGGGTTTTCGTGTCGTTGCCGAGTTGCTGTTTTCTTCGAATTGGGGTTAACCTTGATTCGTAATTCTTCGGGGAAGTAAAACCGTATATATGCAAGTAGATAAAGGCGATTTGACGTCGGATGACCAGGATACACCAGGTCACCGGACGTGAACTGAAAAGACGTCCTTTTTGACGACCTTTACGCCCCGTTTCAGGGGGTTTCGTCGCGTCGCCGAGCTGTTGTTTTTTTGAATTGGGGCCAGGAACACGCGTGGCGCCTGAAACATCCATTCGGCCCGCGCGCACTGGAGGCATAATGAGAATTCGAATGTTGGCATTCCTGTCCGGCCTCGCGTTACTGGCGGCCACGCCCGTCCACGCGAGAGAATTCGGGATGAATCTGGGAGGTGGTACCCTCCTGGACCCCACCAGGCCGGGCGGTCATTTTTCTTTCGAGATGTCGCTCAGCGACGAGTATCCCACTCACCTTGCGCCTTTCTTCGAATTCTACAGCAAGTCGGGTACAAGGATTATTCCGATAGGCATCTCCTTGCTGTACAAACCGCCGCTATCGGAATACGGGGGCACGATATATTTTGGCGCCGGAGGCGGCGCGCTGCTCACTCGGGGTCAACCCACCGTGGGCCAGCCAACCGGTACCGACGGGATGATTACCGTGGCGGGGGGGTTGTCGTTTGGCGTGGGCCCGCGCGCGGGCATATTTGTACAGGTCCGCTGGTTCAGATCCTTCGAAGACCAGACTGCGGAAAACGAAATCGGCATTCAGGCGGGTGTACGATTCAATCTGTCCGAAGGTTGATTACTGTATAGCAGCCGGGAACACCCGGGAATTCAAAAGCGCCGGAAACCCTCTCAAGGGTACCGGCGCTTTTCCTTTGGTTCGAGTGCATTGCCGATATCGTGTCCGTGATCAGACGCCCCGCCGCCGAAGGGCGGGCATCAGTCCGGCAACCGTCCGGACGAAATCAACTCCGTTTGCGCAGCAGATCAACCAGCAGTCGCACGCCCACGCCCGTGCCGCCCTTGGGGACGTGGGGGAGGTCTTTGTGCGCCCAGGCGGTGCCGGCGATGTCCAGGTGGGCCCAGGGGAAGTCCTGCACGAAGGCTTCGATAAACGCCGCGCCCGTGATGGCGCCGCCCGCGCGGCCGCCCGTGTTCTTCAGATCTGCAATATCGCTCTTCATCTCATCCCGGTGGCCGTCCAGAATGGGAAGGCGCCACGCGATTTCGCCCGTCCTTTCCCCGGCCGCGGCAATTTCGGACGCCAGTTCGTCATTGTTGGAGAACAGCCCGCTGGCCTCGTGCCCCAGGGCAATGATGCAGGCGCCGGTGAGCGTGGCAAGATCGATCGCCGCCGAGGGGTTATAACGGGCGGCATAGGCCACCGCGTCGGCCAGAACCAGGCGGCCTTCGGCGTCCGTGGACCGGATTTCGATGGATTTTCCCAGCATGGAGCGGATGATGTCGCCCGGTTTGAGCGCACGACTTCCGGGCATATTTTCCGAGGCGGCCACCAGGCCGATCGTGCGTACCGGCAGATTCAGGCGCGCCACGGCCTGCATCGCGCCGATAACGGCGGCGGCGCCTCCCATGTCGAATTTCATATCCCACATGCCCTCGGAGCCCTTGATGGAAATACCGCCTGAATCGAACGTGATGCCCTTTCCAATCAGCACCACGGGCGCCGCTTCCGGATCTTCGCCCTCGTGTTCGAGGATGATGAATCTCGGGGGTTGCGCGCTGCCCTGCGCCACGGCCCGGATGGTGCGCATGCCTTCCTCTGCAATCCGCTCGTCGTCGAAAACCTCGCACCGCAGGCCCGTTTCATGGGCCATGGTTTCGGCGCGGCCGGCGAGTATGGCGGGCGTCATTTCGTTTCCCGGATGGCTTCCCAGGTCCCGGGCCAGACACGTGCCTTCGGCAATGATACGGCCTGCGTCCGAACCGTTTTCAATGTCGGTCTGTTTGGCTGCATCGAATTCGACCAGTGTAATTCCTTCGAGTTCGTTTTTGTCGTCGTCCCCGCTCTTGTACGGCGTAAAGCGGTAGGTCCCGAGAATGGCGCCCTCTACAACGGCCTGCGCGGCATCGGCAACGTCCAGGCCACCCACGCCGGCGCCGTGGACCACCGTGGCCAGCTGTTCCACGCCCAGGCCGAGGGCATGCCGCGCAACCGCGGCGGAGAGCTGCCGCACACGGTCAACGGTGAATTCCTCGCGTTCGCCCAGACCCACAAGGAGGAGGCGCTTCGCGGAAATGCCACCCCTCGGATAAAGGACGGCAATCTGTTTGAATTTGCCCGTGAAGTCGCCGGCGTCAATCAGGTCCCGGATCTGGCCGTTCAATGCTGCGTCCACAGCGCCGGTGGCGCCGCCGGGCACCGTGACGCCCTCGAACAGATTCAACACGATCGCGTCCGTTTCCCATTCTACGATGTTCTCAATTGCAACGGATAGTTCCACAAAACCTCCCATTGATGACGGTTTGCGCTGTCCGGGTTTCCGGATTCCCTTCCCGCTTGACATGCTTTCTGGGGTGCACTCATGGCGTTCGCGCAGAACCCGACGGTTCGCTTGGGCCGCTGCAAGCGCGCATATCCGGAACTACCACACGCCTGAGCCCCCCGCGAAGAAGGGATTGTTCGTTTTCTCAAGGCCCACGGTGGTGAAAGGACCATGGCCCGGATAGATTTTCGTCTCATCTTCCAGAATCAGGATCTTCTCCCGTATTGATTTCAGCAGAAGGTCCGCATCGCCGCCCGGAAGGTCGGTACGGCCGATCGAGCCGGCAAAGAGGCTGTCGCCGACAATCGCGTGGCCCGGCGTGTGGACGATCTCAAGGGTTTCCTCACCCATCCTGACAACGTCGCCCTCCTGGAGAAAACGATCGATGCGCGGCGGCGGCTCCGCGTCCATACCTATGGAACCGGCGATTTCGACGAGGTTTTCCACCTCAAAGCGGTCTGCGGGGTGTATCGCAAACGGCGCGCCGGTTTCGCGGACCGCCGAGGCCGCATGGGCAATATGGTCGTAATGCCCGTGGGTGGCTACGACTTCCACGACGCGGATGTCATCTTCCAGGACGAGTTCGATAACTTCCGGGATATTGTCGCCCGGATCGACGATGATGCCCTCGAGGGTTTTTTCGCAGGCCAGGACGAAACAGTTCACCTGCAACGGACCGACGATGATTGATTTGAAGATCAAGAAACACCTCTATATGTGATTCCACACGAGCGTTTCGCTTTCCGTCAGGAGATATCTCCCCCACCCCACAAACTTCCCCTATTCCCTTGCCCTTTTCGAAGAACGGGGAGAGGGTAGGGGGGAGACGGGAGAAGACATCCTTGCCCGATTGGTTCTTCCTTCATGCCACCGGCAAGAAATGAAACCGCACGGGGCAGGTAATCTCTCCCCTCTCCCGTCTTACGTCTCACCGCTTCTGAGGGGCCGGAGGGAGAGGTTCCGCCACTTATCCCTCGAGGCCTTCCTCACCGGCGTGGATGGACGCGAGGACCCAGGGATCGCGGGTCTCCACGCGGAACGCCTTGACCCTCCGCCGCATCGTCTCCGCAACTTCAGCGACCTCCGGATGGTGAATAATATTGGTGGACTCTTCCGGGTCCGCTTCAACGTCGAACAACGCTTCTCCATCCTGATGCAGGAATCGTTCCGTGGGCCGTCGCCCCATCATCCCGATCCCCTCAGCCAGAACCGCCTGCCAGGTTGGAGACGCCCACAGATCGCCCGGAATCGGCGTTGTCAACTCGGGATAGAGATTGCGGACGTATTTGTACCTTCGCCCCCTCAACACACGATACGGATAGTAATTCGTCACCTCGTGGAACGAGTGGGAAAAAAACGTCTCGTCCCATCCTTCCGGACTCGCCTCGTCCAGAATCGGGACCAGGGAACGCTCCGGAAGTCCTTCCGGCGGTTCCACGCCGCACCAATCCAGAACCGTGGGCGCGATGTTGCACCAGTTCACAAGCGCGTTGGACCGGACGGACGCCGCGTCCGGCCGCACCAGAATCAACGGGCAGCGATGCCCGGAGTCAAACGAGGACCCCTTCGCTCCGGGAAACGGCATCCCATGGTCGCTCATCACCACGATCAGCGTGTCCTCCGCCCTCCCGGCGGCTTCCAGCACATCCACCGCCATTCCGATCCCCTGATCCAGTCTGGATATGGACTGGTAATATTCCGTCAGTTCCTTCCGTACAGCGGGATGGTCGGGCAGGAAATCGGGCACCACGACCTCGTCCGGCGAATAATGCACCTCCTCCACGTTGGGATAGGTCTCCTGATTTCCGAAATTACGATGCGGGTCCCCAAATCCCATGTGCAGATAGAACGGCCTGCCTCCCGTTTGGGAAAGGAATTCGCCGGCCTGCCGGGCCATCCCGGCCACGTTGCGGGTCCCGCCGCGTACATGTTCCCCGTTGTACGTCCACGGATATACCGCTTCCGGCTGCACGTGCAGCTTGCCCACAATCCCGGTGGCAAAACCCGCCGACCCCAGAGTTTTGGGGATGGAGGGCATGGACAGGTGCGTGTGAAAATTGTGGATCCCGTGCGTATGGCCGTACTGCCCGTGGGTGTGGCTGTAGTGTCCCGTTAACACGCACGCCCTGCTGGCCGCGCAGGATGGCGTTGTACAGAAGGCCTGGTTAAACACCGTTCCGCGCGATGCCAATGCGTCCACGTTCGGGGTCCGGATCGCCGGATTTCCGTAGCATCCGGCAATCGGGCTCCAGTCGTCGGCAATCAGCAGGAGTACGCTGCGATGATCTGTCCCCATGGCGGTCCATCTCCGAACTCTATCTGGGTGAATCGGCTTGTCAGGCCGGGTGGGATCGTTTATCTTATGCGCGGTCCGCCGTATGACTGGCGAACCCGAGTATCCGGCGCTTCAACACCGTATTTTCTCCGTTTCTGATTTTCCATAACAAATAGACCATCAGCAAAACACCGGCGGCGTCATACAAAACGTCCGTCCAGGTTCCCAGTCGCTCCGGAACGGAATACTGATGGATCTCGTCCGTCACGGCGAAACACACGGATAGAACGGCGCTCCACGCCAGACATGGGCCGAACCGGCGCGGCTCGATACAGATTGACCGCATAATGAGATACGTCAGGACCGCATATTCAGTCAGATGGGCGAGCTTGCGAACCGCGTAATTCAATACGCCCAGATACGCCTCGGTCGCATCCGCGGACATGCCGAAAGCCAGCCATCGGCTCGACATCAGAAAAATCAGTCCCATCCAACCCGCCAGCGCAATACGCCAATTTCCAACTGTCAATCCGACCTCGATTCACCGTTTAACCGCTTCGCTTCCGAAGTTGCTCTTTAAGATCGTCTTTTGACAAAATCGCGTCAAGCACAAACCCGGTCGTTAACCGGTTTTGCGGGCCGGATTCCATTCATCAGGAGTACCCGCCATGCAATCCTATCAGCAGGACTTCATCGACTTTCTGGTTGAGACCGGCGCACTCCGTTTCGGCGAATTCACCCTCAAGAGCGGCAGAAGGTCCCCGTACTTCTTCAATGCCGGGCAATTCAACACCGGCGCGGAAATCGAGCGCCTCGGCTATTTCTATGCCTGCGCCATCCGAGAGTTCGACGTTGAGCCGACGCTGGTTTTCGGTCCGGCATACAAGGGCATCCCCCTCTGCATCGCCGCAGCCATCGCACTCCGCCAGCGGTTCGATATGGACGTCTGTTATGGCTTTGACCGGAAAGAGATCAAGGAACACGGCGAGGGGGGCTGGCTCGTTGGCAAAGAACCCGACCCTCAGGACCGCGTTGTACTGGTAGACGACGTCGTCACAGACGGCGCCACCAAAATTCAGACGATCCGCAGACTGAAAGCAGCCTGCAGCGCCCGGATATCGGGTCTTGTCATCGCTTTGGACCGCAAGGAGAAAAACGCCGACGGCGAAGACGCCGTCGCGGCCCTCCAGACAGCCGCCGGCGTACCCGTGCGATCCATTGTCAACATCCATGACATTCTTGCATTCCTGCCCGGCCGCAGCATCAACGGAAAAATCGCCCTCACATCCGTCACGAAAGGGCGAATCGAATCCTACCTGGACGAACACGGGATTGCCCCGTGACCGGGCTGTCGCCGAAGCGGACCGGGCACACGCTTCACGCGGGGAGTCCAGAGGAAAACCGGCCGTATCGCTTATTGCGGTGGGTGAACCACCCCTCCACAGTACGCCACGGCCGTCATCGCATATACCCGCGCCACCCGAACCAGTTCGTCCACCTCAACGGCCTCGGACAGCGTATGCGCGCCTCTTGCATCCGGCCCATGGGTCAACGCCGGTATACCGGCAAGGGCCGCGTAGGTATTGCCGTCGTCCACGAACGGCTTGCCGCCAACCGGCAGTTCCACACCCGAGACCGCCGAGTACGCCGTCTGAAACGCACTGACGATCGCGTCTTCCCGCGAGACCCGGAACGCGTCTCCCTGGACCTGGAAGTCGATCGTCGCCGGCGTCCCTGACGCCACCGCGAGTTCGTTAACCAGTGCGTGAAACCCGGCTTCGACAGCTTCGGTTCGGCCGGGCGTGACCCATCGCCTCGTGCCCCTGACGGTGCACCCCACCGGCGCCTGATTGTAGATCTCGCCCGACTCGATGAGCCCCACGAATACCGTATCACACCCCGACCAGGGGTCCGATGTCCTCACCAGCGTTTTATTCAGGTTCCGGAGCCGGCATACCAGTTCGGCGCCGGCTCCAAGTACGTCGGGCGTCTCCGGCGCACGAAGGACCTCGTGCACCGGATCCCCGTCCCTGAGAAACGAAACCTTGAAAATGGCCATTCCCCGTCCGGCCAACGGCAGCCGATCCGCCAGATACTCCGGGAGCATCACAGCGTCACCCACGAAACCCTCGGCCACGAGCGCCCTCACCTGGCGCCGGTCTCCCCAGGGACCTTCGTGATGGTCGTGCGCGGTAAGCAGTAAACTCCCGCCGGCAAGCGCTTCGGTTTCACGCAACGCACGGAGCGCTTCGACAGCCGCCGCGATTCCACCCTTCATATCCGACGCGCCGGAACCGTACAGGACGCCGTCTTCCAGCCGGGGAGGAACAAACGGCAGATGCACCGTATCCAGGTGGCCGTCGAACTGCAGGGTGGGTCCCGGCCGGTTCGATTCCAGCCGAACCACGACAGCCGGTGCTTCGGGCCAGTCTGCGACCGGCCGCTGCACCTCAAAGCCGTCGTTGGCCAGTATCTGAGCGAGACAATCCGCCACGGCGCCGGCGCTCCGGGTGGGACTGGGCACCGAGACCAGCGCCATCGCCGTTTCAACTAGCCGTTCCCGATTCACTGCGGACCGGATTTTTTCCCTCCGGTCCCCATCTGAAGCATTGTCCATAATACACTCCCGTGAGCGACGTCCCTGAAACCGGTACCGCACGCGAAAATTGAAAGTGCAGCGATGGTGAAAAAGGAAAATGGTTGCGTTGCGGCTCGCAATTGTGGTATAAATATACCCGGCCGGCGGCAGCCGCCATGCCGGCAGCGAAGAATATAGAGCAACTCCGGTACACTTCAAGTACACAAATGAGTGCCGCCCGGAGGACCGGCGGGCCGGCAACGGAGTTTGGAAACGGTTTAAAAACCCCGCGGTATGAGGAGGCAGAGTGGCGCAGGGCAAGAGCGACGACCCCCTTGCGATTACGCTCGGGGTCGAGGAAGAGTTCTTCCTTATCGATCCGGACACACGCGATCTGCTGCCGGATCCGGACCCCCGAATCTTCGAGGATTGCGAGAGAAGCCGCGGACCCCACAAGGTCGTGGCGGAATTCCTCCGATCTCAGATAGAAACCACAACCAGAGTCTGCCAATCCGTGCAGGAGATCCGCGAAGCCCTGGTGGAGACCCGTCGCCTCGTAATCAATGCGGCGGCAAATCACGGGGCCGCGGTAATGGCTGCCTCCACACATCCCTTTGCAGCCTGGCACAACCAGGTCGTGACCGCCGGACGACGTTACGAACAATTCGCAACGACCTATCAGCAGGCGGTTCGGGAACTGCTGGTTGGCGGGATGCACGTCCACGCCGGATTCGGCGACGCGGACAGCCGCGTGAGGGTCATGACGGCATTGCGACAGCACCTTCCGCTGCTCCATGCGCTTTCGGCTTCATCCCCGTTCAGCAGTGGCGGGGAAACGGGTTTCAAATCCTACAGAATTACGCTCTTCAGCAGTCTGCCGCGCACGGGACTCCCTGCGCCACTTCGGACGTGGGACGAATTCGACCGTCTCGTGTCCGACTACCAGCGTATGGATTTCATCCAGGACAGCACCGAACTGTGGTGGCACATCCGACCCTCCCGCGCCTATCCAACGGTGGAGTTGCGCATCTGCGACATCTGCCACACCGTTGAAGAAGCGGTCTGCGTGGTTGCGCTATATGCTTCTCTTGTGCGCCACCTGCTCCGGCTGGATATGGAGGGCCGCCTTCCGCCGGAACCGCCAACGGAACTGATCGCCGAAAACTGCTGGCTCGCGCAGCGATACGGCGTGCTTGCCTTCCTGGGAAATACCGGCGGAAAGGGACGCATGGACATAGACGAACTGGCCCACGCACTCGTGGACGAACTTTCGGAAGACGCGCGGGCCCTGGAATGCGAGCCGGAACTGCGCCATGCCCTGGACGTTATCCGAAGCGGTACCGGCGCGGACCGGCAGATCGATCACTTTCGCCTGCGCCGCCTGGAAGGCGATTCGGAACCTGAAGCCCTCCGGGAAGTGGTTGACCTCGTGGTTGAGGACACCGGGCGCGGCATACCCGGTGTGCCGGGCTGAACGAATAAGGAGCGGATAATTGTCTTACCAGGACGTGATCGCACAACTCAAGGCGCAGGTCCAGCAAGTCGCCCATCAGTTGATCGATGCCGCGCCCCGGATTGCAGGCGCCCTTGCCCTGGCGTTACTCGGTCTGGCCCTGGCATATCTGGTACGCGCCCTGAGCCGCAGGTTGATCGCCGGGCTGGACCGGCTGGTTCCGAGACTCAGGCTGCACAGTGGGCGCGGAGCGGAATTCCGGAACGCGGCGGGCTGGGCGGTGGGTCGTGTGCTCTTCTGGCTGGTTCTGCTCTTCTTTATCACCCTGGCTACCGAATTACTCGGGCTGCCGGTGGTGTCCGTCTGGCTCAACGGCATCGTCGTCTATCTGCCCCGGTTTCTCGCGGCAGTCCTGATCCTGTTCGCCGGCCTCGTCGGCGGTCAGTTTCTCCGGGACGTCATCCTGTCCACGGGGATAGGCTACGCGACGGCCCTGGCGCGCCTGGGTCAGATGGCTGTTGTGGTCGCCAGTGCCCTGATCGCCGTAAACCAGGCGGGTCTGAACGTCGACCTGCTGACGAGCGGACTTCTGCTCGTTTTCGGTATCGCCCTGCTTGGCAGCGCGCTGACCTTCGCGCTCGGGGCCCGTACCACCGTGTCCAATATACTGGCCTCGTACTATCTGCAGAAGACCTACACGGTTGGCCACCGGGTCAGCGTTGGGGACCATCAGGGAGAGATTGTCCAGATCAGCGCCACAGCCGTGGTACTGGATGCCGAGGAGGGGCGCGTCTCGGTGCCCGCGTCGGTCTTTGCCGAGCGGGCGTCGATTCTGCTCGTTGAAAGGAATTGAAACTATGGACGGGGCATCGAATGTAATCCATCAATTTATCCGCGCCCACGCCGCAGAAGCGGCTCGCGAACTGGAGAATTG
>LXNJ01000949.1_pt1 | contig 18328 bp, 17 predicted proteins | sample 809081 | NCBI WGS metagenome assembly LXNJ01 (sample SAMN04870510, study PRJNA318959) | sponge metagenome | biome: sponge; feature: marine sponge reef; material: water | host: Petrosia ficiformis | place: Greece: Milos, Mediterranean Sea | collected 2013-05-29 | depth 5-7 m
AGCTGGTCCGGGAACACAATCTCGCGACGGTGTGCGAGGAAGCCGCCTGCCCCAATATCGGCGAGTGCTGGGCGAAGAAGCACGCCACCTTCATGATCCTGGGCAGCGTGTGCACCCGCGCCTGCGCCTTCTGCAACGTCGAGACCGGCCTGCCGGACCTGCTGGACCCGCACGAGCCGGAAAATGTCGGCCTGGCGACGGCGCGGCTCGGCCTGGAGCATATCGTCGTCACGTCGGTCGACCGGGACGACCTGGCGGACGGCGGCGCCGGCCATTTCGTCGAAACCGTCGCCGCAATCCGCCGCCATGCGCCGCAAACCACGGTCGAGATCCTGACGCCGGATTTCCTGCACAAGCCGGGCGCGGTCGAACGGGTCGCCCGGGCCCGGCCGGACGTGTTCAATCACAATCTGGAGACGGTGCCGCGGCTCTATCCCGCCATCCGCCCCGGCGCGCGCTATTTCGTGTCCCTGCGCCTGTTGCAGCGGGTCAAGGAGACGGACCCCACGATCTTCACCAAGTCGGGCCTCATGGTCGGGCTGGGCGAGACGAAGGAAGAGGTCTACCAGGTCATGGACGACCTGCGCGCCGCCGACGTCGATTTTCTCACCGTCGGCCAGTATCTGCAGCCGACGCGCAAGCACGCGCCCGTCGACCGCTTCGTCCACCCGGACGAGTTCCGGGCCTACGAGAAAATGGCCTACGGCAAGGGCTTCCTGATGGTTTCCGCCTCGCCGCTCACCCGCAGCTCCTATCACGCCGGCGACGATTTCGCCCAGCTGAAGGCGACGCGGGCCGCGTCGGAAACGGCAGACGGGCAGGGCAGTGCCTAAACACCGGCAGGTCGCGGTTTTGCCCTACGCGCCCGACCAGATGTTCGATCTGGTCGCCGACGTGAAACGCTATCCGGAGTTCCTGCCCTGGGTGATGGGCGCGCGCATCCGGCGCCGGTCGGAGACCCTGATCGTCGCGGATCTGCTGGTCGGCTTCCGGATGATCCGCGAGCGTTACACGTCGCGGGTCAGCCTCGACCGGCCGTGCCGGATCGACGTGACCTATACCGAGGGCCCGTTCCGCTACCTAGAGAACCACTGGGTCTTCAAGGCCCATCCGGACGGCTGCGAGATCGAGTTCTTTCTCGATTTCGAGTTCAAGTCCCGCCTGCTGCAACGGCTAATCGGTGCCCTGTTCCACGAAGCCGTGCGCAAGATGGTCGCCGCCTTCGAAGGCCGGGCGCGAAAGCTGCACGGCGATCCGGCGGCGCTCCGAAAGGCCGCGCCGGTCGCGCCCCGCGAGACCCCGGCCTAACCGAGCCCGCTGCGGTCGGGGGCGAGCGCGACCGCGCCGTAGACGAGGACCAGCTGCGCCGTATTGAAGGTCTGGTGCAGCAGGATGCAGGGCAGGATCGAGCGCGATTTCTCGTAGAGCCACGCCAGCAGGCAGCCCATCGCGAACGCGACGATCATGACTTCGATCCGCAGGTGCACGACCGCGAAGGCCAGCGCGCTGAGCGGAATCGCGCTCACCGCCGCCAGCCGGTTGCGCAGCCAGGAATAGATCAGGCCGCGGAAGAACAGCTCTTCGAACATCGGCACGAGAATTCCGCCGTAGAGAACGATCGTGGCGGCCGCGATCCAGGAAAATCCGGCCGGCGCAAAAAAATCCGCTCCCGGCGGGTCGAGATCGAACGTCCGGCGCAGGAACAGGCCGAAGGCGAAGGCGAGCGGCGTCGCCGCCAGCCCCAGCATCACGGCCAGCCGTTTCCAGCGGTCTTCCGCGGGCCGCACGCCCAAGTCCATCCAGGAATAGCCCGGATCGCGCAGCAGGAGCGCGGAGATGGCGGCGCCGAACGCGGCCAGGTTGGCCGCCAGGTAGCCGATCAGGACGAGCTGCTTGCCGGAGGCGGTGACCGGTTCGGACCTGAGCAGGGGCACGAACTGAATCGTGAAGGTGTAGACCAGGATGGCGACGCCGACGGCGATCAGCAGATCGCGGCCGGCAATCGGCTTCGGCGTCGGGGCTGCGGCCGGGCGCGCGCTCATCGGTTCCGCCGGCCGGCCGGATCGGCGGCCTCGCTTTCGATCGCGGCGCCGACCGCCCGGGCGAGCAGGTCGAGGGCGTAATTTGTTGCCGCCGCCCGGACGGCCGCGCGGTCGCCGGAAAAGACCTGCCGGCGGGCGCCGCTCGCGCCGTCCCGCACCATCCAGCCGAAATGGACGAGGCCGACCGGCTTGCCGGCGGTGGCGCCGCCGGGTCCGGCGATCCCGGTGACCGAAACGGCGATATCCGCCCGGGACCGGCGGAGCGCGCCCGCCGCCATGGCCCGGGCGACCTGTTCGCTCACCGCGCCGGGTCCGCCCGGCCCGGTCAGCGCCGGATCGACGTCCAGCAGTTCGGTCTTGGCCGCGTTGGAATAGGTGACGAAACCCCGTTCGAACACGTCGGACGACCCGGCGATGTCGGTCAGCGCAACCGCGACCATGCCGCCGGTGCAGGATTCGGCCGTGGCGACGGTCAGCCCGGCCGCCCGTGCCGCCTGCAACAGCTGCGCCGGGTCGACAGGCGGATCCTTCGGGTTCACAGGCGGATTCACAGGCGGGTTCACAGGATTGGCTCCAGCCGGATGGCCAGCCAGGTCAGCGTACCGGCGTAGAGGCCCGCGACGATATCGTCCGCCATGACGCCCCAGCCGCCGCCGGTCTGCCGGTCGATCCGGCCCGCCGGCCAGGGTTTCGCGATGTCGAACAGCCGGAACAGGCCGAACGCCAGCGCAAAATGCCACCAGACGCTCCCCGAAATCGTGATCGGGCCGGCCGGCAACAGGGCGATCCATTGGCCGGCGACCTCGTCGACGACGATGGCGGCGTTGTCGTGCCCGCCGGTCTGCCGGTCGTAGGCCGCCGCCGCCCAAGCGCCGAGCGGCAGCAGCAGCAGCGCTGCCAGGCCGAGCCAGAGCCAGCCCGAGGCGCCGCCGGCCCACAGGATCGCCGCGCCGAAGGGCAGGGCGGCCAGCGATCCGGCGGTGCCCGGTGCGACCGGCGAGAGGCCGGCGCCGAACCAGACCGCCAGCCAGCCGGCAAAACCGACCGGTCGCTGCGCGGCCACGTCACACCGTATCCGGCAGGTCGAGCGTCACGACGGCCTGGGCCGCCAGGCCTTCGCCGCGGCCGGTAAAGCCCAGCCTTTCGGTCGTCGTCGCCTTGAGGCCGATCCGCGCCGGCGGCAGGCCTGTCAGGTCGCACAGGCTCCGCTTCATGGCGTCGTAATGCGGCTGCAGTTTCGGCCGCTCGCAGATCATCGTGAGATCGAGATTGACCAGCCGCCCGTCGGCCGCGGCGGCCAGGTCGAGCGCGTGGCGTACGAACCGGCCGGAGGCCGCGCCGCGCCATTGCGGATCGCTGTCGGGGAAATGCTGCCCGATATCGCCTGCGCCCAGCGCACCGAGCAGGGCGTCGGTCAGGGCGTGCAGGGCCGCGTCGGCATCGGAATGGCCTTCAAGCCCCTGAGAATGCCCGATCCGGATACCGCACAGGACGATATGGTCGCCGGGGCCGAAGGCGTGAACGTCGAAGCCGTGCCCGACCGCCGTCACCCGCGACGCCAGGGCCCGGGCGATCCGGTCGGCGCGCGCAAGGTCGTCGGCCGCAGTGATCTTGAAATTGTCCTCCGATCCGGGGCTCATGGCCACGGAAAGGCCGGCGGCCTCGGCGACCGCCGCGTCGTCGGTCAGCGACTGCCCCGCCGCCGCCGCGTGCGCCGCCATCAGATCGCGGTAGCGGAAGGCCTGGGGCGTCTGGGCCCGCCAAAGCCGGTCGCGCGCGATCGTATCGGTCACGATGCCGCTCCCGTCGGTCTTCTTGACGGTATCGGCCATCGGGACGCCGGCGGCGGCGGCGCCGTGGCGGCGCGCCGCGTCGAGACACCGGGCGACGATGCCGGCGGTCACGAACGGACGGGCCGCATCGTGGACGAGGACGAATTCGGGATTGTGTTTTTCAAGGAATTTCAAGCCGTTGTAGACCGATTCCTGACGAGAGTCGCCGCCTGCCACGAAGTGGACCGGCGCCGGGCCGACAGCCTGCCGGGCGAGCGCCTCGTGGTCGGGGCTGATGACCGTGACGACGGTCGAAACCGCCGGATGCGCCGCGAAGACGCCGACCGTCCGGCGCAGCACCGGTTCGCCGCCGATCCGGGCATACTGTTTCGGCACGCTGCCGCCGGCGCGTTCGCCGCGCCCGGCCGCTACGATAACGGCCGCGCACGCCGGGCGCTCTCCGGGGCTATCGGGCTGCGGCCGGTCGGTCATGCTGCCGCTCATATCATCGATCCGGCATCGTTCCCATCCCGCGGTTGCCGACACTCCGGGCGCGGCCTAGGTTTGGCTGGATTGCACAACAAATAGGCGCTGGACGAAAAATGGGCATTCGGATCGGCAACCTGACGCTGGACGCGCCGGTCCTGCTGGCGCCGATGTCCGGCGTGACCGATCTGCCGTTCCGGCGGCTCGTGCGGTCCTTCGGCGCCGGGCTGGTCTTTTCCGAAATGGTCGCCAGCGGTACGATGGTGCAGCGGACCCGCAAGTCGCGGCTCCGGGGCGATCTCAGCCGCGAGCGCCGTCCCGCCGCCCTCCAGCTTGCCGGCGCGGACCCGGCGGTCATGGCCGATGCGGCCAGGCTGGCGCGGGACTGCGGCGCGGCCCTGATCGACATCAATTTCGGCTGTCCGGCCAAAAAGGTCGTCAACAAGGCCTGCGGCTCGGCGCTGATGCGCGAGCCGGCGCTCGCGGCGCGCATCGTCGAGGCGGTGGCGCGCGCCGTCGATCCGCTGCCGGTGACGGCGAAGATGCGCCTGGGCTGGGACGACGCCAGCCGCAATGCGCCAGAGTTCGCACAACTGTGCGAAGCGGCCGGCGCGCGGATGCTCACGGTCCACGCCCGGACCCGCGAACAGCGCTTCGGGGGAACCGCCGACTGGGCGGCGGTCGCGCCGGTCAGGTGCGCCGTCGGCGTGCCCGTCATCGTCAACGGCGATATCCGCTCGCTGGACGATGTTCATGCGGCCCTGGCGCTGTCGGGGGCGGACGGCGTGATGATCGGCCGCGGCGCGTGCGGCCGGCCGTGGCTGCTGCGCGATGCGATGCGGACGCTGACCGGCGGCCCGGCGGTCGCGCCGCCGGACGGGCCGGCGCTGGCCGCGCTCGTCAAGGGCCACTACGGCGCCATGCTCGAACATTACGGCGTGCCGGCGGGAGTCCGGATCGCGCGCAAGCATCTGGCCTGGTACGCCGAGGCCGCCGGCATCCCGCGGGACTTCAGGACCGCGGCGAACCGGCTGACGGCGCCGGGCGCGGTTCTGGAGCTGATCGAGCGGGCGTTCGCAGCGCCCGCGCCGGAACGCGCAGCCCTGGCCGCATGAACATGGACCTGCACGCGGCAGCGCCGCGACAGACGCAGCCCGAAACCGGGGCCGGGTCCGCGGACGAGACCGGGGCGGCCGCTTCTCAGGGCTGGGCCTATCTCAACGCGCTGGCCGATGCGATCCTCGTGATCGACCGGCAATACGCGATCCGGTTCGCCAATCTCGCGGCCGAAAACCTGCTGGGCGCCAGCCGGAAGGCGATCTGCCGGCGAACCCTTGCGCACTATTTTCCGGAAGACAGCCCGGTATTCTCGCTTCTGCAGCAGGCGCAGGCGGCGGGCAGCACCGTTGCCGACAGCGATGCGGCGCTCGATTCGCGGCAAAGGACCATTCCCCATGTCGCGGTTCAGGCCAGCCCGGTCGTCGACGGCGCAGGTTCGATCGTGCTGAGTTTCCGGGAACAGTCCATCGTGCACCAGATCGACCGCCAGCTCAGCCACCGCAATGCCGCCCGGTCGGTTTCCGCGATGGCCGCCCTGCTGGCCCACGAAATCCGCAACCCGCTGAGCGGCATCAAGGGCGCGGCGCAGTTGCTCGAAACCGCAGCGCCGGCGGAGGACCGGCCGCTCGCCAGCCTGATCTGCGAGGAGGCCGACCGGCTGAACGCCCTGGTCGACAGGTTCGAGATCTTCGCCGACCGGCCGCTGGTCCGGCGCGAGGCGGTGAACATCCACGAGGTGCTCGGCCGGGTCCGGCGCAGCGCCGAAAACGGCTTTGCAAAGGGCCGGCGGATCGTCGAGGACTACGATCCCTCCCTACCGCCGGTGCCCGGGGACCGGGACCGGCTCGTCCAGGTGTTCCTGAACCTGGTCAAGAACGCGGCCGAGGCGGCGCCGGACCGGGGCGGCGAGATCCGGCTGCGCACCGCCTACCGGTCGGGCGTGCGGATCGCGGCGCCGGCCGGCGACGGCTTTATCTGGTTGCCGATCGTCGTCTCGGTCGAGGATAATGGCCCCGGCATTCCCGCCGAGCTGCGCAACCACCTGTTCGATCCGTTCGTCACGACCAAATCCTCGGGCAGCGGGCTGGGGCTGGCGTTGGTCGCCAAGCTTGTCGAGGAGCTCGGCGGTGTCGTCGAGTTCGACCGGGACAACGGGCGCACCGTGTTCCGGGTGCTCCTGCCGGCGCAGGGAAGGCTCTGACCCATGGCCGAAGCGACCATCCTGCTAGCCGACGACGACCGGAGCATCCGCACGGTTCTGAGCCACGCTCTCGTCCGGGCCGGCTACGACGTGAGGGCGACCGGCAACGCCGCCACCCTGTGGAGCTGGATTCAGGACGGCGCCGGCGACATGGTGATCACCGACGTGATCCTGCCGGACCAGAACGGCCTCGATCTCGTGCCGCGCATCCGCAAGCTTCGGCCGTCGTTGCGCGTCATCGTGATGAGCGCGCAGAATACCCTGGCGACCGCCGTCCGGGCGACCGAGCGCGGCGCTTTCGAATATTTGCCGAAACCGTTCGATATCAACGAATTGGTTGGCGTCGTTAAGCGCGGTTTGACGGCGTCTGCAGCGAACGGCCCCGACCGCCGGACCGAACGGGTGCCCGACGACAGCCTGCCGCTAATCGGCCGCTCGCCGGCGATGCAGGAGATTTACCGCACGCTGGCGCGCCTGATGCCGACGGACCTGTCGGTCGTCGTGACCGGCGAATCCGGGACCGGCAAGGAGCTGATCGCGCGCGCCCTGCACGATTACGGCAAGCGCAAGAACCGGCCGTTCGTCGCCATCAACATGGCGGCCATTCCGCGCGACCTGATCGAGAGCGAACTGTTCGGCCACGAGAAGGGGGCGTTCACCGGCGCCGATTCCCGCGCGCCGGGGCGGTTTGCCCAGGCCGAGGGCGGCACCCTGTTCCTCGACGAGATCGGCGACATGCCGATCGAGGCACAGACCCGGCTGCTGCGCGTGCTCCAGCAGGGCGAGTATCTTCCGGTCGGCGGGCGCTCGCCGATGCGCGCCAATGTCCGGATCGTCGCCGCGACCCACCGCGACCTGCGCACCCTGATCCGGCAGGGGCTGTTCCGCGAGGACCTGTTCTACCGGCTGAACGTCGTGCCGATCCGCGTGCCGCCCCTGCGCGAGCGGCCCGAGGATATTCCCGACCTTGTCGATCATTTCCTGGCGCGGGCCGAGGCCGAGGGCCTGCCGCGCAAGGCCATCGATGACGCGGCCGTGGCGCGCCTGGCGCGGGCGCGGTGGCCGGGCAACGTCCGGGAACTTGAGAACCTGATCCGCCGCCTGGCGGCGCTCTATTCCGAGGAAACGATCACGACCGGGATCGTGGAGGCCGAACTGGCCGACCGGGACGGGGCGCCGGCTGCCGATCCAGACGAAGCGGGCGCGGAGGAGGGGAGTATCGGCGGCTCGGTGGAGCGCCATCTGCGCGCCTATTTCGACGCCCACGACGGCAAGCTGCCGGCGTCCGGCCTCTACGCGCGGGTGATCCGGGAAGTGGAGCGCCCGCTCATCGAATTGTCGCTCGCCGCGACAAACGGCAACCAGCTGCGCACGGCCGGAATGCTCGGCCTCAACCGGAATACCCTGCGCAAGAAAATATCCGATCTCGGGATCGACGTCGTGCGCAACCGGCGGATGGCGCGCTTCCGCGGCTCCGCGCCGGACGGAGAGGGTGCGTGATGGAAGCCGCCGTCAGACCCCTGCGCCAGAGAAAGCGCTGGATGCTGCGCCTCTCGGCGTTCGCCAACCGCGTGGCCCTGTCGAGCCGCCTCGCCATCGGGCTGACGATCGCCGCGATCGTCGTCGGCGTGCTGACCGCGATCAACCTGGCCGAAGCGCCGCTGGGCGCCGACCCGGGCATCAACCTGGCGCTCATCGTCATCGATCTGGTGATCATCCTCCCGCTCGCCGGACTGATCGCCTTCCGGGCGGTTCTGCTCTGGTCGGCACGGCGGCAGGGCAAGGCGGGATCCCGGCTGCACGCCCGGCTGGTCCTCCTGTTCAGCATCGTGGCGGTGACGCCGGCGATCGTCGTCGCGGTTTTCTCCGCGGCGATGTTCGAATTCGGCATCCAGTCCTGGTTCAGCAGCCGGGTCGGCACCGCGTTGCGCGAATCGGTGCAAATGACCGAAAAGTATGTCGACGAACACATCATCGCGCTGCGCGACGACGTCCGCAATCTGGGCGGCGACATCAACGCCCATGCACTGGAGCTGATGAACGATCCGCATCAGCTGCCCGCTTTCGTCACCCGGCGGGCGCGCGAGCGCGGCATCGTCGGCGCGTCGGTCTTCGACGAGCGCGGCCGCGTCCTGGTCTCCGACGTCGGCAGCTTTTCGCCCGCGAACGAGCGGCCGGCGAACATCCGCGCCGCCCTATCGAGAATCCGCAAGGATGGAGACATCGTCGTGGTGGCGCGCCAGGGCGAGCACAATATCCGCGCGCTCATGCGGTTGACGATCTTTTTCGATTCGAACGTCTACCTCTATATCAGCCGCCCGATCGTGCCGACGCTGCGCGCGCACATGCTGCGCATGAAGGATGCCGTCGACGAATATCTCCTGCTGGAAGGGCAGCGCTCCGGATTGCAGATCGGCTATTTCCTGCTTTACGGCGTGGTCTCGCTGCTGCTCCTGCTCGCGGCAATCTGGCTCGGCCTGTATTTCGCCAACCGCATGGTCCGGCCGATTTCCGAATTGATCGCGGCCTCCGAACGCGTGGCCAGGGGAGACCTCAGCGTCCGCGTCGGCAGTTCGGGACAAGATGAGATCGCCAGTTTATCCCGATCCTTCAACCAGATGGTCGGTGAAATTCAACGAAACCGGGAAGAACTTGTCGAAGCGAACCGGCAGGTCGAGGCGCGCCGCGAATTCACCGAGAAGGTGCTGGAGGGCGTAACCGCCGGGGTGATCGGCCTCGACGCCGACCGCCGCATCAACCTGCCGAACAGCTCGGCCTCCGATCTGCTTGGCGTCGATCTGGAGCGGCGGATCGGCGAGAAAATCGCCGATATCGTGCCGGAATTCGGCGAGATGATGGACCGGGTCGTGCGCAACCCGGTCCGCCGCCACTGGAGCGAAATCGTCATTCACCGCAACGACCGGGCGCGCACCCTGATGGTCCGCCTCGCCGCCGAACATCTGGAGGCCGAGATCGTCGGCTACGTCCTCACGTTCGACGATATCACCGACCTGCAACAGGCCCAGCGCACGGCGGCCTGGGCCGACGTCGCCCGCCGGATCGCCCACGAAATCAAGAATCCGCTGACCCCGATCCAGCTTTCGGCGGAACGGCTCCGGCGCAAATATCTCAAGCATATCGAGACCGATCCGGAGGTCTTTGACACCTGCACCGATACGATCATCCGGCAGGTCGACGACATCGGCCGGCTGGTCAGCGAATTCTCGAGCTTCGCGCGAATGCCCGAGCCGCGCATGAAGAAGAACGACCTGCGCAGGCTGTGCCGGCAGGCGATTTTCCTGCAGCGCTCGGCGCATCCGGCAATTGACTTCGAGTTTCCCAGATCGCAAATGCCGCTGCCGGTCATGTGCGACAGCCATCAGATCGGCCAGGCCCTGACCAACCTGCTTCAGAACGCAGCCAATGCGATCGAGGAGAGCCGGGATTCGGACAGTTCGGGGCAGGGTTCGCGAGCCGGTTCCGGCCCGGTCGGAACCGTGACCGTCACGATCGACGACACCGAGGCCGGCGTGACGGTTTCGATCTCGGATACCGGCCCCGGTCTGCCGACGGACATGCTTCACCGGCTGACCGAGCCCTATGTCTCGACCCGCGCCAAGGGCACGGGCCTGGGACTCGCCATCGTGCGCAAGATCATGGAGGATCATGGCGGCGAATTGCAGATGAAGAACGACTATTCGGCGGAAAGGAAAATTCGCGGTGCGACAGTCAGCATGGCGTTTCCGGCAACGATCCGCGCGGACGAGGCCGCCCGGCCCGTTGCGGCGGACGCCTGACCGTCCCGCAAGCGCCGGAACGATCGAACGATGGCCGCCGACATACTGATCGTCGACGACGAAGCCGATATCCGCAATCTGATATCGGGCATCCTGACCGACGAGGGATACGAAACCCGGCTCGCCGCAGATGCCGACGCCGCGATCGAGGAGATTCGCGCCCGGCGGCCGTCGCTCATCCTGCTGGACATCTGGCTGGAAGGCAGCCGGATGGACGGCAACGAGATTCTCGCGCTGGTCAAGAAGGACCATCCCGACCTGCCGGTCATCATGATCAGCGGCCACGGGACGGTCGAGATGGCGGTAAACGCGATCAAGATGGGCGCCTACGATTTTATCGAGAAGCCTTTCAAGACCGACCGGGTGCTGCTGCTGATCGAGCGCGCCATCGAGACCGAGCGCCTCAAGCGGGAGAACGAGGCGCTCCTCGAACGCGCCGGCGGCGCCATCGAACTGGTGGGCAGTTCGCCGGCGATCTCGCAGATCGACCAGGCGATCGGGCGGGTGGCCCGCACGAGCAGCCGGGTGCTGGTGACCGGCGCCGCGGGTGTCGGCAAGGAGGTCGTCGCCCGGCTGATCCATCAGCGCAGCGCGCGCGGCAGCGGCCCCTTCGTCATCGTCAACTGCGCGACCATGCACCCGGACCGGCTGGAGCAGGAACTGTTCGGCGAAGAGAGCGGCGAGCGCACGACAAGCGGCATTCTCGAGCGGGGCCACGGCGGCACCCTGTTGCTCGACGAGGTCGCCGACATGCCGTGGGAGACCCAGGGCAAGTTCGTCAGAATCCTTCAGGACCGCGGGTTTCAGAGAATCGGTGGCAACGCGACCGTCGAGGTCGATATTCGGGTCATCGCCTCGACGGGCCGGCATCTCGAGTCCGAAACCGCCGCCCGGCGGTTCCGGGAGGATCTTTACTACCGGCTCCGCGTCGTCCCCATCGATATCCCGCCCCTGCGCGACCGGCGCCAGGACATTCCCGATCTGGCGCGCCATTTCATGGCGAAGGCCGCTGCCCGCTCACGGCTGCCGGAGCGGGGCTTCTCGGAGGATGCGCTCGCCGCCCTGCAGGCCTACGACTGGCCCGGAAACGTCCGCGAATTGGGGAACGTGATCGACCGCCTCCTCATCATGGCGCAGGCCGGGCCCGGCGAAAAGCTGACCGCCAAGATGATGCCGCCGGAAATCCTCGGCGAGGAGACGATGCTGCCGCGTTTCGAAAAGGGCGGCGAGATCATGGCGCTGCCGCTCAGGGAGGCCCGCGAGATGTTCGAACGCGAGTATCTGACGGCGCAGGTCGGCCGCTTCGGCGGCAATGTCTCCAGGACGGCGGAATTCGTCGGCATGGAACGCTCCGCGCTGCACCGCAAGCTGAAGCTGCTCGGCCTGACCGGCGGCGAACGCAGCGCGGGCGACGGATCAGACACCGTCCATTGATCCGCTGTTCCTCTCCTCACGGCAAGGTCCGGTGACATCATGCGCGTAATCGTGTGCGGGGCAGGGCAGGTCGGTCTCAACATCGCCCGCCACCTGGCGACCGAGAACAACGAAGTTACGGTCATCGACCGGTCCGAGGCGCTGATCCGGCGCATCAGCGACGCCTTGGAGGTACGGGCCATCGTCGGCCATGCGCCGCATCCCGACGTGCTGGAGCGCGCCGGCGCCGCCAACTGCGACATGATCATCGCGGTCACCCAGACCGACGAAGTCAACATGGTGGCCTGCCAGGTCGCCCATTCCCTGTTCGACGTGCCGACCAAGATCGCCCGGGTGCGGGCGCAGTCCTACCTGCAACCGATATGGGCGAGCCTGTTCAGCGCCGATCACATGCCGATCGACGTGCGCATCTCGCCGGAAGTCGAGGTCGCGCGTGCCGTCCGCCGGCGCATGCTCGTGCCCGGCGCTTTCGACGTCATCCAGCTGGGGCTGGGACGGGTGCAGGCGATCGGCACCCGGCTCGGCGAGGATTGTCCGGTTCTGGATACGCCGATCCGCCAGCTCACCGCGCTGTTTCCCGATCTCGCCACGGTGATCGTCGCCATCCTGCGCGGCGGCGAAACCATCGTGCCGACACCCGACGACCAGCTGCTGGCCGGCGACGAGATCTACTTCGTCGCCGACCGGGACCATGTCACCCGCGCCATGGCGGCGTTCGGCCACGAGGAGCCGGAAGCGCACCGGGTCATCATCGTCGGCGGCGGCAATATCGGGCTTTACCTGGCCCAGGAGATCGAGGCGGAAGACGAGGACGTCACCGTCAAGCTGATCGAAAAGGACGAGGAACGCGCAAGGGTCGTCGCGGCGGCGCTCGCCCATACCGTCGTGGTGCACGGCGATGCCCTCGACAACGAAATCCTGGAGGATCTCAATCTACCCCATACCGACATGCTGTTCACGGTGACGGACAATGACGAGGTCAACGTGCTGGCGGCGCTGCTTGCCAAGCGGCTGGGCTGCGCGCGCACCGTGGCGCTGGTCAACACCGTGCACTATCAGCCGCTGGTCACGTCGCTCGGAGTCGATGTTGCGGTCTCGCCCCGGGCGATCACGGTTTCGACCATCCTGCAGCATCTGCGCCGGGGCCGGATCCGTGCGGTCCATTCGCTGCGGGAAGGGGCCGGAGAGATTATCGAGGCCGAGGCGATGGATACGTCGCGCATCGTCGGCAAACCGCTCAGCGGCGTGAAACTGGACAAGGGCATCATGGTCGGCGCGATCGTCCGGCAGGACACCGCGATCGTGCCGCGCGGCGACACCGTGGTCCGGGCCGGCGACCGGGTGATCCTCTATGCCCTGCCCAATGTCGTGCGGAAGGTCGAGAAGCTGTTCTCGGTCAGCCTCGAATTCTTCTGATGCCGCGGACCGGATCCCCGTCCCGCAAGAACGACGCCGGAAAGAGCGAACCATGTCCCGCATTGCCTATGTCAACGGCCGCTTCACCCGACACCGCGACGCGGCGGTCCATGTCGAGGACCGGGGATACCAGTTCGCCGACGCGGTCTATGAGGTGATCGCGATCCAGAACGGCCGGTTCGTGGACGAGGAGCCGCATCTCGACCGGCTCGAACGGTCGCTCGGCGAGCTGCGCATGGCGCCGCCGGCCGGCCGGCCGGCCCTCAGGCACATCCTGCGCGAGACCGTCCGGCGCAACCGGGTGCGCAACGGCATCGTCTATCTGCAGGTATCGCGCGGCGTCGCCCGGCGCGACCACGCCTTTCCGGCGCACCGGGACAGTTCCCTCGTCGTCACAGCCCGCTCGACCATGCCCAGGATGTCGGCCAGGGCCGGCGGCGTTTCGGTGGTGACGACCGAAGACATCCGGTGGAAGCGTTGCGATATCAAGACGGTCGGGCTGCTGCCCAACGTGCTGGCCAAGCAGATGGCGGCGGAGGCCGGCGCCTACGAGGCGTGGATGGTGACGCCGGACGGCGACGTCACGGAATGCACCTCGGCCAACGCCTGGATCGTCACCGCCGCCCGTGAGGTCGTGACCCGGCCGCCGACCCGCGCGATCCTCAACGGCATCACGCGCCGCACTGTCCGCGCCATCGCCGAACGCGAGGGATATACCGTGGTCGAGCGGGTCTTCTCGCTCGACGAGGCGCGCGCCGCCGCCGAGGCATTCCTCACCAGCACGACCTCCCATGTCATGCCGGTCGTGCAGATCGACGGCATGCCGGTCGGCGAGGGCCGGCCCGGCCCGCTGACCGGCGCCCTGCAGGCGCATTACGACGCCCATGCGGGCATGGCTCCCCAAGGCGGGACCGAAGCGGCCGGACCGGGTTCGGCCAAAGCATGACACCGCTGCCGGCGCCCGCCGCCATCCTGTTCGACTGGGACAACACGCTGGTCGATAACTGGGCCGCCATCGCGGGCGCGCTGAACGCGGCGCGAAGCGCCTTCGGCCATCCCGAGATGAGCGAAGCGGCAGTGCGCGGCTGGGTCCGGCAATCGATGCGCAACAGCTTCCCGGACATGTTCGGCGAGGCCTGGACCGAGGCGCGCGAGATCTTCTATGGCAGCTTCCGCGCAAACCATCTCGAAACGCTGAATCCGCTGCCCGGCGCCGGCGAACTGCTGCAACGGCTCAACGGGCTCGGCCTTTACATCGGCATCGTCAGCAACAAGAACGGCGGCTATCTGCGCAAGGAAATCGGCCATCTGGCGTGGACCGCGCTGATCGGGCGGGCAGTCGGGGCGGGCGATGCCGTCGAGGACAAGCCCGCGGTCGCGCCCGTCGACCTGGCGCTCGGCGGATCGGGCATCGGCCGCTCCGGCGCGGTCTGGTTTGTCGGCGACGCCGCGATCGATATGGAATGCGCCATCCGCGCGGGTTGCACGCCGGTCTTGCGGGCGACGAACGACGAGCCGGATGCGGCCTTCCGCGACTGGCCGCCGGCGGCCGTGGCGGATTCCTCCGAAGATATATTGAGGCTTGCCGTCGATGCGCGACGGCCCATATGACGAAAGCGGCCGAAAGAAAAGGACTGACGCCGGCGCGACGGAACTGACTGCAGAAAAATAACCAAGGAAGCGAGCATGTCGTCGGAAAAACAACAAAACCTGCAGGACGTTTTTCTGAATAATATCCGGAAGAACAAGACGCCGGTGACCGTGTTTCTCGTCAACGGCGTGAAGCTTCAGGGAATTGTCACCTGGTTCGATAACTTCTGCGTCCTGCTGCGCCGCGATCAGCATTCTCAGCTGGTCTACAAGCACGCGATCTCGACGGTCATGCCGGGCCAGCCGATCCAGCTGTTCGAACCGGACCCGGCGGGCGCCGACACCAAAGCCTGAAGCCGGACCGGCGCCATCGCTATCGAACGACAGCCAGCCGGGCCGCATTCCGGCGCGCCGGCAATTGCGGCCGGGACAAGCGCATCGGATACGGGAGCCGCCGGGGCAGGGGCCCTGGTCGTCCATCCCTGGCTGCGCAGCGACAGCGGCGCGGCGGCGCGCAGCGCCGACCGGCTCGAAGAGGCTGCCGGCCTGGCGCGCGCCATCGGGCTGGAGATCCGGAGCGTCCATCCGGCGCCCTGCGCGCGCATCGTGCCGGCGACCCGGATCGGCAAGGGAGCGGTTGAATCGATCGGCTGCGAGGTCGCGGCGACCGGCGCCGAGCTCGTCGTCATGGACTGCACCCTCAGCCCCGGCCAGCAGCGTAACCTGGAACGGCGCTGGCATTGCAAGGTCATCGACCGGACCGCGCTGATCCTCGAAATTTTCGGCGCACGCGCCCGCACCAGGGAGGGCCGGCTCCAGGTCGAGCTTGCGCACCTGACCTGGCAGCGCAGCCGGCTGGTGCGCAGCTGGACCCATCTGGAGCGCCAGCGCGGCGGCTTCGGCTTTGTCGGCGGACCGGGCGAATCCCAGATCGAGCTGGACCGGAGGCTGATCGACGACCGGATCGCCCGGCTGAAGCGTGCGCTCGAAACGGTGCGCAAGCGCCGCGCCCTGCAACGCAAGGCCCGCGCGAAGGTGCCGTATCCGGTTGCGGCGCTGGTCGGCTACACCAATGCCGGCAAGTCGACCCTGTTCAACCGGCTCACCGCGGCCGGCGTGGCGGCCGAGGACGCCTTGTTCGCGACCCTCGATCCGACCATGCGCAGGATCGCGCTGCCGCGCGGCCGCCGGATCGTCGTCTCGGATACCGTCGGTTTCATCTCCGACCTGCCGACGGAGCTGATCGCCGCCTTCCGGGCGACGCTGGAGGAGGTCGCGCTGGCGGATGTCATCCTCCATGTCCGCGATATCGCCCGGCCGGACACGGCGGCCCAGGCCGAGAGCGTGCGGCGGATCCTGGGCGACCTGGTCGCCGGGGACAAACTCGCGTCGGGAACGATCGAGGTCTGGAACAAGATCGATTGCGTCGACGGCCCCGGCCTCGAGCGCCTGCACAACCGGGCGGACCGGGCCAACGACCGTATTCGGCTCGTCTCGGCGCTCACCGGCGCCGGTATCGACGGCCTGTGCGCCGAAGTCGAAGATCTGCTCGGCGCGGCGCGCCGGCGCATGGCAATCCGCGTACCCTACGAAAAGGGGGCGGCGCTGGCCTGGCTCTACGACCGCGGGGCGGTCGTCGAGCGGACCGACGACGAGGCGGGCAGCCTGCTCATCGTGGACATCGAACAATCGGACTGCCGGACACTGGACAGCCGCTACGGGCTGTCGACGGCGTCCGGAATCGTCGACGCTCCCGCCCGGCCGTGAGTCCGCTGCGCTGTATACTGCGTATGATAGCGTGTAACTTCATTCAGTATACTGAATACGGGTTGAATACGAGGCCGGACCGGTGATGCAGCCGGGCGACAGTCGGCCGTTGCCCGGCCTGCCGGACTTCAAAGCGGTCGACGGCATCCTGCGCGAGGCCGCCCGGACCATCGTATTGCCCCATTTCCGCAACCTTTCCGGCGCGGACGTCAAGACGAAGACGGGCCCCAACGATTTCGTCACCGTGGCCGACGAACGCTGCGAGGTCTTCCTGCGCGAGGCGTTGACCGAGGCGTTGCCCGGCTCGGTTGCAATCGGCGAGGAGGCGGCGGCGGCCGACCCGGCGGTCCTCGACCAACTCGGCCGGCCCGGCGACGTCTGGATCATCGATCCGATCGACGGCACCTGGAATTACGCCCACGACAATCACCGCTTCGCCACCATCGTGGCGCTGGTGCGCGATGGAGTCACGGTTTGCGGCTACATCCATTTGCCGTTCAGGGAAGAAACCTACGCGGCGGGGCTGGGGCAGGGGGCTCACGGGGCTTCCGGTGCGCTCCGGCTGCCCGAGCCGGCCGCCTTCGGCGCCATGACCGGCGCACTCTATGTCGGCAAGTCGCGGGCGCCGGCCATGTTCGAGCGGATAAAGGCGCTGCGCGGCCGCGGCCGGCTCGGTCCGCGCCGCTTCGCGCGCTGCGCCGCCTGGGAATATATCGCGATGCTGACGGGCAGGGCGCACTATGCCGTCTTCACCCGCCTGCTGCCCTGGGACCATGCCGCCGGAATCCTGATGATCGCCGAGGCGGGCGGCTGCTACGGCTATGTCGACGGTGCGCCGCAGTCCGGCCCGTGGCAGCCCGTCGAGCGCGACCTCCCGTTCCTGTTGGCCCCCGACGCGGCGAGCTGGCGCCTGATCCGGGACACGCTTACCGAAGAGTGACCCCGGAAGGTCAGGAAATGGCCGGTGCCGCAGGGGAGGGTTTCAAAAGCCCTCCCGTACGCTTGGATAACGGCCTGCGCAAAGCCGGCAGCGCGGGCAAGTACCGCCGCAACGCCCCGAAAACCTAGTCTTCGGCTTCCGCGGCCTTCGCGTTGCTCCAATAGCGCTCCAGGTCTTGCATCGGCAGCCCGGCAATGGTGCGGCCGTCGCGCCGGATGCTGTCTTCCACGCTGCGAAAGCGGCGTTCGACCTTGCGGTTGGCCCGGCGCAGGGCTTCTTCCGGGTCGATGCCGAGCCGGCGGCCGACCTGGGCGACGGTAAACAGCAGATCGCCCAGCTCCTCGGCCATGCGGCCGTCGTCGCCGCGGCGGATTTCGGCGCGCAATTCCTCCAGCTCCTCTGCGACCTTGTCGGCAATGGGCAACACGTCCGGCCAGTCGAAGCCGACACGCGCCATGCGCCGGCCAAGCTTGTGCGCGCGCAGCAGGGCGGGCAGGGCGGCCGGTACATCGTCAAGAATGCTTGTAATTTCAATATTTTGTCCGGACTTCTCAATCCTTTCCTGCGCCTTGTGTTCCTCCCAGGCGGCCGACTGGGCCTCGACCGAAGCGACCCGTTCCTCGCCGAAAACGTGCGGATGGCGGCGTTCCATCTTGTCGGCGATGGACCGGGCGACGTCGGCGAAGTCGAACGCGCCGGCCTCTTCCGCCATCCGGGCGTGGAATACGGCCTGGAACAGCAGGTCGCCCAGTTCGTCCTGCAGGTCGGCCATGTCGTTGCGGCCGATCGCGTCGGCGACCTCGTAGGCTTCCTCGATGGTGTAG
>LXNJ01000950.1_pt1 | contig 18310 bp, 12 predicted proteins | sample 809081 | NCBI WGS metagenome assembly LXNJ01 (sample SAMN04870510, study PRJNA318959) | sponge metagenome | biome: sponge; feature: marine sponge reef; material: water | host: Petrosia ficiformis | place: Greece: Milos, Mediterranean Sea | collected 2013-05-29 | depth 5-7 m
CGGGTGAGTCCGGCGACGAGGCGGCCGTACCCGCTGACGATGGTGTGCGAGACGTGGCGTGTGGCACGTTCGAGTGTGTATGAGCTGCGGGCCCGACGCGGAGACCGTCCGGAGTCCGATCGCCGGCAGCCCGGGAAGCGGGGCCCGAAGACGGCACTGGTACATGACCCCGGCCCGCGCCCGCGAGAAGCTCAACCGAAAGGCGGCCTGATGTTTAGGCCGTCCACTTGTCCAAAAAACCGGAACCGGTACACGCGATTCTACCGGCGGCGGTGGATAGCGGCAGTTATGGGCATACGGAGGAGAATTGGTACGCTAATAGCGATTGTTAGCGTCGTGTCTTGTAGCAGTGATCCCGTGACAAGCGACGAGGTGGGCGGTTTCCGGTTAGGAGACTCGCCGATTTGGGAGGTTGGGGAGGTTGGGCTGATAGACGATCATGATCCGATGGTACTGCACGGGGTGGCCGGTGCGAAGATGTTGGGAGACGGAGGGGTGGTGGTAGGTGTTGCCGGAGGCATGGAGATTCGCAGGTTCGATGCTCATGGCGGCCACGTATGGAGTCGGGGGAGAAGAGGTTCTGGACCGGGTGAGTTTAGGTCGCTGCGGCTGCTCCGTGGGTGCTCGAATGACGAGATAGTTGTCGTATACGATCGTCGACTTGGGCGCGTGAGTGAGTTCGGCATGGATGGTAGTTTGCGCGGTGATTGGCGTGTGTCATCGTCTCATGGAATGCCATTTGAGTATTCCTGCGGAGGCGATCGACGGCTGGTTTTTCACACGCCCGGATCCTCTTCTGGAAGGGTGGGTATCCACCGATGGCGGGTCGCACTGCAATGGGCGGATGCGGTTTCTGGAAGCCACATCATTCGCGAGAACATGCCGGGTCCGGAACGTGTGCTGACGGAACAGTCGTTCCATGCACGCCATTGGGGTCGCCAGTTGGTGTTTGCCGCGACGATCGAGGGTACCTGGGTCGGCACGGGTGACGGCTATGAACTCGAATTGATTGATTGGGATGGGGTCGTGCGTCGCACACTCGAATGGTCGGGGCCGAGTTTGCAGGTTTCAGACGCAATCCTTCAGGGTCTTCACGCGAGACTCACGTATTCGTTCAGAGACGACGAGACCAAAATGCGAGAGTTTGACCGGGACAGGTGGGGTGAGTGGCTTGACGAGTTGCCTCCTACGCTGCCAGCCTATGAGAGACTGCTCGTGCTAGGCAGTGGAGACCTATGGGTCGGTTTATGGGCACCAAACTGGCTGTATCGGGAACCCGGGGATTCGGGTCGAACATGGTTGGTGTTCAATGATGGGGGCCAACAGATTAGGCGGGTGGCGATCCCCGGTAACATGCATTTGCTAGACGTCGATCGAACGCGCGTCTTGGTCTTGGTCCGGGGTGAGTTGGGTGTGGAGAGGCTCGGGATCTATGAAATGGTGGTTGAGTAGATCGAGGGATCTGTCGGGGCTCATGGGCTGTCAGATGTTCTGTGCAAATGGCCCTCGCACTCATTGCCTGTTGTAGTAGAGTAGTCACCTGACAGTAGGCCCAAGAAAGGATGGTGGCCAGACCGGCCGCGCGGCCAGATCCGCGAGGTCGGCGAACGCAGGAGGGCTCACTCCAACCCCATCTCGACCAGGAACTGCGACGCCTTCTTCGAGTACCCGTTGTACTTCCTGGCGCGCGTCAAAGTCAATGTCTCCCGGGCCCGGGTGATCGCCACAAAACAGCTCCGCCGCTCTTCTTGCACCTCCCTGCTCCGGGGCCCGCGCTGCAGCGCTCGGTAGGACGGAAATACCTCCTGGGCCATCCCGATCAGGTACACATGGTCAAACTCCAGACCCTTGGCACGGTGCACGGTGACGCATTGCACGGCGTTGGTCGATGGAGCCGGCAGCTTGGACGATGAGTCCAGGCGGCGCAGGTAGGTGTTCAGCGACAACCCAGCGCCGCGTTCCGCAACTATCTCCCGGTGCAGGGCCCTCCAAGTCTTCACTTCCTTCTCTTCCAGCGCGGACGGATCGCCCTCAATCCATGATCGCCAACCATTTTCCAGGAAATAGTCTACGATTTCCGGGAAGTTGAGCCCGTCCACCAGATCGGCGCGAATCCTCCGTAAGGCCCTCTGACCCTTCGCTGTCTCTGCAGCCGCATCGGCCCAGGCGCGCATGAAATCCCCTCCGACCAGCGCGGCCGCAGCCCCAACCGCGTCAGGGTCAATCCCGGCTCCAGTCATACGTTCCCATGCTCGGCAGGCGCGTCGCAAGACGACCCGGTCGTGACGCGAAGTAGCCAGCCTCAGAGCTTCTACAAGAACGGCAGGCACGGGCGAATCGAAGTCGGTCTTCCGAATGGGCGCAAATGCTTCAATTCCCGCCTCCTGAATGCCGTCCGCAGCCAGTTGCACTTGCCGGTTGGCCCGTCCGAGAACGACGCAGTCAGCCGGGTTCAGTCTACGTTCCCGGATGTCGCGCGCCACGAATATCGCTTCCTCGACCTGGTCGCCAACGACCTCCAATCGGACCACTCCATTCCCGTATTCCCGTTGGGGTTCGCGCACTGAAATCGTGTGTCGAGAAGGGTCCAATCGAGGGTTGTGGTCGATAAGCATGTTGGCGTGATCCACGATATGTGCGGGACACCGGTAGCTTTCCGGGAGTTGAAGGATCTCGATCTCGTAGTCCCGCCGCAGGTCGTCAAAACGCTGTGGGCTAGCCCCGTTCCACTGATAGATGATCTGGTCATCGTCGGCCACGACGAAAAGGCCATGTTGACGACCGGGGGCCATCAACCGGAGGAGGTCGTACTGGGCGCGGTTCGTGTCTTGGAATTCGTCCACACAGATGTGTTTCCACGCCAACCGCATGACCCGCGCCACGCCTGGCTTCTCACGGAGTAGTCGGTTCGCAAAGTGGAGCAGACCCCCGAAATCCAGACAGTTGGAGGCAACCAACGCGTCACAGTACCTGCGGAAAAGGCATGGTAACCACTGTGGAGTCTCGGGCAGGGACGAGGATGGACCCTCCCCCGGATATGACTCCGCAAAGAGGCGGTCGATCAGCCGCAGCAAATTGGCGCGGTCTGGCGGCAACCCGGCGTCTGCTCTCGGCAGGTCGCGGATTACGTCTTCGAGGACCGCGATCCGATCTTCGTCGCGCTGCAGCAGCCGGAAATCGGGCCGGATCCCCAGATGACTTCCGTGCTGCCCAACTGCATCGACAGCAAACGCGTGAAAGGTGCAGAGACGGGCCTTGTCGTTGCGCTCCCCCAGGATCCCCTCCACCCGGCCCCGCATCTCAGCGGCTGCCTTGTTGGTGAACGTCAGGGCCAGGACCGAAGCGTTGCCGTCTTCCTCCAGCAGGCGAGCAACCCGAAGCGTGAGGACCACGGTCTTGCCCGAACCCGGTCCGGCCAGCACGAGCAGAGGACCTCCGCCCCATTCGACGGCTCGGCGCTGGTTGTCGTTGAGGTCGGCGGAAGTGATCATCCGCGGCCAATCTCTGCCAGGGAGACGGCCCTCTCCAAGGCCATGCGGATCTCCGGCGGTACGCTGTCTTTACCACGCGTCTCCATCGCACGAGCGACATCGGCCGCCGCTCTCGTCTTGGCCTTTCTGGGAAGCTGAGCGGCATACTTTGTCCAATATTCCTGATCACCCCGATTGCTCGTGATCTTGCCCAGTTTCTGCTCTGGCATGTGCTCGGAGTAGATGTCCTCGTACCCTTTGCTTAGCAGGTGCACCTCAAGGTTCAGGTATGGGAACGTAAACCGATCCACCTCGTGAGCCCCGGCCAGGTTCTCCGCCAACTTCGGTTCCACGCTTTGTCGATTACCATCGTTATCGCCTACGCAGTACCACGGGATGCCGAGTTCGTTCGCGACTTTGGCCAGCATGCCTACATCCGTTTGGCTGTATTCAACCAAGCGAACCCCAGATTGATGGAGGCCCAACCCTAGGGCGTGTGCCGCAGCCGGGTACACCCAGCGCTCAGACTGCCCCTCCACGAGCAGCCAACAACGGGCGAACAGCAGTTCCCCGCGGTCACGACGAATGTGGTAGTTGAACTTCCGGGTCTCCTCCTTCTCAAGTTTGCCCGGGCCAACCTGGAACGCCTGGATGCCCTTCCCGGTGCGGGCGAGACGGCGGACATCGAGGATGTCTGTTTCGGCCAGAAGCTCGCCGCTGTGGGTCGAAATCAGCTTCTGCCCGGTAAAATCGCGAACGAGCTTCCACATGGTACGTATGGCGGACGGATGTAGATGCGCCTCTGGTTCTTCAAGCGCCAGCACTGCAGATCCGGTATCCTGGGCCCCCAGAAAAGCCGAGAACAGCATGAGGACCGCCAGGCTCTGGGTCCCTTCGCCGTGTCGGTTTAGAGGAATCCTGGAGCCGCTGCTCGTCCCAAGGTGTACCTGCGCTCGGGCCAGAATGTCGAACATCCGGTTGGGAACGGCTTCGATCGACACCGCCTCACCAGCAGCCAGCGGCACTACGGACTGCACCTGGCGTAGTCTGTCCCGGACCTGGTCGAAGCTCGCGTGTGACGACACGACGAACTCGTTAACGTCCTGCAGCTTGGTCTCGATCTCAGCCTTCCTCTCCAAAGAGAGATGAGACTCTTGCAGGAAAGGCCGCCAGAATGGTCCTTTGGCGTCAAAATGGCGTGCGGCGTCTCGAAGCGCCGTCAGGTAGTAGCACCGGATGGAGTCTTGCAGCACCGTGAGCGCACGACCATTCGTGCCGGTAAGCGCGTCGCCGTCCTGGTTCAGAAACAACCATTGGGAGACAAAATCCCTCGACTCACGATCGTACTCGCAGGTGATCCGCAGGTATACGAAGCGGTGATTCTCAACGTCAACCTGTAGTATTCCAGCTCGGTTCAGTCGACCCGCAAGTTCATCGTCCCAGGTCTCGTTCTCCGTTTCCTGAAACCGCACCTCGATCGTGATCGGGGCTGCGGATGCAGGTTCGGACCGGTCATCGGCCAAATGGAAATCGAAGGGGGCAAAAGCGGCGCGGCCGCGCGGTCCGAGGTCCCGAAGACAGATCTTGAGGGCGTCGAGCACCGAGGTCTTGCCACTGTTGTTCTCCCCGATCAACACGGTGACCCTCCCGAGCTTGAGCTCGAGATCCCGGATTCCCCGGAAGTTGCGGATGCGAACGGACGTGATTCTCACTGATCGCCTCCGCCATCCCCCAACGGATCCGGCAACCCGTCCACGATCCAGCTCGTCTCCACGCTGAGCCAGACGATGCGCTGAATCGCCGTCACCAGGTCGCGGGGATCATCGAACCAGGCGTTCGCGTCGTTGACGATGCCGCTACGCTTTTCAGTGGCCTTCTTGTAGTAGGTCATCTGCCACTCCAGAGGCGTGCGCCCGTTGACGATGTAGCGGTGTGGGTGGTGCTACTTCGTTGGACAGTCCGAGGGCAATTGTAAGGTGGATTCCGATAGTATCGAAAGCCATCGGTGATCTGGTTTCGGGCCGGAGTGAGCAGGACCGACAGGGGGCCGCCGGGGTCCTGGACCAGCCCGTGTTAACGCTCTCCTCCAGCCACGGCATGAAGGTAACCTCCTTCATGCTTTCGGGACTGGCTCCCGACGGTGCGAAGGATGGTGCTCATCTGTTCTTTCCTCTCCTGTGCTTGTCGTGCGAGCCTCGATGCTCGAGTATCCATTCAGGACGCGGGAAAGGACGGTGGTGACCAAACTCCCCTACGGCCCCTCATGGCCAGCGAGGCGAACGGCCCGACCACCGCCACGAGGCGCTTCTGATCAGAAGCGCCTCGGCTGAGCCCTCCCAACAGGCCCAAGCCTGAACATCCTATCGACAGACAAGCGTCGCGACCCCTCCCCGTTCTCATCTTGATTGTCGCTGGACAACTAACTTTTCTTAACCCCGATTCGAGGGCGGATTATGTTCCAGCAGTATCCACAGAACGACGTGAACGGACCCATTCTGCTGCACAGGGGCACGTTTCGCGTTGGTCAGGGTGATCGCCGCGTTGATGCGAGCGGCTCGGCGCACCTGCGATGGCTGCCTTCACCGGGCATCGACTTCGACATCGAGCCCGACAAACCATTCGGATTCTATCCTGATGCCTTGACCGTGGAATTGCCGGGCTTCACGACGAAGAATGTTCTTGTTTGCTCGTTCAACCTGGGTTCGACCAGTGAAATCCGGGCGTCCGCCGACAGTATGGAATGGGGCGGCGAACAATCCCTTCTTTCGGTTGGATTCCAGATCGTCAATTTCTGCAAATTCAGGGCGCCGGGGAACGCAGTTTCCGGCGATCCCACGCCGATGGACCAACTCCCGAGCGCAGTGCCCAACACCGGCATGCCAGCCGAACAGGTCCGGTGGTTCACAAAAGGAACGGTCGGCCTCAAGCACGATGGCTGGCAGATCCGTCTCGTTGATTTGCCGGAATCTGAAGACCGCTACAAGCACTTGAAGGCTACCGGCGGATACGCCTTCACGCATGTCGGACAGCTGACGAGAATCGACGCCTCTGCTTTTTCCGTGGAGCAGGCGAAGGAGATCCTCGAGTCACTGCGGGTCTTCCTGTGGTTCGCGCGCGGCGCGGCGTGCGCTATGCCGATTCAGTGGGGACGTGGGGTCGACGGAGAGATCGTGTGGCGGCAGTTTCGGTCGCCGATCGTCGACGGGTGGGAGCCGCAATACCGTTCGTGGTTTGTCGAGAATGATGGGGAGATCCTCGCAGCGCTGTTCGACCCGTTCTGCCGAGTTCACAAGGACCCGAACCTCCGGGAACCCTTGGTCGTAGCGCTGCACTGGTACCGCCGCTGCAACACGCAGTCGAACGGTCTGGAGGGTTCGCTCGTTCTGGGCATGACCGCGCTGGACCTCCTCGGCGAACTCATCGTCGTGGATCGCTGTGGGTCGATTGCAGCGGAGCAGTACGACAAACTCCCAGGAGCCAAGAAGCTGCGAAAGCTGTTATCCGTGCTGAAGGTCCCAGCCGATATCCCGCAGAGCTACGAGAAGCTGACCGGGTTCGCAAACGAACACAAATTGCAGGACGCGTGTACGGCGCTGGTGGAGCTGAGGAACGGATTCGTCCACGCGAATAAGAAACGCCGGAGGATCGTGTTCGGGTCTTCCGCCAAGGAAGCGACCTTCTACGCGTGGCAGCTGTCGCTCTGGTACCAGGAATTGGCGTTGCTCTACCTGCTGCAGCATCGCGGCGGCTACAGAAACCGGACGACTGCGAAATCGGCTTGGGAAGTCGAACCCGTTCCGTGGAGTCGGCCGTAGAGCCCCTCTCCCACGCTACATCTGAGGTTACCGGACAGCGTCATGCCGTCCAGCCAGCCGACAGCACCTCCGCCTGTTCCAGCACGGTCCGCGTCGCCTTCTCCTGCTTGTCGGGAGGATAGCCGTGCTTGCGGAGGATGCGCTTGACGAGTCGTCGCAGGTTGGCGCGCACGTTTTCGCGTAGCGTCCAGTCGATTTTGACGTTGTTCCGCACGGTCTCGACCAACTCGCGTGCGATGTCGCGCAACGTCTCGTCGCCCAGCACCTGCACGGCGCTGTCGTTGGTCTCAAGAGCATCGTAGAAGGCGAGTTCATCCTCGGAGAGCCCCAGCGCCTCGCCGCGGGCGTTCGCTTCGCGCATCTCGCGGGCAAGCTGAATCAGTTCCTCGATGACCTGCGCGGCCTCGACGGCCCGGTTCGCATATCGGCGGACGGTCTGGTCGAGCATCTCGGCGAATGACCGCGCCTGGACGACGTTCCTTCGCCTGCGGACCGCCAGTTCTCCCTTGAGCAGCTTCCGCAGCAGTTCGACGGCGAGGTTCCGCCGCTTCATGCCCCGCACTTCGGCCAGGAACTCCTCGGACAGGATCGAGATGTCGGGCTTCTCAAGGCCCGCCGCAGCGAAGATGTCCACGACGCCTTCCGAGGCCACGGCCCGGGAGACGATCTGGCGGATGGCCATGTCCAACTCTTCCTCGGCACGCGCTTCCCCGGCGGCGCGCTTGGCCAGCACCGACCGGACGGCTTGGAAGAACGCCACGTCGTCCCGGATTCGCATCGCCTCGTCGTGAGGGACGGCAAGCGCGAACGCCTGGGAGAGTTCGCGCACGGCCTTTTGACAGCGTTCCTTGCCGTTCGCCTGCGCGAGAATGTGTTCCTGGGTCGCCGGCAGCAGACTCGTGCGTTCGGCGGGCGTGCCGTCGATCCACCCAGAGTAGTCAAAGCCGTGGAACAGGCCCCGGCACACCTCGTATTTCTCCAGCAGCACGGCGACAGCTTCGGACTGGTCCAGCGTGGTCCTGCCAGTGCCGCCGCTCTCGGTGTAGGTCGCCAGAGCGCGCTTAAGTTCGTGGGCGAGCCCGAGGTAGTCCACCACGAGGCCGCCCGGCTTGTCCCGGAACACACGGTTCACCCGCGCGATGGCCTGCATGAGCCCGTGGCCGCGCATCGGCTTGTCCACGTACATCGTATGCAGACTCGGCGCATCGAAGCCGGTCAGCCACATGTCCCGCACAAGCACCACCCGAAGGGGATCGCCGGGATCGCGGAACCGCGTCGCCAGAAGCTCGCGGCGCTTCTTGTTGCGGATGAGCGGCTGCCAGTCGGGAGGGTCCGATGCGCTGCCGGTCATCACGACCTTGATCTCGCCCGTGGCGTCGTCCTCGTGGTGCCACTCGGGGCGCAGGCGAATCAACTCACGGTAGAGGTCGATGCAGATACGGCGACTCATGCAGACGACCATCGCCTTGCCTTCGATGGCTGCGAGCCGCCGGTCGAAGTGCGAAACGATGTCCCGGGCGACGAGTTTGAGGCGGTGCGGGGCTCCGACGACCGCTTCGAGCTGAGCCCACTTGGTCTTGAGTTTCTCCTTGCGCTCGACCTCCTCGCCCTCGGTCGCCTCCTCGAAATCGGGATCGATGCTCGGTCGTTCGGCCTCGTCCAGCGCCAGCCTCGCCAGCCTACTCTCGTAGTAGATCGGCACGGTTGCCTTGTCCTCGACGGCTCGCTCGATGTCGTAGACGCTGATGTAGTCGCCGAACACGGCCCGCGTGTTGGCGTCCTCAAGCTCGATGGGCGTGCCGGTGAAGCCGATGAACGAGGCGTTGGGGAGGGCGTCGCGCATGTGGCGGGCGTAGCCGTCGATGAAGTCGTATTGGCTGCGGTGGGCCTCGTCGGCAATCACCACGATGTTGCGGCGCTCCGACAACCCGGCCATCCGGTCGCCCTTCTCCTCGGGGAAGAACTTCTGGATGGTCGTGAACACCACGCCGCCCGACTCGACGGACAGCTTGGCACGCAGGTCGGCCCGGTTCTCGGCCTGGGTCGGAGGCTGCCCGAGGAGATCCCGGCAGCGTGAAAACGTGCCGAAGAGTTGATCGTCGAGGTCGTTGCGGTCCGTCAGCACGACGATGGTCGGGTTCTCCATCATCGGCTCGCGGGCGATCCGTCCGGCGTAGAAGGCCATGGTCAGACTTTTCCCCGAGCCTTGGGTGTGCCAGACGACTCCGATGCGCCGGTCGCCGGGCGCGCCTCCGGGCTTCCGGCCCGACTCGTACCGACCGCCCTCCTCCGCGACCCTGATCGCTTCCTGCCTGAGCGCGGCTGCCCGCACGGTCTCCCGTACCGCCGTCTCCACCGCATGGAACTGGTGATATCCGGCCATCTTCTTGACCAGCTCCCCGCTGCCGTCGTCCTCGAAAACAATGAAGTCCCGGACCAACGACAGGAACCGCCCGCGCTCGCACATCCCTTGGAGCATCACCTGCAACTGGGGCAGACGCGGCCTGGCCAGCGTCTCGCCCGTGATGGTGCGCCACGGCTTGAACCACTCGCGCCCGGCGGTGAGCGTACCCATGCGCGCCTTGAGGCCGTCCGAAGCAATGAGCACCGCGTTGAAGGCGAACATGTCCGTGAGTTCGGCCTTGTAGGTCTGGATCTGCGCCCAGGCCGTCCACACCGTGGCCTTCTCGTCCGCCGGATTCTTGAGCTCGATCAGGCCCAGGGGAAGACCGTTGACGAATAGCACAACATCCGGACGGCGCTCGTGCTCGCCACCGACGACGGTGAACTGGTTGACCGCCAGCCAATCGTTGTTGGTGGGGTTCTCGTAGTCCAGGACGGAGACCTGCGCGCCGCGCACGGTACCCCTGGAAGTCCGGTACTCGACCGTCACGCCCTCCACGAGCAGACGGTGGAATGCACGGTTGCGGGCCTCCAGCGTGGAGCCTTCGGGGCGCATTATCTTGCGGAACGCGTCGTCCAAAGCCTCGGCTGGCAGATGGGGGTTCAGGCGGTCCAAGGCACCGCGTAGCCGGTGTTCCAGAACGACTTCGGCGTAGTCGGCCCGCTCCGCACCGTCCGCGTGCGGGGCAATGTCCGGACCGTGGGCTACCTTCCAGCCGAGGCCTTCAAGCCATTCGAGCGCGGCGGCTTCGACCTCCGACTCGGTGAAGGCGGCCGTCAGGCTTCCCCGGTGCCCGGTCCCAGGACAAACCTCTCTCGCTCGCGCTTCAGCATCTCGTAAGGGCTTATGCAGGGCACGCCGAGACCGCGCCTCAGCTCGCACCTCCCCCGGAATCGGCCGACGGAGCGACGAGTTCCACCATAGCGGCAAAGTGCTTGCTGTCCTCCGATTTGATCATCCCCAGCAGATCGTTGAGCACGGAAGGTCCCTCTGCGAGCGCCGTCAAGTCATGCTCCGGTTCGCCCACAGCCATGCTGTGCGAATGCGTGTGAAGGAACCGGTGAATCCGATGCTTCTTGGCTTCGTCGAACTCAACTCGTTTCATCTTGTACCACAGTCCCTCAGCAACCGGCTGACGGAACGCAAGAAAGGCTTCCAACATGCGCCGGGCCATGTTAGGAAGGACGTAGTTTGCTTCAAGATCCTGCGATGCTGACGCAGTTGCCGCTTGATGAATACGGGCGAACAGGTATTGGTACTCCGAATCATACTTAGCAAGCAGTGGATCGAGGCCCCGGATGGTGCTACGCCGTACGTTGTCTTCTTGCGTAGATTCGAGCATTAAGGATCGGGCGGGGCGGTTGCTCGGACTCTTACCTCGGTTCAGGTGTCCAAACCAATTTCGGATCTGTCGGAAGAAGGCAAAGTTGTGGGTCAGGATGAACAGCTGGCCCGCTTCTCCCGTGTGTTCTCGAATAAAACCGAAAGCGAGGAACAGCGCGTTCGAATCCAGGCTCGACACTGGATCGTCCAGTACGACAACGCCATGCTCAAGGTCGAATCGCCGGTCCTGTAGGGACCTAAGAAAGTACAAGAGGGCGATGGCAGTCTTCTCTCCCTCGCTCATGGTCCCAGCTGTCTCGCCGCTGCGTGTGATGGTGTAGCCGGTTTCCTTGATCTCGAGGCATAGCTCGCCATGACCGAGATACTTCCGGAGATCCTCGTTTAGGTCCTCGGCAGGTCGCCGATGCTCAACTATCTCGCGTTCCAGCTTGGCGATCTCGGCATCCAACCGCTGCGCCTCTCCCTTGTTCTCTTGTCGATCGCCCCTTGCTTGGTCGACTGCGTCCTGCAATCGAACGAACTCCTCCAGCTCTGTGGCGATCATGTGCCTGGCCAACCGGTTCCGGGCGTCTTCACGCCCGGTCTCGAAAGCACCGCATTCCTCATTGTGCCGTCTGATCACCCCGTTGAGCTTCGCCACGATGTCCGCATCCACGGGAGGTGTATCGAGCTCCCGCTTGACCGCATCAAACGGCCGAAGCTTCTTGTCTTCCAACGCCTGAATCGAAGCGGCGAGGAATTCGCGCAATGAAGCCAGCGCGTCCTTCAGCCCGCGCGCACAAGACTGGAATTCCGGACCAACATGGTCGTAGAGCTCTTCTGCGGACGGCATCTGGATTGATCCCGACACATCAGAGGCGGTCTCTAGCCGGTCGATCTCCAGGTCGATGCGCCCAATCAATCGCTCGTAATCGTCGTTGAAATGTGCCCCAAGGGCATCTAAGAGCTGTTCTGGCAACGATTGGTTGCAGAACAGGCACTGGTCGGCCTTCCTCTCCCGGTGCAACATCAGACCTCGGTGGGTCCAGTCGGAAAGCGAGGGATCGGCTTTCAAGGCAGGAATCGCTGCTGAGACAACCGTCGTCGCCAGGAGTTTCTGTACTCGGTCCAGAATCGTGTTGAAATCCGGCAAGGCATATTCGAGCTCCGCGACTTGCGGTTTCGACGTACCCTTATGGCGAGCAAGTAGTCTGTCGTGATCCGCGTCGGCCAAGCGGTGAATCGCAAAGCCACTGGAGCCAACCATCTCCTTTGCGTCATTCCGGAAATCGGCCTTGTTGTAGTTGTTGTATGGGTTCTGGCCCCCCGCCCTGAGGGCGTCCTTGATGAGTTTCGCACAGCCGATGCAGAATCTGTTGAATTCGCCAACGGCCGCCTGTTCCGCGGAGCGCGCCAAGTCCAGTTGCCCTTGGGCTTTAGCACGACGCTTCTTAAGGCGCTCAACCTCCCTTTGTTTCTCGACATTCTCCGCGCCCAGCACGAGAATGGGGGTCATGTCACCGCCCCCCACGGGAAACACGTTGTCCCGGATGAAATCCCTGTTGAACACGCGGACTTGAAGCCTCGATTGCGGAAAATCATCGCCCCGCAAGTCGCTGCCGTCGATGCACAGCGCAGCCTCTCCCATCGTCGGCCGGCGGCGAAGTTCAAGGTCGCGAAGCAGTTGACTCAGTGTTGTCTTGCCCGTTCCATTCCAGCCGTATATCAGGTTGTATTGTCCGAAATCCGGCAGTTTCGACGGCCACGCGAAGTTCCGAAAGACGCGGCAACCACGCAGACGCGATATGCGATCGATCCGGCTCATTGGGCTTTCCCGAGCAACTTCTCGACACTGTGCACCGGCAGTTCGCCGGAGATGAGTTGCGGGAGAAGCGTGTCGCGGAGTGCGGCGAGGGTGCGGGATTCGAAGTATTGGCGCGAGATGCGCGTAAGGGCGGGTCGGACCAAGTCGTCGAATGCTCTCAGCACGCGTGGCGGTGGAACAGTAATCGGCATGAGCGCCATTGAGTCCTCCCAGGTCGCATACGGAATCGTGCTGCCCCTAGCGTGCCTAGTAGCGAAGTCAATTGTACTCGGCCGGTGCAACTGCAGTGCGGAAAACGAGAAACCATCGTCGTGCTGCGGGTATAGTACAAATGCGGTCGTGCGGGTAGTGCCGTCGAACGGTGCGATACAAACTTTGTGGAAGTACGGCCGCATTGCGCCAAAGAGAATATCGCCATCGTAGAATCTCGTAAGACTGCTCTTCGCGTTCTTCCCAGGCTCACTATCGATCAACGAAAGAGATCGTCGCGGAATGCAGCTGATTGGGACGTATGGGCGGGATGCCGTCTGATCAGATCTGCGGCACGGGGCGACACGACGACGGAGCACTTCGCGCAACATCCCGAGTCGCCACCCCCCAGGAATCTTCCCCATCTCGGAATCCACTAGCCGGTCGGGGAACAGTTCGGCGATGTCCTGCGGGAGGCACGTGTCCCGGCCCTCCATCTTGGCCCGAACCGGATCGAAATCGACGAACCAGGACTTGAAAAGCGCCCGCGCCATCGCCTCCAGCGTCTCGTTCATCCGCCGGTTCAACTCGATCTTGTCGTCCAAAGTGCCTAGGACGTGGGCGATGGTGCGTTGCTCAGAAACGGTCGGCACGGCAACCTCAATCTCAAGCGCGGACATGGGCGCAACTCGTTGGTGGCTGCCCGACGTGCCAGTAACCCGTTCCAAGAGTGAGGCCCTAAAGCTGGGCGACATGCAGAGATGATGAAGGAAGCGGCGATCAATTGATCTGGGACGCAGGACCAGAAACTCGGTGGAGCAAATCGCAGGCAAATCGCCGCAGACATCGGGAGCCCACACTCGTGGGAATCTCGGGTTGAGCCGCGACACGAGGACCACATTGGAGGGGACGGTGAACTTATTGCTCTTGATGGCCGAACCAGACTCTAGAACCGGTGACTGCCCATCATCGAAGGCGGGTATTGAATGATGAGCAAATAGGCGCTTGGGGAAGGAGGACGGTGTGATTTTCTCATTGTGAACGGAGACGAGACTACCCAAGGGGCTACTAGGCCACCTCATATCGGGTTCCTCTCGTGGCTTGGATTTCTTGTCTACGCTGCTGAGAGTGGGGTCGACAATGTCCGCGAGGGAAGCGCTGCGGATGGCTGCCTCTCCCGTAGCGCGCGTATCCGCCACATGTTCCCGCTCGAACCACTCGACGCCGTGGTTCCTAATGTGTTCCCGCAACGCTCGATCTTGTATCGAATCGTATAGAATCAGGTCGACCGTCTGCGCCATCGGAATCTCGTCGATCGCCGTTGCGAGACGTGCCTGATCCGTCAACGTCAGCCGATCCCCGAACAGCGCGATGTCCACGTCGGAAGTCACGGTGTTCGTGCCGGTCGCCCTTGATCCGAACAACACCGCCCGTTCCACGCGGTCGTTGGCCGCGAGGGCTGCGATGATCGCCTCGCGGTGTGCGTCCTTGAGACCGTCCGTCATCGCGCTCGCTTGGCGTCCAGAGCCCGGTGGAGTCGCAGCAAGACAGGGTGGTAGCGATCCTTGATCAGCGTCGCCGCCTCCTGTGCCACATCGAGCAAGTAGAGGTGACTCAATAGGTTGCGCTTATCCAGCGCGTCGAGCAGGGTCTCGCAGTCGCTCTCATCGATGTAGTCCACCTCAAAGCTCTTGCGGATCACCGCGCGCGGCGCCTTCACGTCATGGCCCTCGTAGAACAGGAGATCCTTGAGCACCTTCCAGGACAGCTCGAAACTGAACTCGAACGTCTTGATCAGCCCGGCTAGCTCCAGGTAGTCGTACCGCTCCCGGTCACAGGCATCCGTGAGTTGCGCAAGTGCCGTCCCGAAGTTTTCGAGGCGCTGTTGCCATCGCCGTTCGTCCGAATTGCTCACAGATCCCTCCCTCCGAATCCCAGCACGTTCAGGTTCTCCGTGATCGCGGCATCGAGCCGAGCGCCTTCGGCCTGCTGCTCACTGAGTTCAGCCACCAACCGCGTCATCTTCTCCGCGAACGGCTCGCCATCGTCCTCCTGAGGCTCCGCACCGACATACCGGCCCGGCGTGAGGACGTGGCCGTGCTTTCGTACCTCGCCAAGCGGCGCGCTGTTGCAGAAGCCGGGAACGTCGGCGTAGCCGTTTCCCTCCCCGGTGGCCCGCCACGCGTGGTAGGTGTCCGCGATCCACGCAATGTCCTTGCCGGTGAGTTCACGGTGCGTCCGATCCACCATCCGGCCGAGCTTCCTCGCGTCGACGAAAAGGATCTCGCCGCGCCGCCGTCGCCCGCGCGCCAGGAACCACAGGCAGGCCGGGATCTGGGTCGAGTAGAAAAGCTGGCCCGGCAGGGCGACCATGCAGTCCACAAGTTCCGCCTCGATCAGGTTCTTTCGGATCTCCCCTTCGCCGGACTGGCTTGAGGACATCGATCCGTTGGCCAGCACGAACCCCGCAACGCCCTTCGGCGCGAGGTGGTGAACCATGTGCTGCACCCATGCGAAGTTGGCGTTGCCCTTCGGCGGGACGCCGTAGCGCCAGCGCTTGTCACCGTCTAGCCGCTCGCCGCCCCAGTCCGAGACGTTGAACGGCGGGTTGGCGAGGATGAAGTCGGCTTTAAGGTCCGGATGGCGGTCGCTGTGGAAGGTGTCGCCGTGGGCGATCTGCCCGCCGATCCCGCGTATGGCGAGATTCATCTTCGCGAGCCGCCACGTCGTGTAGTTCGACTCCTGGCCGTAGATTGAGATGTCGCCCCGCGCGTTGCCGCCGTTGGCGTGGGCGCGGATGAACTCGACCGACTGCACGAACATGCCCGAAGAGCCGCAGCAGGGATCGTACACCCGCCCCCGGTAGGGCCCCAGCATCTCGACGAGCAGCTTGACGACGCAGCGCGGGGTGTAGAACTCCCCTCCCCTCTTCCCCTCGGCGCTGGCGAACTGCGAAAGGAAGTATTCGTACACGCGCCCGAGCACGTCCTTGGAACGGGCTTCGGCGTCCCCGACGCGGATGTTGCCCACCATGTCGATCAATTGGCCCAGGCGCTGCTTGTCCAGCGCGGGCCGCGCGTAGTCCTTCGGGAGCACTTCCTTCAGAGCGGGGTTGTCGCGCTCGATCGCAGCCATGGCCAAGTCCACGGTCTGGCCGATGGTCGGCTGCCGCGCCCCGGCCTTCAGGCGTGCCCAACGCGCCTCCGGCGGCACCCAGAAGATGTTCTCCGCAGTATACTCGTCCCGGTCCTCGGCAGCCTCTTCTCCCCAGTCGGCGAGCACCGCCCCGCGGCGCTCCTCGAAAGCGTCGGAGATGTACTTCAGAAAAACGAGGCCGAGCACCACATGCTTGTACTCGGCGGCATCCATTGAGCCGCGGAGCGCGTCGGCCATCGCCCACAACTCGGCCTCGTAGCCGGTCGTGGCACCTCCATCGGTCTGTCTGGTGGTCGTCGTCCTCACTACATGTCCCTTCGGAAGCACCGGAGCGGGCCAGGTCGCGAGCAAAGATAGGGCATGTCACCACTCCTGCCGTCGATTGCCTGGCCCGCATCAAACACGTCGACTCCGCACGGGTGTAGTCCCGAGCCTCCGGGTGGTTCGCTGCGAAGCAGACCGGCCGCCACGACCAACCAATGGCAGCCGGCGGCGCCAGACCCCAGGCCTAGTTCGAGAGCGAAAACCCGAACACCATCAGTGCCCGGTCGACCTCGGGGTTCAGGATTACCTGCGAGAAGATCGGAAGCGAGAACGAGTCGGTGACGGCGAGCGAAGTGCTCCCCGTGACGCCGACGTTGACGATCCCGCCGCTGTCAAGGCCGTAGAAGTCGCTTTCGCCGGTCACCCCTCCAACATGGGCCCGGACCGCAACGTCACCCTCGGCCAGCAAAAAGCCCGCCTCCACATAGGTGCCGCTGCCGTCGGTCATGGCGGCCACCATCAGGTCAACCGGAAAACTCTCCGGTCCGACGAAGGTCACCATCGCTTCGACGTTGTGGCTGTCCGCGTCTCCGAATCCCATGTCGGTTTCGGACCCGGGGAAATAGTGGTCCCTCAGGGTGACCCCGACCGAAAGACCGGATTCCGATTTAACGGTGTACCCCACGTAGGCATCCGCCTCGTTGGCGGCTGAACCGAGGCCTTTCGTCGCCCCGGCGGCGGACACAGTGAACGAGCCCCATGCTCCGATTTCGAATCCGCCGTCCGAATAAGCCAGGGCGGGCTGCACGGAGAACGCCTCGCCGAAATCAAAGCCGCGCCACACGTAGCGCGACACGAAATCCGCACCGACGGTCCACTGGGCCACGGTCGGACCGGCAGAAGCGAACAGGAGGACCGTGGCCAGGCCACAGGCACGAACACGCCGAAAATTACTGGTCTGACAATTGGCCATTTGAGCTTCTCCCTTGGGCGGTTGGTAGTTCCAGGTTCGTTGGGTGATCGTTGGATTTGTTCGATTGGCAGCAGGCCCGCCAGGGGCGCGTGGACCGAACCTAGCCGACCCGTGACTCCCCGCTGGAAGATAGCGCGTTGACTACCGGACGCAGGCGGGCGAGCACCACCCGCATTGCCTCGCTGAGACCCACCTCCATCAGCACGCCCGACGCCTTTTCGTGGCCGCCTCCGCCCAGCCCCGCCGCCACCTCCTGAACATCCGCGGGTCCGTTGGACCTGAACGAGACCTTGGTGCGGTTGTGCGAGAGAGCGCGGAACAATACGCCAACTTCAATCCCCTGCAGCCGCCGCGGGAAATCGACCAGCCCCTCCAGGTCCTCCCACGTGGCCCCGGTCCTCTGGAGAGCACGGTGGTCCAGGGCAACCCACGCGATCCCGCCTTCGGACTGTAGCGAGCCCAGCGCCAGCTTGGTCAAGGCCATTCGGCCCATCGAAAACGTCCCGTACAGAACCCGGTAGAACTCGGACAAATCCACTCCGGCAGCCAACAACTCGGCCACTATCCGGTGGGCGCGGGGAGTGGTGTTGGTGAACCGGAACGACCCCGTGTCGGTGGCGATGGCAATGTACAGGGCCTGTGCCTGCTTGAGGGTGATCTCACATCCGTCCAGGGCTATCAGATCGTAGATCAGCTCGCCCGTGGCGCATGCGGTCGAATCGCGCAGGGCGATCTCCATCAGGTCAGGCCCGGTCGGTGGATGGTGATCGATCACAACGCCGCCAAGTCGCTCGGCGTGGGGGGCCAGCCCGCCCAACCGGCCCCTCTCGGCCGTGTCGAGGACCACCATCGTATCGGCTTCTGACAGAAGGGCCTCCGCCTCCGGGGCGC
>LXNJ01000951.1_pt1 | contig 18304 bp, 13 predicted proteins | sample 809081 | NCBI WGS metagenome assembly LXNJ01 (sample SAMN04870510, study PRJNA318959) | sponge metagenome | biome: sponge; feature: marine sponge reef; material: water | host: Petrosia ficiformis | place: Greece: Milos, Mediterranean Sea | collected 2013-05-29 | depth 5-7 m
GCTGTACGCAGAGGTGAACGCTGGACTGGTGGTATCCTCTGAAGGGGGCATTCTCATTGATACCCTGCCCTTTCCCTCAGAAACCAAGCAAATCATTGATTTTGCGGAGCAAGTCTGTCCCGCGGGCATTCGCTACCTCGTAAATACGATCAGCCACGCGGATCATGTATACGGGTCTTGTCTGTTCCCGGAGGCTGAACTTATTGCCCACGAAGCCGCTCGCGACTTGCTCGTTCGCTATGGGCGTAGAGCACTGGAAGAGGCGAGAGAGCATACGAACGAGCTGATGCGTGTAGAGATCCGGCTGCCGAAAATCATTTTCAACGAAGGATCGGTATTGCGTTTGGGAGACAAGACCGTTCACATCATGCATGCGCCAGGGCCTGGGCCCGATGTGTGTGTCGTGCACGTGCGCGAAGAAAAGGTGCTGTTCGCCAGCGACTTGATGATGCCAGTGCCGGTTGTCGCCTCACCACTCGCCGATATTGAGAAATTCAAACAGTCTCTGCACAGCCTACATGAGTTTAATCTGGAGACGATTGTTCAAGGACACGGGGATATTCTCTTGCGAGGCGAAGTAACTCCCAGCATTGAGGAGGGCATTCAATACTTGAATGACGTTGAGGCACTAGTTGGTCGACTCGTCACAGAAGGCGCCGCCAAGAGAGAGCTCCTTAGTCACGATATTGAGGAGTTCGGTCGGTCGCGCATCGCCTTGGGTGGGCTTGTCCAGAATTTCCATCAGGCGAACCTGATTTTCCTCTGGGAGAAGGCAAAGGCCGCCCAGAAGGAACGTCAACCGGTTTAGTGTTCAGAAGTAATCGAAGATTCTCCTCTAGTTTCCTCCTACCGGTTAGCCGGGACTTGATTCGTGTTTCTCTCATCACTTTCGGCAGGGATCGTTGTCAAGATCCTCACAGTCACGCTCAAACTCCGAAGGTCGGAAAGATAATTCGCTAGAGCAAGGCATAGGTGACGTGAGTCGCACAGTGGATCAGCTAGTAAACCAGATTGGAAGACTTGCGCCTGGGCAAAGACGTGTGCTATTTCGGCAATTGAAAGCCATGGGGTTGCTTGAGACCGACGTCCTACTTTCAGACCGGGATCCCTTGCGCATTGCCCTGGCTGTACCTTCGAAGAACCTCGAAAGAAACAAGACACAGACAGTGACTGAATCCGAAAGACCCAGACCCCCGAGACCTGCCGACCGGCCCCAAGTGATTGACCATCCTTCGGCTGACGGTAGTTCTGCCACGGCTGTCCGGGCAATGCAACTGGAAAACGCCCCTCCTGAAACGTCATCAGCGCAGGGCGGGGCGCCGCAGAGCCCAATAAGAATCGTTTTTGATGGAGGCAGCCGCGGCAATCCCGGAAAAGGCTACGGAAGCTTTGCACTGGACTGGCCTGGATACCCTAGGGAGGTGGTTCAACTGACTTTCGGGGACCAGGCAACCAACAACGAAGCCGAGTACGACACTCTCATTGCGGCCTTGGAAGCCGTGGGAGACCGCTTGATTGAACTTCAGATCGATCCAGGGTCGGCAAATCTGAGTATCTGGGGAGATTCGCTTCTTGTATGTAACCAGGTGCGGGGAGAGTGGGCGTGCAAAGAGCCTCGGCTTCAAGCCAGGCTAAAGACTGTAAGAGACTTGCTGACCGGTTTTGGCGAGAGTGAACTCCACCACCACCCTCGTGAAAAGAGTGTAGAAATCCTCGGGCACTAGGGGTTCGGCGTTGAAACGAGGCGACGGTAAGCGCCAAGCAAATTACGCATAAGCATCACGTTCGTCATCGGTCCTGTCCCGCCGGGGACGGGTGTTAACATACCCGCTACGCCCTCCACACTAGCCTGCTCGCAATCGCCCTTCAGGGAACCATCCATATAAGTCGTACCAAAATCTACGACGACTGCCCCGGGCTTTATCCAATCTCCGGTTACCATTTCAGGGCGACCCACTGCTACGCACAGAATGTCCGCCTGCCGGGCAACCTCAGGCAGGTTCTCAGTTCGGCTGTGAGCGATCGTTACGGTACAGTGTCGATGCAGCAACAAGAGGGCCATGGGTTTGCCTACAATGTCGCTGCGCCCAATCACAACTGCACTCTTGCCTTTGAAAGCAACATCAGCTTCTTCCAACAACAATATGGCTCCGGCAGGCGTAGCCGGCACGAAGTGCGGCTGGCGCTGCGCGGCCAGTCTTCCGGCATTCAGCGGGTGAACGCCGTCTACGTCTTTGGCTGGGTTCAGGCGGTCGATGAGCAGCGAGTCATCAATGTGATCCGGTAACGGCTCGAGCACCATTATTCCATGAACGGCCTCGTCATCGCTCAGTTCTGTTAGCGCCGCCTGGACCTCTCCGGCGCTGCTCTGCTCATGAAGTTCGATGGGCCGGAAGTCGGCTCCAACCCCTTGGCAGGCGCGACGTATTGCGCGCAAGTAGCCTGAAGCGGCTGCATCCCCGCCAACCTGCATGGCTGCCAGAGTCGGCCGTACGCCAGTTGCTGCTGCCAGTTCTGAGAAACTCTCGGACAGTTCAGTTTGCAACTGTTTGGCCCGTTGCCGGCCCTTCAGGAGCTGTGCGGTCATATTTCTACGCCCAGGGTTTCCATGCACGAAGTGCGCGCGGCGAAATAGCTCTTCTCAGCAGATTCTCTCAATGCCGCCACCTCTGCCTTCGTTTTGGTTACAAAGGCATCATCCTTGAGCCATTCCAAGTTGATATCGACGTTTACAAGGGCGCTATAGAGGGCAGCATGGGCCAGGTGGGCAGCTGTTGCCGCATCACTTACGACATTGGGATTGCCTTTCTCGGCGATCGGGGCGGCCAATTCCAATAGGTCTGCGCACAGCGCGGCGATCGCAAGTGGTACTTTTGCGGCCCTGCGAAGAGCGACCTGCATCGCCTCAGTTCGTGCTGCCTTCTCTTCCTCGGTAGTACGGGGCATCGAGAAACAGGCGGCGACGGCTCCGAATGCTTCTGCATCCTTGTCTGCAAACGCTAAGAGTTCTACGCGCATCTCCTCTGTTCTCAGCAAGTGACCTCTCAACTCTTCCTCCACAGCCGCGTACTTTTTGCGCCCGACCGTGAAGTTCAAGACCATGCTGAGCAGGGCGGCGGCCTGGCTACCTGTCAGCGCCGCGGCAGCGCCTCCTCCAGGCGTGGACTCGCCCGAAGCTAACTCATTCAGGAATGTCTCGATGGTGGTCCCAGCTGTATCCAAATCGGTCACACAATGTCCTCTCTGTCAGAAAATCCAGACCCAAGGTCCGAACACACGACTGCAGGGGCCCGTCTAAAATGTATCAAGGTACCAGCGACTCCGGGACCTAAGTCGAATCTGTAGGCGCCAAGATAGACTTCCATACAAGATTCTGAAATTGGTAATGGCGCCAATCCAGGCCCGATTATAGCATTCGCCTCGCTATTGAGCCAGCCAATCGGGAAACTTTGTTGGGCGCAACAAAGGAGAGGCAGTTGCGTGGAGGTGACGGGAGTCCGATTCAACAACGAATCATAGGGGCAAAGAAGGCTGATCGATCGAGCTATGTCGTTTCCCTCTAGTTAACGGGGGTTATTCCCGGTCAACGTCCCTAATTCCCACATTGGCCAAGGTGAACTCAGGCTCCCACACACCAACCTGAACGGTCGGCACCAGATTCTCGACATTGTAGACAATGAGTCTAATATCGTAGTTTCCTGAAGCGATGTCCGACGGAAGATTGAACTGGAACAAGTTATCGGTCCTATCACCTGGTGTCCAACCGCTTGTGGGTTGATGCAGCGGATTCCATAAGAGGGCGTCTTCTTGAAAGACTATCTCTCCTTCAGCGCCATATAGTCGAAGTGAAATTGAGTAATCGATTTCCAAGTCCTGTAAGGTTTCCCAATTCAACGCTATCCAAAAAGGCCTTTCTCTTACAAGGTAAAGCGGGCTGGAGTCTGAGTGCTCCTCTACGCCTTGACCAAGGGCAAACCCCATGAGTGAAATGCCACCGTCGTATTGGACAGTCAGAGGTACTAAACGCTCGAAGAATGTCCAGGGCCGGTCCAAAGAGACATTGGTATAGTTGTTGATCCTAAAGTCGTTGAAATGCTGGGTGTCGATGAACTGAGCGTATTTCCCCAGCAGAACTGCTACGCGCCCGGTGTCATTGCCGATCCAGCCAACGTGGACATTGTTGAGTTGTACGACCTTCACTTTAGTCAGATTCTCAATGCCAACGAGCGCGGCTTCGATCTCATCTGCCAAGAAATCAAGGTCTGTCGTTTCTCGCGGAAAGTAGAAAACGGAGGCAGGGCCCTTGTAAATGTAATCCAGGCTGGGATGGTCCAACGAGTTAGGGACCAGGTATATTTCCCCTTCTGCTGTTGGCAAAGAATCGAGCGTTCGAGCAAAATCCGACCAGGGAACTTCGTAGGCGAACTGGACTCCCCGTTCAAATGCCCAGATTCCGAAATAGTTGCGGAATGAAGTTACGCCCTGAAACAGTATCGTTGCAGTTAGAACGGCTCCCAAAGCTACAACGCTTTCAGTGAATCTAGTCGGGAAGAAACGTCTCTTTGCAAACTGGAAGGCTTCCCAGAGGCCGAAGGCCAAGACCAGGTAGACGGCTGGTGTGGCTCCGAGCATTCTAAGCGTGTTCGGTGCGTAATCTACTGCAATGAACGCTGGCAGGAGCAGGAATGCCCCCCAGAGTAGTAATAGCCTGCAGGCAGGACTCCGCCATCGCAACAAAGAGACGCCAACGCCGATCCAGAAGAAAAATGCCTCCCACGGATTGAGCATTGGCAAGGCGCCAAAATTGTGACGCCAACTTACATCGCCCTTGAATCCAAAGGCCGCCAGATGCCAGACCACGCTTTCCACGAAAGTTCCGAGCGGGTTTCCCTGATTGATTTCGGGCTGAAGGACTAAGAGAGAGTTGCTGCGCAGGAAAAAATGTTCAGGATGTAAGGCGAAAAAGATCATAATCGGTGCGGCGACGAGGAGAGCCGCTCCCCCAAAATTAATGATCCGGGGAACTACCGACCTCAGGTCTCTCGACTCTTCAGACCTACGCGGGATGAAGAAGCTCAAGCCAAATGCGACGAAAAGAAATGGGGTGAAGCGAGCCGGGATGTAAGTGTACTGGACCAGGCCGGCGCACACCCCGGCCAAGGTTATCGCCCACCATTTTCGCTCTCTCCAGCCCCACCAGAGCAAGGCCAGGCAAAGAGTTAGCAAGAGGAGCAGGTGATTGGCCCGGAAGACCGTGCGCCCCAGCACGGTCTGCCCTATCGAAACGGCCATAAGGCAGGAACTTACGCCCCCAATGAAGACACCACGCCAGGGCGTCTCGCGGCCTGTTTCATCTCGGCCAAACAACAGTCGGCCTAACCAAAATACTACAAAGACGGTACCGGCACTGGCCATGGCCGTGGGCAGGCGTAAGGCCAAGTCTGTTTGGCCCAAAAGCGCTATCGAGAGTGCTATCAGATAAACTACGAGCCCCTCGTGACCGCTAAACTCGGAAGGAAAGAACACTGCATGTTCGCCGTCAAGAACGCGGAGAGCGTCCACCCCATTTAAGGCCTCGCTGACCTGGATGCCTGCCGGCAATTCGCCGAGTCTGTAGAGTCGAAGCAAAGCAACAGCCAGCGTCAAGGCTGCGATGATTGCGGCTGAAATCAGGTGGTAGCTGGGCAGACCTGAACTTTGTGTTTTGGAACTACCAGCCGACGGCACTGCCGCAGGCACACTTTCGGGCATTGTCCTCACTCCAACGTAGGGCACTTTAGCTATTCAAGAGTCTTGGCTCGTTCGAATTACCTTGTATGGGCTGCGAGACAGAAGGTATTTTCTCATAGAACGCGCGCGCATACCAGAGTTCAAAGGGTCCAATGAATTCAAACATCTTGGACCATTGACACACTCTAGGCAATGCACTTTGACCTTCCTAACTATGGCCTACCGAGAAGTAAGCTTGAGAATAGACTTGGTGCCATACTCAGTCGGCGCAATGAGCGAGCGTATTTCCCAAGGAAGACCCGGCAAGGACGCCTCACATCCAGGCCGGTCCGGGAAGAATGAATCACCATATGTCATTGACAGTTTTGGTGTGCTTTAGTACTCTGCCATTGCTTGACGCTGAAAGGAAGGAGCCTTCGATTCGCATCACCATGTATTTCGGTGGAGAGCGCATCGTGAGGCACATGCATTACCACTATCCATTGCAGGGGGACGGTCTATCATGAAGAGCAGTGTGCTCATCTGTACGGCCCAACAGCAGTTCTCGTTGTGGGAGTTCGATATTCCCAGGCTCGCGCCCAAAGATCTCCTGGTACGCTGTGCCTGGTCCGGAGTCAGCGTTGGGACAGAGTTCGCTGTAATTCGTAATAAGATAAGTTACGGACCTTACCCAATCTGCACCGGTTACCAGGCCGTGGGCTACGTGGAGGATACCGGCGCCGCGGTAAGGAAGTTTGCGGTAGGTGACAAGGTATACTACCGACGCAGCTTTCTTCCCATGGAAATCAACGGGCAGCCGGTTACGATCTGTTCGGGCACCCATTCTACGTATGCGCTCATGCCGGAGGATGCAGAAGTCGAGCATCTGCCAGACGAGGTGGATGAGGCTACGGCGTCCCTCTTTGTCATGCCTGCGGTGGGCTACAATGCTGTCGATATGGCTGGGGTCCAGATGGGCGACGTAGTTGCCTTTCATGCCGTAGGGCTTATCGGATTGGGCGCACTGGCCGCGGCACGATTGCGCGGCGCGGTGACCATTGCCATTGATCTCGATCCTCGACGGCTGGAAATGGCCAGGGAAATGGGGGCAGCGCATACGATCAACGCAAGCGGGCTGACTCCAGACGAGTTGACAGCGCGTGTACAAGAGATTCAACCGGGCGGCGCCGATGTCGTCTTTGAAGGTAGCGGAGTACCTTCATGCCTAGACCTGGCGTTTCCTCTTGCCCGGCTGCGGGGGAAATTCGTCTTTCTCGGCCACTACGGGAAAGAGCCGGTCTCCTTCAATTATCTCGTGCCCCACGGTAAACAGCTTACGGCGTTCTTTCCGTGTAACGATGGGCTGTCACCCTGTCGGGAGGCGGTGCTTCGGAACATCGCAAGCGGCGCCATTCCCTGGGAGAAGACGATTACTCACCGAGTGGACGCTTCTGAGGCACCGGAATTGTACTCAAAGATTAACCGAGATGAGCTGCCAGATCTTTACGGTGCGGTGATTCGTTGGAGTTGAAATTTGTCTGCTCTGCGGTTACCTAGCAATGAGAGGGATTATGTTTAGGAAGGGGCCTTAGTACCAGGGCCACGCCGCTGGGACCATTTAGCAAAATCTTCCTAGAATGCCCTCAATCCTGCCGCCCACAGTAGATGGGCTTTGCTTCATTGCCTCTGCCCACAGCCTCTATCTCCGGGAAATGATGTGTTATCTGACCTGGAGCATTTGGAGGCTCGAATCTTTATCGGCGAGCTTGCAGACCAGGAAGGAAGCGTAAACAGATATGAGCAGGATACTCATTACCGGGTCGAGTGGATTTATTGGGAAAGCGCTGGCACGGGAAGTCGCTGAGAGCACGAATCACGAGCCTATTTGCCTGTCTCGCAGTCCCACCGAAGTGCATGGCGCGACAGAAGTCAGGGGCGACTTTTCGGAACCGTCTGAACTGCGAAAGCTGGATCCCTATGAAGGAATCGACGTTCTTGTTCACCTGGCCGCAGTGATTGGGGGGTGCCCCGAGGAGGACGGGCTGCGCGTCAATGTGGCCGGGACCCATCACTTGCTGCGCTATCTGATCGACAGAGGTTGTACCAAGTTTGTCCTGGCCAGCTCCATCGCCGCAGTGGGTATGCAGTCGGTGAAGTTTCGGCCGCTACAGCTTCCCATGCCGGACGAACACCCCTGCCTGGATCGCGACGGCTATGGCTTTTCCAAATATATGATGGAGGAAGTCACGCGATACCTGTCCAGGCAGAATGAAGATTTGGACTTTATCAATCTGCGTCTGGCCAGCATCGCCCCCGATGATCGTGAACTGTTGCCTGCAGAGCCCGGCCCGGTACCAATTTGGGGGATGGGAAGGATCTCAGTCATGTTTCTTAGCGACACGGTGCGCTGTCTGCTTGCTGCGGTCGAGGCGACACATAAGCCCGGCGTACGAATCCTCAACGCGGTTGGGGGTCAATCCTGCACAACGGTTCCCGTTCCTGAACTCATGCGCTCCTGGTACGGCAGCGAAGCCGACGCGTGGGACCTTTCCCACTATGAGCAGCCTGGTCGTGAAAGGGATCCCGTGTACGACATATCGAGGATACGGGAGGAGCTTGGTTTTGCGCCGCAGATGCCAATTCTGGGAGATTGACAGGCAATGAAGATTTCGCGAGTTCTTACCGACCATTATCGGATTCCCTTACCCGTCGTTCTCTCGGACTCTACCCACGGCGACATTTCTCATTTCGGGCTTATCGTGACACGGATCGGGACCGCCGACGGACAGGAAGGGATGGGATATACCTATTGTGTCGGCGACATCGGCGGCTCAGCAATACTGGCCCTTATCCGAGATGACCTTGCGCCCATATTGATAGGTGAAGATTCTAGACGAATAGAACAGCTGTGGGAACGGATGTGGTGGCACGTGCACTTTGTGGGGAGAGGGGGAGCGGCCTCATTTGCGTTAGCGGCGCTGGATATTGCCTTGTGGGACTTGCGAGGGAAAGTTAACGGAGAGCCCTGGTGGCGGCTCCTGGGGGGCCATGACCCCAAGGTGCCGGTCTACGCCGGCGGTATCGATCTTCAGTTCACGTTGGATGCACTGCTCGATCAAGCGGATGGTTTTCAGGCACAAGGTTTCCGCGCCATCAAGATGAAGGTTGGTCGCAACCAACTCTCTGAAGATGTAGAGCGAGTCGCGGCGATGCGCAATCACTTGGGAGCCGATTTTCCCCTGATGGCCGACGCAAACATGCGCTGGCGGGTGGACGAGGCGATACGCGCGGCCCGCGGCATGGCTCAGTACAATCTGTTCTGGCTGGAAGAGCCAACTATTCCCGACGACGTGGTAGGACATGCACGCATTGCCCGGGAAGGCGGACTTCCGATCGCCACGGGAGAGAACTTTCATACCGTCTACGAATTTCAGCAAATGGTAACCCACGGAGCAGTCTCTTTTCCCGAACCAGACGTGGCTACATTGGGCGGCGTCACGCCTTTTCTGAAGGTTGCCCACCTCGCCGAGACCTGCAACCTGCCGATTACGACCCATGGCGTTCATGACCTCCAAGTTCATCTTCTGGCGGCGATTCCTAACAGCTCCTACCTGGAGGCACACGGTTTTGGGCTGGACCGGTTCATTCGACACCCAATGGAGATTACAGAAGGGGTGGCCATCGCCCCGGAAAGGGCCGGGCACGGCGTCGACTTCGACTGGGACGCACTGCAAGAGCACAGTGTTTGAACGGAGGATACGAAATTATGGAAAAGCGATTGGAGGGAAAGGCCGTAGCCATCCTCACTGCACACGAGTTTGAGGATATTGAAGTAATGTACACTGTGCTGCAGTTGAGCCAGGCCGGCGCGGATGTCGTAGTTGGTACTCTACCGCAGACGGCGCTCGGACACTTTCACGGTCGCCCGGCGTGGCCGGAGAAACCGATTACGGGCAGGTTCGGGCATACGATTCCCTTTGACGTTCTGGCGCTGGGCAATCGGTATTCGGTTGAAAGCATTTGGGATATGAAGCCAGAGTTATTCGACGCGGTCGTTTTTCCAGGGGGACTTGCACCCGATTTCCTTCGAATCGACGACAAAACGTTAGAATTTGCTGCCGCCGTCCATCGGTCAGGAAGGATCGTGGCCGCAATCTGCCACGGGCCGCAGGTGCTCATCTCGCTGGACAGGCAGAAGGGGACGGACAGCGTGGCCGGACGCAACGTCACAGCCTACTGTGCGGTTACAGACGATCTGCTGAATGCAGGGGCGATCTACCACGACGTACCTGCGATTGTCGACGGCAATGTGGTTACGGGACGGGTGCCCGATGACTTGCCTGAATTCTGCGACGTCATCATCGAAGCTTTGTCGTCAACCTGAGTCGCGAAGACGCCGTCTTGTAGGAGAGGTGGTCGTTCAACCCGGGGCCTACAGGCAAATTGGATCTGGTGGAGAACGGCTCGGCCCACGCAACCTGAAACTGGAGAGACTATGGACTTCTCAGATGTAAAGGCGATGACATTCGATGTTTTCGGCACGGTGGTGGATTGGCGTGGTTCAATCATTCGCGAAGGGGAGGATGTCTGGACGGCAAAGGGCGTGGAGGTCGACTGGCCCGATTTTGCCGATAACTGGCGGGGGGGTTACGGACCTTCAATGCAACGTGTTCGAACTGGGGAGCTCCCCTGGATGAACATCGACGCGTTGCATCGAATGATTCTGGATGAACTGCTGGCGCAACATGAGGTCTCGGCACTGTCCGAGGCCGAAAGGGTAGAACTGAACAAGGTCTGGCACAGGTTGAATCCCTGGCCCGACGTTGTATCGGGACTGGAGCGCCTTCGCAAGCGCTTTATCGTGGCATCACTTTCCAACGGCAACGTGGCGCTGTTGGTAAACATGGCACGGCATGGTGGCTATTGCTGGGACTGTGTTCTCTCGGCGGAGCTTGCGATGCATTACAAGCCTGATCCGGAGGTTTACCAGACTGCTGCCGCGCTCCTCGGTTTGAAACCCAGCGAAGTCATGATGGTTGCCGCGCACAACGGAGACCTGAAGGCGTCTAAGGCTGTTGGGTTCAGGACCGCATTTGTTCACCGGCCCAGAGAGTTTGGACCAGGCCAGACCTCAGATCTCGTTCCAGACTCTTCCGTTGACCTGGTAGCCAAGGATTTCAACGACCTCGCCGCTCGCCTCGGAATTCAGTGAATTAACTTTCTTATGATCGCCCGGTGAATCGGTGCACCCTGCAGTGCAGCCGATTGACACGTTGCGGCAGACGCGGCACAGCCCGAGCACTGTGAGCGGTCCACGTGAGAGTGCCGCGAGAATGCCCATGTCTGGCGATCGAAATTCGAGGAAATTGAATCAGTTCCATCGCACCGTCTTATCCCTTTCAATGAACCTTCAGTCTGCTGCTCTTGCCTTCTAAGAGGGCTGCGGCGCGGAATTGTGTCTACTGCATCAAAGTGAAAACGAGAAAAGAAGAATCTCTGTCCAGATGGATGTAGCCGGCAACAGAATCGTCAGTCAAATCAAGGAAAAGACTAATATTCAAGACCGAATCGCCCCGCTGTTGCTGGCAGTCTTCTCCTGTCTAACCCTTTTTGCATTGACGGCCGTTTGGCCCGTCGACACCCATGATGGAATAACCCATATTCGACGTATTGAGGCTTTGACTGGCGCGCTGCGCGAAGGGGTGATTTATCCGCGCTGGTTCCCCGACCACATGTTTGGCTATGGCACTCCTGTCTTAAATTATTATTCCCCGGGCTTCTACTATCCACCTGCACTGCTACATGCAGCAGGGTTCGACTTGATACTGAGCATCCGCATCGCGCTATCGCTAGGGTTCGGGATTTCGGCATGGTGGATGTATCGGCTGTCCCGCCTATTCGTAACGGTCTGGCCGGCAATGGCCAGTGTCTTGTGCTTCCAGTTTTTTCCCTATCGAATCTACGATTTCTTTGTACGGGGAGCATTTCCAGAATTCAGCGCCTTTATCTGGTTGCCGCCGGTTGTTTACTACACTATACGGACCGCAGGTTTGGACAGGAGAGCCAAGGTTGGTCACTTAAATCCCTTGATGTTGGCACTTTCCGGCCTGGCTTGGGCGGGTCTGATCATCACCCACAACTTGACGGCGCTCATGGGGGTCCTCCTGCTTGGGGCCGTACTCATGGTGTATGTCGCACATCACCACAGAGAACTTTCCAGTATTCTTCGCATTTTTGTAAGCAGCATTGCTCCAGTTGCGATTGGCATCGCCTTGACCGCATGGTACGCGCTTCCTGCACTGCTCGAATTAGGCTGGGTAATGAATGGAAATCGACTGTTTACAGGAATAGGCATGAGCCACTTCTTGGCGTGGAGTGAGCTGTTCGATTTCAAAATATTCTATTCCTACAGTTTTCCGAATGATCGACCCCGGCTGCCCGTCTACGCTATTGCGATTGCCCTGGCTGCATTGCCGGCGGTCTTGACAACAAAGTCCCGCAGGTTGCGTGTTTTGACGCAGGTGACTATTCCGTTGACACTTGGCCTCGGTTGGGTGATGACGGATACAAGCAAGTGGCTGTGGACTCGCAGCGAGCTGTTTTTTAATCAAGTCCAATTCCCTTGGCGGTGGCAGATTTTCGCGACCCTAGGGGTTGCTCTCCTGCTAGCGGCGTCAATTGAATCACTGCGGAGATACGGTAGAGCCTGGGCGGTTTCGGTGCCTCTTTCGAGCCTACTCATTTCAGTCTACCTGATCGCTTACGCTACGTTTGGCCTCAATTATACGACGAGTGAAGATGCACCCGATGTGTCACACTGGTCTGATTCATTTGAGGACTTTTTTTGGAACTCGTCAATTAGCATATGGGCCCAACACCTTCTGCCAATCTGGTCTGCGGTTCCTATGGTAGAAGCCATCAGCGCCGGACGAAAACCGTGGGAAGAACCTCCAGTGCCAGGTCCGGTCAAATCTGTTGCCGTAACGCCAACGCAGGTGGGCCCTCTTCAACAGCAATATCTGGTCACGACCGATGAGACGTTTCGACTGCTCTTCCATCAGTTCTACTTCCCACCCTGGCGCGTTGCCATTGACGGAGCTGAAGTAGACTCCGAGCCGGCTTCCGGACTCGGCATTGCAAGTGTCATCGTCCCGCCGGGAGCTCATACCGTCGAGATTTACTGGAGGACTACAACGGCAGTGTGGTTGGGTCGGCTGGTAACGGCAGCGGGTTGGGTTGTGGTGTTCATGCTGCTGAACCATGATAGAAATGGATGGGGTTTTTTTGGCAGGAGGAGAGGCGTTGTTATGACTTCAGAGCGGGAGGTCTGGCTCCCTGTTGCCTGGCTAGCCGCGGGAGCCATTATGTTTCTGGCGGCCTCTGGCATTACTTCTCGTACTTGGGACTATTCGGCAATAGGAGCCGATTATGGAGTCGTTCGGCTGGAAGGTATACGCTCCATACCACCACAGCGCGGGGGAGACGTAGCTCCTGTACATTTGACATGGTTTGTCAGTGGCCCTGGGGAGCCGGTGAAAGCATTTGTGCACCTGGTTGACGAAGCGGGAGTCGTGCTAAGCCAACACGATATTCCCCCTGGAGGAGTGAACTCCCCCTATCACAGTTGGATGGCGGGCCAGATCTTACACTCAACCCACAACATCAGGATTTCGGAGTCGTTGTCGCCCGGGAGGTACCGACTCGTCGCTGGCCTGTATTACCCTGAGCGACCCCTTGAGCCACTGGAGCCTGTGAACGGCAGCAGCCCCCGCCTGGAGATTGGTTCCATTGAGGTCTTGCCTTAACATCCAGGGCACGCTTGCACTGGGGGCAAACTGCCGGCATCGGGAGACGAATCACGCTTCAAACTCAGTCAGAATCCTGGGAACTGATCTCAGCAGTTTCGGGGACCCGGGAGAATTCTACTTTGTCAGAATTTCAGTCTTTGGGGCGGGTGTCAGCCCTGCTGATAGCGGGGGTCGATGGCGTCGCGGAGGCCGTCGCCGATGAAGTTGATGCTGAGGACCGTCAGGAGGATCATGACTGCGGGAGGGACCCAGATCCAGGGGCCGTCCTGGAGCACATCCAGGCTGCGCGCTGATTCCAGCATGTTTCCCCAACTCGGCGTAGGTAGCGGGATGCCGACACCGAGGAAGCTCAATCCGGCTTCAAGTAGAATGGCGCCGTTGACCGCGAAGGTTATTGAAGCGAGCACGGGCGCAACGACGTTTGGCAGCACATGCGTGACGATTATGCGCCGGTTGCCTGCGCCTAACGAGCGCGATGCCAATACAAATTGCTGTTCCCTCAGGGAGAGTACCTGCCCACGAACCAGGCGGGTGATGCCCGGCCAACTGAAAATCCCAATCAGGAAAATGACGCTGGCAATGCTCTGTCCGAGGTAGATTGCAGCGGTCAGGATGATGACAACGCGAGGGAAGGTCATCACGACGTCCGTGAATCGCATGATAACCTGGTCGGCCTTGCCGCGGTAGTAGCCGGATATCGATCCAAGAATGACGCCGATGACGGTGGAAATGGAGGCGGCGGCGAACCCGACTGCCAATGATACGCGTCCTCCGTACAGTGTACGACTCCAGATGTCCCTCCCCACCCTGTCGGTGCCCAAGAAGTGATCAAGGCTTGGCGACTGAAACTTGTCCGCCAAGTTAAGATAGGCGAAGTCATAACGCGTAATCAGTGGGGCTATGACGCTGGCAAGGAGGACGATGGCAAACAAAATCAGACCGGCCAAGGCCAGTGGATGGCGTCGAAACCGCCGCCAAGCTTGTGCGGTTGGCGACTGGGAGTTGGATTGCCGTCTTCCTACGTCAATAGACATTGAAGGATGTAAAGGTGGGCTCTTTTGCTAGCGAGTCGATTTCAATCCGGCAGACATTTGTCATACAGGATGGGGATCCGCAGTCTACTCGTAACGGATTCTGGGGTCGGCGACGGCGTAGGCAAGATCTGTGATCAGATTGGCAGTCAGCACGACCAAGGCGGTTACTAACATGATTCCCATGACCATGGGATAGTCCCTTGCGGCCACGGCGTCGACAAGGAGTGCCCCCATACCTGGCCAACTGTAGATGGTTTCAGTAAAGAGTGCACCGGCTACAAGGGTAGGCAGGCTCAAGCCAACGACGGTGACGATAGGGAGGAGAGCGTTGCGGAACACGTGGCGCCATGTCACTGCGGGCGGCTTCAACCCTTTTGCTCTGGCTGTGCGGACGTAGTCCTCTCCTCTTACCTCCAGCATGCTGAAGCGAGTGTAGCGCATGAACGTTGCTAGGTTGAAGATCGCCAGGGTACCAGCAGGCAAAGCCAGGTGATAAATCAGATCGAAGACTGATTCAGGCTTGCCAATGGTACGCATTCCTCCGGAAGGAAACCAGCCCAGTTTCACCGAAAAGATGTATAAGCCGAAGATGCCGGCAATGAAGGCCGGCATTGATATGCCTACGAAGGAGAGGCCGGTGAATGTGAAATCCCACAGGGAGTATTGCCGCAATCCAATGAATATTCCAAGGGTTACGCCAACAGCGATGCCGATAGCCAGGGCCGTTCCCATCAGCAAGAAAGTTCGCCTCAGGCGTACGGCGAGCACTTCGGCTACGTCGTCACCGTTCTTAAAGCGGAATCCGAGATCGCCTTGCATGACCTGCCCTAGCCATTTGACGTAGCGGACAGGAATTGGGTCGTCGAGCCCATAGCGTTCGCGCACGAAGTCCAAGTCTTCCTTCGTGATCCCGATCTCTTCGTTTACAAAGAAATCGACCGGATCGCCGGGCGCCAGATTAATCAACAGGTAGATGACAATCGTGACAAGGAGCAGGACGGGAATATTAACAAGGACGCGGCGCAGGAAGTATTGCATTAAGGTGTGAGGGGCAGCTGCGACCAGCCAAGGATACTGCGAAAGACGGTGCTGATGGCCTCGTGTGTCAAGCCATCAGCACCGCCGTTATTCACGCTTATTTCATGTTCCAGTCCTGGGAGCGGTCAACGTACGGGCCGCCACCGGGTGCTGGGAAGTAGTGGAAGTCTTCGATATCGACTGTGGCGATACCGTAACGGGTTGAGACCCACCAGTATGCGAAGGTGGCCTCTTCGTTCTGATATTTGCAGAGAGCGGTGCGGGCTGCCCGGTAGTCATCGGCATTCTGCGCAGCGTCCATGGCAGCGAAAAGGTCAACGTAGGTGGGATCATCAATTCCCCACTGGTTGTCTTCTACGTACCAGATTGAGCTGTAGGATGCCGGTCCACCACCGGCGCCGCGATAGGCGATGTTCCACTCGGTGGCGTTGTCATCCACGACCGTGCGCCAGGTCGGCACGTCGAGGAAGGTCGGATTTACGTTGACGCCGACTTCGGCCATGTTGGCCTGCATTACGGTAAGGATGTCTTTGGCCAACTGTGAGGTGTAGTAGGTGGGGATGTCAAGGTTGACATCGTCCAGCGTGACACCATCAGCGGCGGCTTCGGCCAGGAGTTCGCGGGCCTTATCGGGATTGTATTCGTAGTAGTTGGCGTCTGCGGGCCAGAAAGTCGGATAGGGATCCTGGCAAGGCGTGGCCTGCGCGGTGCCGTTAAACACGTCGCTGATAATCGATGCGCGGTCGATACCATACATGAAGGCCTGGCGGATTCGTTTGTCCTTCCACACGTCGTTCAGGAAGTTGTAGTTGAACATGTTTGTTACAAACGACGGGCCTGAGAAGATCTGGTAGTCGGGGTTGCCTTCGAAGCGGCTTGCCACATCGGCGCTGACGTAGGTGAAGTCGATGTCACCGCTCTCCAGAGCCAGGACGGCGGCAGTTTCGTCAACGAAGTAGCGGTTGATCAGCTGATCCAGTTCGGGCACGCCATCCCAGTAGTATTCGTTGGGCTGGATTGCCATGAACTGATCTTTTTCGTAGGAATGGAACTTGAACGGGCCGGTGCCGATGGGGCTGGAGAACCACCAGTCGCTGCTGAAAATCTCGGTGGGTTCGAAATCGATAGCGTGCTCGGGCAGGGCGTAAAAGCCGCGCACCGAATCGTAGAAACGCGGATTCGGGATGTTGAGCTCGATTTCAAGCGTCAGGTCGTCAACAGCGCGAATGCCAGCGATCTCGTCAGCTTCGCCATCGTTATATTCGGTCCAACCCACGATCTGCTGGGGCTGACCGATACCAAAGTGGGTCACGGCAGCCATGGGCGCAGCGACGAACTCAGCGGTCCACTTCAGATCAGAGGCGGTGAAGTCCTCACCGTCGTGCCATTTGACGCCTTCTCGCAGGTTGAAAGTCCAAACGGTTGCATCGTCGTTTGGCTCCCAGCTAACCGCCAGCGCGGCTTCGCTGGTGTGGTTGGAGAAGGTGGAGTCCATGATGATCAGCGGCGTGAACATCTTGACGAACCAGACGTTGCCGGCGCCGTTGTTGTACAGTACGCCCTGCGGGTCGCCGCCTGGGCCAACGTCGAAGCCGCCGATCAGGACCTGCTCGACTTCGGCATCTTCAGCGGATGAGTCTTCCATCGGCGCCTCTGCCTCTTCTGCGGCCGGCGCGGCAGCTGGTGCGGCGCAGGCAACCAAGATTGCAAATGACAGGACGATTACAAGACTCAGAAACTTGCTTCTGAACATAGGTGCCTCCCTAGAGACTGGTGAGTGTTTGATAATACGACTATAGATATTTGTCCAGGAGTTGGGGGATAATCGCACGTCGGGGCAACAGTTGTCAAATTCTGGGGTCTCTGCTTTGAACTGGGCCATGCCGTGTTAAGGGCAGGTAGGAGTTTCCGCTCTGCTGCGAGAGCGATGATGGCGTCAGGTCGCTTGCTCACTATCCTGTGTTATACTGGCGCAGTGGCCGGCAGGTGAATTGGATCATGAAGATAGCCATTCGATGTGCAGCTGACCAAGGTGATTTGGCATGAGAGCGTTGGCCACTGCCACGACTCCAGCCAGAACCTGGCAGGCGTGTCTACTCGAGGTATTTTTCTCGAGTTATCGACCAGTTCCTTCCCGAGTATATTAACTCTCTTCTGGCGTTGGCTTACGGTACTGAGCCATTGCGTCGTTCGAAAATCCAAGCAGATTCCAATAGCAAGAAAAAGCTTTAGGCCAGGAGGAGATCAGTGGCAGACCAGAACTACCAGATCCTTTTCGTGGAACGAGGTATTGCCGACGTTCTGGAGTGCGAAATGCCGTCGGCAGGTCCGGGTCAGATAAAAGTTCGGGCGCTGGTGTCGCTGCTCAGCCCGGGAACGGAGAGGGCATTTCTCCTGGGTCTTGCAAATACTCCGTCTGCGTATCCGCAGAGGACCGGGTACAGCCACATCGGTGAAGTGGTGGCGGTCGGAGATGGCGTTGAGGGCTTTGAAGTAGGAGATCGGGTTGCGTCCCGCTCGAACCACATGATGTATGCTGCTGTACCAGCTTCCGACTGCCATCATGTTCCGGACGGGCTGACGAGCGAGCGGGCGGTCTTTTTCCGGCTTACGTCGATTGCCATGCAGGGTGTACGCAAGGCACGGATTGAGCTTGGAGAGCCGGTGGCGGTCATCGGGTGTGGGCCAGTCGGCTTGATTGTGATGCAGTTGGCG
>LXNJ01000952.1_pt1 | contig 18293 bp, 14 predicted proteins | sample 809081 | NCBI WGS metagenome assembly LXNJ01 (sample SAMN04870510, study PRJNA318959) | sponge metagenome | biome: sponge; feature: marine sponge reef; material: water | host: Petrosia ficiformis | place: Greece: Milos, Mediterranean Sea | collected 2013-05-29 | depth 5-7 m
TGTGCCGTGGTTTTCGGTCTTCCAGACGCCTCCGGTGCCGGTCGCGATGTAGAAGACCTGCGGCCTGGACTCGACGACGGCGAGGTCGGCGATGCGGCCACCCATGAGCGCGGGGCCGATCTCGCGGTACTGCAGGTGCGAGATGGCGGTCTCGAGGGTGGTCTGGGCGGTGGCGGGTGCGATGGTGAGGAATGGTGCTGAAAGGAGGAGCAGGAAGCGCGCGGTCTTCATCGGGTGGCCCCCGGGATCGGGTGGGTTGTCTTTCCGAGCAAAGTCCGGTCCCGCGGGCAGTGACGCAAACGCGCCGGCGGATCGCCCGCCCGCCTACCGCCCCTTCGCCGAAGAGTGCCCACCCCCGGCGGGGCGTTCAACCATCCGCTTCACCACCACCGTCTGCACGCCCAACTCGCTTACCTCGACGAACGCAACGAGACCATCCGGACCGAATGCGGCCGGCAGCGCCGTGGTTCCGGCAGGATAGCTGCCCAGATAGCGGCCGTCCGGCGTGAGCACGTCGATGGGCCCATTGTCCAGGGGGCCTTCGCCCCGCCGCAACACCCAGATGTTGCCGTCCCAGGTTGTTGCGAGCCCGCGAATCACGGACAGCTCGGTGTGGAACTCGAGTTCCTCGATGCTCCTCCGCCGGGCCTGAAGGTTCGCGCCGGGAGCGGCGTTCTCCTCCAGCCTGTCCACCCGGCGGCGCTTCTCGGCGCGGATCATGCGGCCGGTCATCGGCTCGGGCTGGAACGGACGACTGAGGATTCGCACGACACCCGCCCCTGCCTCGGCGACCTTGACCGCATAAGTCACGGAGTCCGAAAACGCCACGCGGTCGTCTGGAAGGACGTCCCAGTGGAGTTCCGGGCTGAATTCGGGGAGTGCCGACGTGGGCTTGGGCGCAGTGTTGACCAGGTCCGTATGGTCCATGTCGCTGATGTCGACCGGGGGCAGCCAGGCCTCCGCGACCGTGTCCGTCACGGTCTCCTCCCCCGACAGGATGGTGCGTTCGAACGCGTGCGACGTGGGGAACCTGACGGGGGGTGCGAAAGGCCGCCGCCGATATGGTCCAGGCGGTTGCCAGCGAGGGCACTCCGACGACCGCATCCGCTCCGGGCTGGGCCACGATATGCCCGACGTTGTGAATGGCAGAGGGCTCGGCAATGCGAACCAGGCGCTCAAATTCTCCGTCCGCGCCGAAGAGGTGGTAGCCACCGCGGACGAGGTCCGCAACCGCCACGCGTCCATCGGCGAAGACGGCCATTGAGGCTGCGTAGCTGAACTCGCCGGGACCTTCGCCCGGTCCACCCAGTTGCCGTACAAAGCGCCCGTCCGAACCCACCACGAACACGAGTTGGTTCGACAGGAGACGGTCGAACACAGCGAGGTTGCCAGCACCGTCGAAGGCAACACTCTCGATCCATCCGAACTGTTCCCAATCCTCGCCCGCCATGGTGCCCAGACGGTACAGCTCCTCGAAGTCCGCCTCCAGCCAGCGGTCCTCGGCGGGGAGGTGGAGGGTCTGCTGGGCACTCGCCGGAGCTGCGAGCAACCCGAACAACAGGGCGTAGTATCCGCACCGCAAACCCTGGAAATGACGTGGAGGCATCTTCAATTCGGTTCTCCCGCCAGGAAACGTGTACACGGTTGCCGGTGTATAGGTTGGGGGGCACGTTTCGGACCGCAAGCCTCTCTAAGACGTTCTGGACATATGACAACCCTGCACCGACTCTCCCGCCCTCGTCGCCTGCCGGTGGTCCTCGCCGTGGCGCTGGCGGCCGCGTGCGGGGGCGATACGACGGAGCCTCCGCCGCGACGTCCGGCTCCGGTAGTCACCACCGTTCTCGTCACTCCTGCGTCGGCCACGATGGGCGCGATCGACGACACCGTCCGCTTCACGGCGGAAGTTCGCGACCAGAACGGCCAGCCCATGACCGGCGTGGCGATCGACTGGATCTCGAGCGACCTGTTCGTGGCGCTCCTGAACACCGTCGGCGTCGCCAGGGCGACAGGGAACGGCACGGCCACGATCACCGCAAGGGTCGGCGGTGTGTCGGGTACGGCGACCGTCACCGTCGAGCAGCAAGTCGCGGCCATCGCGGTCTCGCCTGACTCGTCGGTGCTCGTAGTCGGCGAGACACTGCCACTGGAGGCGGCCGTCGCGGACGCCAACGGTCACGAGGTCCAGGGTGCCCGGGTGGCCTGGGAGTCCGGGGACACGGCGGTGGCCAAGGTGGACGATTCGGGCCGGGTGACGGCGGCGGGGGTCGGCCGAACGCTCATAACCGCGGTGTCGGGTGACGTGGTGGCCGAGGTCGCCGTGGGGGTCCTGCCGACGCCCGTACGCATCGCCATCGCGCCGGACACGATCGAGTTCGCGTCGCTGGGCGATACGACCGAGCTGGCGGCCACGGCCTTCGACGCCGACGGCAACGAGATCGAGGGTCTCGCGTTCGCGTGGTCGAGCGCCGACACCACGGTCGCCGCGGTGGACGCGGTGGGCCAGGTCGTCTCCGTGGACAACGGCACGGTCGACATTTCGGCGGAGCGCGCGTCCGTTGCCGCGCTCGCCACCGTACGCGTCGCCCAGGTCGCCGTATCGCTGAAAGTCTTGCCAGCCATCGACACGGTGGCGGTGGGCGACTCGATCGCGCTGGCCGCGCTGGCCGCCGACGCCAACGGCTACGCCATCGCCGCTGCCCCAGCCCCCGCGCTCGCCTGGACCTCCGCCGCCCCCGAGGTGGTCGCCGTGGACGCCACTGGCCTGGTCGCCGCGCTCGGGCCGGGCATCGCGGCTGTCACGGCCAGCGCTGGCGACCTCGAGGCCACCGCCTCGCTCACCGTGGAGCCGGCCGCCGTCTTCGACAAGCGTGTACTCACAGCGCTCTTCGACGCCACCTCCGGGCCGGACTGGACGCGTTCGAACAACTGGCTGACCGACGCCCCGGCGGACGACTGGTACGGGGTCGGGGTCGACGACAATGGGCGCGTCGCCTACCTGGCACTCCGCGACAATGGCTTGTCCGGCAGGATCCCTCCGCAACTCGGCGACCTTCGGAGCCTGCGGTCACTCAACCTCTCTCGCAACGCCCTTGTCGGTCCATTGCCGGAGGAGCTTTCCAGGCTCGAACGCCTGGAATCCCTGCTGCTCTTCTCCAGCGATCTCACCGGCACAATCCCGGAATGGCTGTCGGACATGCCGTCCCTGCGAGTGCTGGAACTCGCCCTGAACGAACTCACCGGCCCGATTCCGAAGGAGCTCGGCCGCATGCCCGTCATCGAGCGTCTCAGCTTGCGCGAGAACGAGTTGGCAGGCAAGATCCCACCGGAACTCGGGGACCTTTCGACTCTGGTCTCCCTGCGACTGGATGCCAACAACCTCGAGGGCGGAATTCCTCCCGAGTTCGGCAACCTGGCCAACCTGCGATTGCTGGACCTGCGATACAACCAGCTGAACGGCCCGATCCCGCCGGAGCTCGGCCGCTTGACCAACCTCGCCGCACTGGTGCTCTACTACAACGGGTTTACGGGCGGGATACCGCGCGAGCTGGGCCGCCTGACCAACCTGACCGTGCTCGGTCTGCTGGCGAACCGGCTGACGGGCGAAATACCGCCGGAACTGGGCAAACTGACCAGCCTGACCCACCTATACCTGGGCCGGAATCAGCTCACCGGATCGATCCCGCCGGAACTGGGCAACCTGGCCAGCCTGGAGGTGTTCGACGTGCTGAGCAACCAGCTCGGCGGCCCGATCCCGCCCGAAATGGGGCGACTGGCGTCCCTCAGACAACTCGTCCTGTCTCGGAACCGCCGTCTGCAGGGCGAGCTGCCGCGAGAGTTCACGGCGCTTCCGCTGCGTGAGCTTCATCTTGGAGCGACGGAATTGTGTGCACCCGCGGACAACGAATTCCGCACGTGGCTGGCTTCGATCGCGGGATGGGCGCCGCTGTGCGGCGAGGAGCGCACACACGCCTACCTGACGCAGGCGTCGCAGTCGGCGTCGGTTCCGGTGAAGCTGGTGGCGGGCGAGCAGGCGTTGCTCAGGGTGTTCGTCGTGGCCAACACCGGGGTCAGCGCGAGTTTTCCGGCCGTGTGGGCACGCTTCTTCGTCGACGGCCGGGAGGTTCACTCGGTGTCGCTGCCGGGATCGTCGCGGCCCCTTCCGACAGCGGTCGACGAGAGTTCTCTCGACGCATCCGCCAACGCCCGCATTCCAGGCTTCGTATTGGTGCCCGGGCTGGAGATGGTGGTGGATATCGACCCCGAAAACACGCTCCCGGCCGGCACAGGAGTCCCCCGGCGGTGGCCGGAGGAGGGACGGGCTGCTCTGGATGTCCGGCAAATGAGGCCGCTCGATCTCACGCTGGTACCGTTCCTCTACAACACGAACCCCGAGCAGGCGCTGGCCGACCGGGTGAAGACACTGCAGGCGCACGATGAACTCTTCCGACTGACCCGCGACCTGCTGCCCGTGGAGGAGCTCACGGTCACTGCCCGCGAACCCGTGTGGACCTCGATCGACCCGGTGTTCGAGAACAGCTCGGCGCTGCTGCGCGAAACGTGGGCAACGCGGACGATGGACGGCGCCACCGGCTACTACATGGGTGTGATGCGCGGGGGCGGAGGGCGCGGATACGTTGGCTGGCCGGTCAGCGTGTCCGGCCTTTCGGGCGCCACGATCGCCCACGAACTGGGCCACAACATGACCCTGCGCCACGCGCCGTGCGGCGATCCGCCGAACATGGAGCTGCTGTACCCCCATCTGAACGGCGCCATCGGTGTATGGGGCTACGACTTCCTGCGGGGACTCCCGGTCAGCCCGACGCGCCCCGACTTCATGTCCTACTGCGGACCCGAGTGGGTGAGCGACTACAATTTCAACAAGGCGCTTCGCTTCCGCGAGACCCTGGAGCCGCAGCGGGCGGGCTCGCCGGCATCGGGCGGCCAGGGGTTGCTCTTGTGGGGCGGCCAGGGTGCCGACAGCGTCCCGATCCTGGAGCCGGCGTTTGTCGTGCGCGCGCCGCCGTCGCTGCCCGCAGAGGACGGGCCGTTTCTCCTGGCCGGACTGACCGCCCGTGAGGACACGCTGTTTGCGCTCTCGTTCGCGATGCCGGAGACGGGGGAGGGCGACGGCGAGTCGGCGTTCGCGTTCGTGCTCCCGACACAGGGCTCATGGGCGGACTCGCTGGACCGCATCGTGCTGATCGGCCCCCGCGGTTCGGACGCCGTGGGACGGGAGGACGTTGCGGGCCGGGCGGGCCAGGGTGCCGAGCCCGAGTCGCCGGGCCGGGCGACCGTGCTTCTGATCGATGGCGCGAGCGGCCGCGCGCGGGGATTCCTCCGGTATGCCCCCGGGCAGGTACCGACGGTGCCGGGGACATCGCTCCGCTTGCCGGAACCGGGTCTGGAGGCCGTCGTCAGCCGGGGAGTGCCTGACTCCACTGCGTGGCGGCGATCGCGCTAGCGGGGTACCCCCACCCGATCATTGCGGGCCAGGACACGGCCGTCAGGCTCGAATCCGAAGGGCACCGAGCGGTTGTCGGGATCCCAGAGGTCCGGGTGGGTCTGCACCTGAAGATGAAGGTGCGGCATCGTCGTGTTTCCCGAGTTCCCGGCCCGGGCCAGCCGATCGCCCTTGCGAACCCGGTCGCCCTCGCTGACTCGAAGCGTCCCGTGCCGCAGGTGCGCGAGCACGACAAACAGTCCGGTGTCGAGTTCGATCACGATGACGTTTCCGGCCGCGTCGGCACGATCGGTCACAAGGTTCGCACCCTCGGAGTCCTCCATGTCGTCCCGCGCGACGACTACCGTTCCGTCCGCGGGCGAAACCAGCGGCTGTTCCCAGCTGTGGACACCCGCATTGCCCCCTTCGTCGCCAAAGATCTCGCCGTTGTCCAGCCGAACCAGATCGAGCGCGAACCGCTGGTTGTAGGCAACGACATGATGACTCTGAAGCGGACTCTCACCGCCCTGCAGCACCAGCCACTCGCCATGGAACGGTGGCGCAATCTGCACGACGGCGGCGGGTCTCCCCCGGAAGTTCCCGCCGAGGACGGCGCGACCAAGATCGAAGGCCAGGATCAATGCGCCGACGGCCAATACGAGGGTAGGTCCGACGTTGGTCCGGTGCGATACCAGGAACGAAGCCGCGACCCGCAGCACGGAAACGCCGCCCAGGATGGCAATCAGCGGCATCAGCTCCGCCGATCGCGGGAACACCGTCAGGCACGCAGCGGCGGTCACCGTCCAGAAGCTCGCGCGCCCTGCGGCCTGCAGGAGCTGTGGCCGGCGGTCGCGCCCACGGAATCCGCGCAGCAGCCCCAGGTGCAGACGCCCCTTCCGCGCCAGCCAGATGCGGCTCGCGAAGGCCCAGCCCAGGCCGAGCAGAAGCAGGATCGCCAACGCCTGGTGACTGTAGAGACCGACCCGACGGAGGGAAAACAGACCCCCGAGGCCCAGCACCGTGAGCAGGGTCGTGACGATGGCGTACGCATTGATCCTCAACCTGCCGCCCCCCGACCGCGCCTCGTGTGACCCCTCATCACCCATGTGCGACTCCCTGGCGTTGCGGGGCGGACCGACATCGGGCCGGCTGGCGCCCTGGAGTCTGCCAACATACCCTTCGGCCTGACTTCCCGCAGCAGATCCCGGGTCCGCCTCAGTCAAGGAAACCGAGCCGAACGTGTCCTACTCCCTCGATCCCCGCGTGTTCCTCTTTATCGCCCTGGGCCTGCTCACCGCCGGCCTGCTTTTCGCCTGGTACCGCGCGGCAACCGCAGCCACCCGCGCGGGCCGCACCGGCGACGGATGGAGCGGGCCGCCCAGCTTCTACGAGAACGCGGTCGGCTTCGTCACGAACTTCTTCGACACCCTGGGGATCGGCTCCTTCGCGCCCACGACCTCGCTCTTCAAGCTCAAACAGGTCGTGCCGGACGAGAACATCCCGGGCACGATGATGATCGGGCACACGCCGCCGGTGGTGATCCAGGCGTTCATCTTCATCGCGATCATCTCGGTGGATCCGGTCACTCTCGTCACGCTGCTGGTCGCCGCAGTGCTCGGCGCGTGGCTGGGCGCGGGAGTGGTGGCGAAGCTGCCCCGCTACCGGATCCAGGTGGGCATGGGAGTCGCGCTGTTGATCGCGGCCGTGACCTTCATTCTGGCAATCTTCGACATCGCGGCGGTGGGCGGCGAAGCTACCGGGCTCTCGGGCGCGAATCTCATCATCGCCTTCGGGTGCCTGTTCGTGCTCGGGTCGTTGATGACCATCGGCATCGGCATGTACGCGCCAACGATGATCGTGATCAGCCTCATGGGCATGAACCCGGCCGTGGCCTTCCCGATCATGATGGGCGCGTCGGCGTTCCTGATGCCGGTGGCCGGGCTACGCTTTCTGAAGGCTGGCCGCTACGGACTGAAGGCGGCGCTGGGGCTGGCGATCGGCGGTATTCCGGCGGTTCTGATCGCGGCGTTCATCGTCGGGTCGATGGACGTCACGCTCATGCGCTGGCTTGTGGTCGTGGTCGTGCTATACGCGGCGATCCTTATGCTCAGGTCGGCGGTGCAGGAGCGGCGGGCCGCCCCCTAACGCACCCTCCGCGAGTAGTTCCCGTGCACGCTGAAGCTCTCGATCGTGCCCGTGTCGTCCCGGTGGAAGACGTACGCCTCGCCCAGCTCGCCGTCGTCGCGTACGCGCTGGTACGTGTCCTCGCCGGTTCTGCGGAGTTTGGTCATCGCCTCCATCGGGTCGTTGTTGGGAACGCGGACCGCCACGAGGCTGTCGTCCCAGCGCAGGATCACGGTCTCGCCCCAGTTGGACTCGTACAGCCCTTCGTACTCGGCCAGTGACGCCGGACGCGCAGCGCCGCCGCCGGGGTCATCCTGGATCGACTCCAGGGCAGCGCCCACCGTCGCCATCATCTTCGACCACACGTCGTCCGGGCTGGCGCCCTGCGCGCTGATCATCGCGATCCCGGCCAGCTTCTTCGCGGGTTTCAGCTGAAAGGTCGTCCTGAAGCCGGGGCAGCTGCCCCCGTGGCCCACCGTGCGCTCGCCGTCGCGCTCCGAGACCGAGAAGCCAAGTCCCCACATGGTGTCGAAGTCGGGGTCCACCCAGTGCACACGGTGCATTTCACGCAGCGTGTTGACGCCGAGGACCTCGGTGCCCCCGTTCTCCAGCAGTCGGAACTGCCAGGACGCCAGCCGCGCCAGGTCCTCGACGGTGGAGGCGAACCCGGCCGCGGGGGCGATCCCGTGGGCCTGGAAGAAGGCCGCCTTGTGCCGCTGGCCGTCTCGGCCCAGCCGGGTGTACCCCGTCGCATACCGATCACCCTTGTGCTGCTCGGGAATGTCCGTGTAGGTGTCCGACATGCCGAGCGGGTCCAGGATATGCGCCCGGATGTAGTCGTCATAGGTCATCCCGGAGGCCTGTTCGACGATCTGTCCCGCCAGCGCCATGCCCAGGTTCGAGTACTGGAAGTAGCGTTCCCCGGGGTAGAGCGTCTCCTGGTCCGAAAGCCCGTCGATGATCTCGTCGCGCGTCGGGAAAGGGAAGTCGGGGCCGGTCCAGTAGGGTTGCGCCGATTCGCGCGGGAGTCCCGAGGAATGCGTGAGGATCCCCTCGACGCGCACCGGCGGGCCATCCGGATGGACCTGCTCGAGGTCGTACCACGGCAAAATATCCAAGACCGGGTCGTCGAGCCGCAGCTTGCCCGCGTCCCGCTGCTGCATGACGCCGATCGAGGTGAACAGCTTCGAGATCGAGCAGATGGAGTACATGGTCGACGGGGTCGCCGGCACCGCCGCGTCCGGATGCGCGTACCCGTAGCCCTTCGCCCAGACGAGGTCCTGGTCGTGGACCAGCCCGACCGAGACTCCGGGGAGCTTCTCGTAGTCCATCTTGGCGTCCAGCCAGGCCTCGAAGAGGTCAACAGCCTGTTCGAAGCGGGGATCGCCGGTCGGATCGCCGGCGGACTGCGCACAGCCGGCGGAAGGGACAAGACCAGGGACGACAATGGCAAGGAGGGCGACGTGTCGGGACCGTGGACGGGACGTGCGATTCATGGGGACCTCTCCTATGGGACGGATCGCGTTCGCTTCCCGCAGCGCGGGCAAGCCCGTTCCATAGTGTTTGGGTCGACAGACGGGGGCAAGCTACGTTGACTCCACACCTTCGGATTCCCCGATTCCTCAAGACCGCTGCAAGGGATTTGAGTCACGTCATCCGGCGAAACGCCGTACCGCTCATCGCGGGGCTCTGGTTCGCGCCCGGTCCGTGTGCAGCCCCCTTGCGGGCCCAACAACCGACCCCCGTCTCCGGCGAGGTGTCCTGCGCCGAGTGCGTGATCACCCTGGACACGGTCGCAACCCTGGGGACCTGGGACGACTCGGGCATCCCCGTCATCACCCCCTTCTCCCGCGTTGCGGTCGATCACGGCGGCCGCTTTCTGATCACGCACCTGACCTACCCCGCGATCTCCGTGTTTTCCCCGGCCGGCGAGTTTCTCGGGATCGTGGGGCGCGGCGCGGATCGTCCGCGCGACGACGAGGAGCGCACGGTCGAGTTCGCAGCGATCGCCCACGTCAATGTGGGTCCCCGCTTCATCCACGTCTTCGACTTTCGCATGGGGCGAATGGTGCTCGATCGCGACTTCGAAGTGGTGCGTACGGACGGTTCGGTGGGGCAGGTCCTGTCGTCAGTCGTGGTGGACGCGGACCGGGTCGCATTCGCCGTGCCCGCCGCCGAGCCGGCTGCGGTCGGTCACCGGCTCCACATCCTGGATCTCGCAGGCCGCACCACGTACTTCGGGGGTGAGCCGGCGCCGGGTCGGGACCCGCAACGCCAACGATTCGTCGTGGCCGGTGACGACAGGACCGTGTGGGTCGTCCGCCAGCAGACCAACCGGCTGGTGCGCTGGGACCTGGAGCCCGCGCCAGGGGTCACCCGCGTCCTCGACTGCGGCGTCGAGGCCTTCGAGCGCCACAACCCTACCACCGAGACGTGGCCCAGGTCTCTCAATGTCGGCAGCATGCTCGACGAGAGCGGGCTCTGGATCGCCTGGCAGACGCCCGATCCCGAATGGACGGAGCGGATAAGCCCTGGCGGGCAGATCCCGGAAGCGCCATGGCAGACGGTCCTGGACGGATGGCTGGACGTGATCGACCCGGCGACGGGACGCACGCTCGCGCGCTACCACGGCGACGACGCGCTGCTCGGATTCGCCAACGGTGCCCCGTACGTCGTCTCATACCACGAGCCCGACTCGGGCGGCGCGTACATCCACCTTCTGAGGCCGCGCTTGTCTCGGGTCAGTCGGCGCGCTGCACAGCTCACGCTGCCTCCTCTCCGCTGCCGTCCCGAGCCGCGAACCGCGCCGCCAGCCGCCGATACAACACGGCCATCCCCCACGCCGCGCCCACGACGATCAGCAGGAGCAGCACCCACCTCAGGACCGCCGCCCAAAACGCGGCATCCACCGCCGGCCGCTGGAAGTCGTAGGCGGTCAGCACCCCCAAGCGCTCGGCCATCCAGTGCCAGCTGGTGTGCGCGACCAGCGCCGACACCGCGATTCCCCCGATGCGCGGCGCCACCACCTTCGAGAACAGAAGGGCGAGTCCCGGCACCATGAACGCCAGCGCGAACAGCTGGCCGAGTTCCACGCCCACGTTGAAGCCGAGCAGCGACGTGTAGAGGTGCGAGCCCGCGAACTGCAGCGACTCGCGCAGCTGGAACGAGAAGCCGAACCCGTGCACGAGCCCGAAGCCGAAGGCCCACAGCCAGCGTCGCCGCAGCGTCTTGCCCACGATGTTCTCCAGCGCCATGAACACGATCGACGCCGCGATGAGCATCTCGATGAGCGGGGGAAACCACAGCGCATTGGGCGCGATCCCCAGCACCGAGGCCACCAGCGTGATCGAATGCGCGACCGTGAACGCCGTGACCACCGATACGAGCGGCCAGAAGCGCCGCAGGGGAACAACCAGGCAGAGCAGGAAGAGGAGGTGGTCGATCCCGTCCAGGATGTGGGCGAAGCCGAGCGCGACGAAGCGGAGCATCGCCTGGTGCCATCTCGGGTCGAGGCGGACGCGCCCGGGATTGCCCGCGTACTGGAAGACCCTCTCCGCGCCCTCCGGCGTGACGAAGCGCAGCACGGTGGTCGTGCGAATCCCCAGGTGTGCCCAGGCCGGGTCGATCGAGAAGCGTGAATCGGCGGACTGGATGGGGGTCTCCAGCACCACGTCGAGCATGGCCTGTTCCAGCACGAGCTCGGTGGCGGGTGGGAGCGGCGGGGCCGACATGTGGGCGACCGCTCGGCCGTAGTCCGCGAAGGACGGATCGGAAGGCAGCGAAATGCGCGCCCCGGTCACGACGGGCGCCGCGAGCCGCACGGCCTCTTCGTAGAGCGCCACGTAGCCGGCGATCCAAAGGGTCGCCTGGTCCGCGAGCAGCGGGGTCGCGCCCTCGATGTCGACGTAGCCGGGGCCTCGGACGGGGAACTCCACGTCGCGCATGGACGTGAGCGGAACCCGCAGCACCAGCCGGAGCACGCCGGCCTCGGCCCTGACGAACGCCCGCACGATCACGTCGGCGGGGATTTCGTGGGGGAGGGGGGCGAACCGCGCCGCGACCGAAGCCGCGTCCGGGACGGCGCCTCCCGCAGGCCCGACGGGCGCCAACGCCGCCGCCGCCAGCGCGACAACCATGCCGCTTCGCTGTCTTCGGCGTTTCATCCCACTCCCTCCAAACCGTTCACGGGCCCGGTCCCCGGCATTCCGCCCCGCACCTACGCTGTGCGCCCGGCCCTTGGCTGACAAGCCGTTCAGTCCGTACTTTGCCCCGAGCCGTCACAACGCACGTCCCACCAAGGGAGCCCCCCAATGAAGCGGAACAAGCTTCTCGCAGCCGTTCTCGCGCTGGCCATCGTCGCCGTGTATTTCGGCATGGACCGGATTCAGGATGCGTCGGCCAGCGCCGTCGAAGCCCCGATGTTCGAGGTGGATCCGTTCTGGCCCAAGCCGCTCCCGGACCACATGGTGCTCGGGTCGGCCATCGGGGTCGGCGTGGACTCCCGCGACCACGTGTTCATCGTGCACCGGGGCAACCTGACCGAACGCACGGAAGGCGGGGCCGACGCGGATCCGCCGATCGGAGAGTGCTGCCGGGCTGCCCCGCCGGTGCTCGAGTTCGATCCGGAAGGCAACCTGGTGAACTCATGGGGGGGGCCGTCGGACGATTACGTGTGGCCGGCTTCGAATCACGGGATCACGGTCGACCACATGGACAACATCTGGATCGGCGGCAACGGCCCGAACGACACGCATGTCCTCAAGTTCTCGCGCGACGGCCAGTTCCTGGCCTCGTTCGGTGAACCGGAGGCCGGCGCGGCCGACAGCAACAGCCGGACGCGCTTCAACCGCGTGGCCAAGCTGGCGTTCGACGCCGAGGCCAACGAGGCCTACCTGGCCGACGGGTACGGGGGACGCCGCGTGGCGGTGCTGGACGCCTCCACCGGCGAGTTCAAGCGCTACTGGGGCGCCTACGGAAACGAGCCGGACGACACGCCGACCCCGCGCTACGACCCGGACGCACCCCTGATCCAGCAGTTCCGCACCCCCGTGCACTGCGCGGATCCGTCGCGCGACGGGCACGTGTACGTATGCGACCGTCCGAACAACCGGATCCAGGTGTTCACCACGGACGGAACGTTCGTGGACGAGGTGCAGCTGGCGCCGCGGACGCTGGGAGACGGATCGACCTGGGACGTCGCTTTTTCGCGCGACGCGGAACAGAAGTACATGTACGTGGCGGACGGCAAGAACATGAGGGTCTACGTGATGGACCGGCTGAGCCTCGAGGTGCTGACCAGCTTCGGAGACGGGGGGCGGCAGCCCGGACTCTTCTTCGCGGTCCACAGCATCGCCACCGACTCGCAGGGCAACATCTATACGACCGAGACCTACGAAGGGAAGCGCGTCCAGAAATTCGTGTACAAGGGAATGGGGCCCGTGACGGCCATGCACCAGGGAGCTCCCTGGCCGACGGGAAACTGACACACCCACGGAAGGAGCGGTGACATCATGAAGACCTTTCCACTCGCAACCTGCACCGTGTTCGCGGGCGCGCTCGTGCTCGCAGCGTGCGCACCGGGCGACGCGCCGGAAGCCGAGGGCGACGCCGACGCCGACACCGGGGAAATGGGCGAACAGGCCCCGATGACCTTCTTCATCACCAGCGCGGGTCCCGGGGACGGCGCCAACCTCGGTGGGCTCGAAGGCGCCGACGCCCACTGCGAGACTCTGGCTTCGGCCGTGGGCGCGGGCGGCATGGGCTGGATGGCCTACCTCAGCACGATCGGCGACGATGGCACCCCCGCCGTGAACGCGCGCGACCGGATCGGGATGGGACCCTGGCACAATCAGGCCAGCGTGATGATCGCCAGCAATGTCGACGAGCTTCACTCCGAGGCGGCCAATCTCACCAAGGAGACGATCCTCACCGAGAACGGCGACATGGTGAACGGCCGCGGCGACGACCCCAACATGCACGACATCCTGACCGGTTCGAACATGGACGGGAGCGCCTTCACCGGCGAAGACTATGACAACTGCGGCAACTGGATGAGCAACGCCGAGGAAGGGAGCACGGCGGTGGGCCACCACGACCGGATCGGCGGCGGGCAGAACCCCACGTCCTGGAACTCGGCCCACGCGTCTCGCGGCTGCAGCCAGGAGAACCTGCAGGGCACCGGCGGCAACGGCTTCTTCTACTGCTTCGCGGCGGGCAACTGATGCGCGGTCCGGCGACGCTGCTGCCCGCGCTCGCGCTCGCGGCGTGCCAGGGCGGCGAAGGAGCGGAAGGCACTCCGGCCGACGGCGGCGGTTCGCCCGCGGCTGCGGCCGCCGCGGTCCAGGCTGAGGCGGTCAACACGGTCTTCATCGAGGAGATGACCTGGACCGAGATCCGGGACGCCATCGACGCCGGCATGACCACGGTGATCCTGCCCACCGCCGGGACCGAGCAGAACGGCCCGCACATGGTGATGGGCAAGCACCGCTACATCATCGACGAGGCCAGCGACCGGATCGCGCGCGAGCTCGGCAACGCCCTTGTCGCGCCTGCCGTGACCTACGTCCCGGAGGGAGAGGTCGATCCGCCCTCGGGACACATGCGGTACGCCGGGACGATTACGCTCCCGAACGAGTTCTTCATGAAGCTGGTCGAGTACGCCGCTCGCAGTTTCCGCGCCCACGGCTTCACCGACATCGTGTTCATCGGCGACAGCGGCGGGAACCAGAGGGGTATGGAGGCGGTCGCGGCGATGTTGAACGACGAGTGGGGCGGCGACGGCGCGACCGTGCACTTCATCGGCGACTACTACGCGAACAACGGCTTCCGCGACTGGCTCATGGAGCAGGGCGAGACGGAGGAGACGATCGGGCGCCACGCCGGCATCTCGGACACGTCGATCCTGCTCTACGTGGAGCCGCGTCACATCCGTCAGGATCAGCTGGCGCCCGGCGGCGGCTTCGAGAACAGCGGCGTATCGGGCGATCCCACGCGGGCCTCGGCCGAGTACGGCCGGGTCGGCATGGACATGCGCGTGGAGGCGGCGGTCCGGCAGATCCGCGCGGCGACCGGGTCCATGTAGCGCGGACGGTGGTCGGGGGCTCCGTGACGGCGGGAACGGGTTGGCGCGCGGCCGCGCTGGTGGCGGGCTTCGTGGGCGCGATCGTGCCGTCCGGCCGCGCCGCCGCCCAGGACACGGCGGGCGGCGCCGAAAGCGCGACCTTTACCCTTGGCGGGGAAATCGTGGACGCGGTCAACGGAGCACCGATCATCGCCGCGCTCGTCAAGGTCCCGGCGCTGAGAAGAATGGTCAGCTCCGACGTGAACGGCCGGTTCCGGCTCGCGGACTTCCCCGAGGGCACGTGGGACATCGTCGTCGAGCAGCTCGGGTACCACACCCTGACCGGATCGGTCACGGTCGCGGAGGGCAGCGGGCTGAACCTGCGCTTGAACCCGGATCCGGTCGCGCTGGACGAGATCAGGGCCGGCGGACTGACCTACAGGACCCGATTGCGGCGCCGGCGAAACTCCACGGAGATGCGGTCCTACGAGCTGGACGGAGAGGCGCTCCGGAACAGCCGCCACGAGGACGTGTGGGAACTGGTGGCACGGCGCGAGGGCTTTCACTTCGACGGGTATTCCAACTACGGCTGCCCGCTGGCCACGATCTACGGGGTGCCGCTCGTCGTGGGCCTGTACGTGAACGACCGCGCGGTGCGGATCGGGCTCTTCGACCAGTACGCGCCGGCCGATTTCGCCCTGGTCGAGGTCTACGAATTCGGCGCCGCGATCAAGGCGTATACCCAGGACTACCTCGATCGCATGACGCGGGAAAGACGGGTCGCGGTGTCGTCGACGCCGGCGCTCTGCCCCTCCGAGTCGCGCACGATCTACCGGCGGGGCCGGTGGGTGGGGGTTCCATGAGGGTGCCCGGCAGCCGGCGCCGGCGCAGGGGAGTGGTTCTCGGCGCCGCGGTCGCGCTCGGCCTGAGCGTCTCCGGCCCGCCGCAGTTGTCGGGACAGGAGACCGTCACATTCACATTGACCGGCCAGATCATCGACGCGGTCAACGAAACACCCGTCATCGCCGGGGTGGTCAAGGTCCCCGACCTGCGCCGCTTCGTCTTCACCGATGTGAACGGCCGTTTTGCGTTCACCGACTTCCCCGAGGGCACGTGGGACATCGTGGTCGAGCAGCTCGGGTACCACACCCTCGATGGCTCGGTGACGGTGGCCGAGGGCAACGCGCTCTTCCTGCGCCTGAACCCCGACCCGATCGAGCTGGCGGGCCTGCGGGTGCGGACGCGCTCGGAGCAGTTGCTGGAACAGCGGCGGCGGCGCCTCCCGTTCCGCGTCGTCAGGATCTCCAGCGAGACCATCGCGAACGCGATCAATCCGGACCCGACGGCGATATTCAGGTTCAACGCGGCGGCGCCGATTACGGGCTGCTCGGGCGAGGCAGACGAATGGATGACACCCGGGTGCGTCATGGTGAAGGGCAAGCCGAAGCCGATCGGGATCTTTCTGGATGAAGGGCCACTGCTCGGCGGAATGGTGGAATTCGCGGCCCTGAGTCACCTGGACATCCATTCGATGGAGTGGATACCGCGCATGGCGATGCTCAGAGTCTACACCAGGCGGTTTGTCGAGCGCCTCGACAACACGCGCATCAGCCTGGTGCCCCTGGTGTGGTGATGAAGCGGGCCCGACGCGCCCGGCGCGCATCGTTTCTTGTTGCGTGCCTCGCAGTCTGGGCCGGTGCGAACGGGCTGACCGCGCAGGATCCGGCCACCTTTACGCTGACCGGGCAGATCGTCGACGCGGTCAACGGAGCGCCCGTGGTCGCCGCCGTGATCAAGGTTCCCGCACTGCGGCGTCTCGCGTTCACGAACGTGAGTGGCCGCTTCGCATTCACGGACTTCCCCGAAGGCACGTGGGACATCCTGGTCGAGCAGCTCGGATACCACACGCTCGAGGGCTCTGTTGCGGTGGCGGACGGCAACGGGCTCTTCCTGCGGCTCAACCCCGATCCGATCGAGCTGGAAGGCCTGCGCGCAGTCAGTCGCGGCGACCGGCTGCTCCACGAGCGGCGCCGGCGCTACCCCTTCAGAGTGACCACGATCTCGGCATCCACGATCATGGACGCGGTGGACCGGGACCTCGGGGCCATCTTCAGGAGACACGCCAATGCGCCGCTCGCCACGTGCCCGGAGGAGCTGGACCCGTGGCGGTCGATGGGCAGCTGCATGTACAAGCGGGGCGATCTCAAGCCCATCAGCGTCTACCTGGACGAAGCGCCCCTCATGGGGGGAATGATGGAGCTGTCGCAACTCGACTACCGGGAAATCCACTCCATGGACTGGGTGCCGGGCATCTGGCGCTCGGACAACCCCGAACTTCGGGTCTACAGCAAGATGTTCATCGAGCGGCTGAACAACTCCAACACCCACTTGGCCCCGTTTTCGTGGTTCGTGCCGTAGTTCTGCTGGCGGCCGTGGCGGCCTGCTCCCGGACCCTTCCGGAAGCCGCTGCAGTCGGCGACCCGGTGCCGGGCTTGACCGACGAGGAACTCGCGCGCTTCCACGCCGGCCGCGCGCTCTTCGACCGCGTGTTCGCGGTGGATGAAGGAACGGGGCCCCTCTTCAACGAGAACCAGTGCAGCGCCTGCCACACATTCCCGGCGCCCGGCGGGACGGGTGAGCAGCTCGTGATCAAGGCGACGCGCCGGCTGCCGGACGGAAGTTGCGACATTCTCGCCAGCGAGGGCGGCGAGAATCTGCGGCGACAGGCGACGCCCGCCCTCGCGGAGCTCGGCATCGAGCGCGACACGATCCCGTCGGCCACGGCGGACATCGCGACCTTTGCGGTCCCGTTCCTGTTCGGGCTGGGAGCGGCCGATCTGGTGCCCGAGCAGGCACTGCACGAGGCCGCAGATCCCGACGACCGCGACGGCGACGGCATCTCGGGCCGGGTGGGCCGCACTCCCGACGGCCGCACGGGGCGATTCGGTCGCAAGGCGGACGTGGCCTCGCTGGACGACTTTACCCACCTCGCGCTCTTCAACGAGATGGGGATCACCACCACGTCGCACCCCCGCGAGCGCGGCCCCAACGGCGCCCCGCTCCCGCAAGGCGTCGACCCCGCGCCCGACCCCGAACTCGGCGACGATCCCGTCGACCTCATCACCGATTTCGTGCGCATGCTGGCCCCCCCGCCCCGCCCCGCTCCCGACCCCGACGCGGCCCCGCTCATCGCACACGGCGAGGCCCTCTTCACGGCCATCGGCTGCGCGGCCTGCCACACCCCCCACGTGACCACCGGTCCTTCCCCGCTCGCCCCTCTCGACCGCGTCCGCGCGCCTCTGTACTCGGACCTCCTCCTCCACGACCTCGGTCCCGCCCTGGCCAGCACCTGCGCTCCAGGCGCCACCGAGACCGAGTACCGGACAGCACCGCTGCTCGGCCTCAGGCACCGGCGCCCCTACCTGCACGACCTGCGGGCCACCACGCTCGAGCGCGCCATCGAACTGCACGGCGGCGAAGCTCGATCGGCCCGCGACGCCTTCGCGGCCCTGCCGATCGCGGACCGTCAGGCGCTGCTGCGCTTTCTGCGTTCGCTATAGCCAGGGACTGTTAGCAGTCCGTGGACAAAATCCCCCTGGCATTCGAGCGGCGATGCATCCGGGCCGGCCGCTCGGCCACACCTCTTCACGATGTAAAGCAAAGTTTCCA
>LXNJ01000953.1_pt1 | contig 18293 bp, 19 predicted proteins | sample 809081 | NCBI WGS metagenome assembly LXNJ01 (sample SAMN04870510, study PRJNA318959) | sponge metagenome | biome: sponge; feature: marine sponge reef; material: water | host: Petrosia ficiformis | place: Greece: Milos, Mediterranean Sea | collected 2013-05-29 | depth 5-7 m
CGCGCGCTGGGCTGGGCCCTGCGGTTCGGAGCGGCCGACGACGGAGAGACCCCGGAGGGATATGGGTTCAGCCGGCTCGCCCTCTACACGGGCACCTCCTACGCTCTCATAGAGGTGGATCCCGACGCGGGCGAGGCATGGTTCAAGCTGTACGGCAAGCAGATCGTAGAGGAACCGAGCCGGGAGCGGGGCCGGCAAGCCGTGCCCCTCAGCCACTCCGTCGCCAAGATCAGACTGTTCTGACCCTGGCCTACAACGACGATCGGGCCGCCTAAGGTATACTGGGGCGGGACGCATACTGTATCTTCAACGGCCAACCGGGCCTGGAGCCTGCCAGGCCCGATGTGAGGGGGAGCCCGTGAAGTCCGGAGACCACTCGTGAAGCTGACCGACGAAGAACTCCGCCAGCGTTTGCGCCTGGGCGAGGACAGCGGGTGGGAATTCAAGCAGATCGAGTTCAGCGGGGACCGCCCGACGAGCCCGCGGCGCGAGGATCTCGCCGATGAGATGGGGGCCTTCGCCAACGCAAGCGGAGGCGTGCTCCTCTGCGGGGTTTCCGACGACGGTCGGATCCAGGGCATGTCCCCGGAGCGGATGGCTGCGCTTGACCGACTGTTGGTCGAAGTGAGCACTGATACGGTGGAGCCGCCCCTTCGCATCAACGTTCATCACCGTCAGCTCGACGGAAGGGGCTTTGTACTCGTGGAAGTGTCGCGGGGCGATGCCCTGCACGAGCGGGCCGGTCGCGCATACATCCGGGTCGGCGCGACCAAACGCCGCCTTGGAGGCGACGAACGTCTGCGACTCGCGCAGAGACGCGCCCAGAGCCGTTACCTCTGGTTCGACCGGCAGATCGTTCCGCAGACTGGCGTCGAGACCCTGAACGAACGCCTGTGGGAGCCGCTGCTCAGCGTAGCGGGAGCGGCCGACCCTCGCCGGGCGCTCAGCAACCTGCGGTTGCTCGCGTCTGATGAAGCCGGTGTTGACCGGGCCACCGTCGCCGGCGTGCTGCTCTGCACCGATTCGCCCGAGGAGTGGCTGCCCCAGGCGACGATCACGGCGACCCGCTACCGGGGCAAGGACCGCGCCTCCGGCCAGTTGGACGCGCAGGAGATTGCAGGGCCCCTTCCCAGCCAGATTGCCGACGCCGTGAAGTTCGTGGTCCGCAACATGCGGGTGGCGGCACGGAAGGCGCCCGCACGCGAAGATGCGCCACAGTACAGTACGGCTGCCGTCTTTGAGGCAGTGGTGAACGCGATCGTGCATCGCGACTACTCCATGTCCTCGCGGCGCATCCGGCTGTCGATGTTCAAGGACCGGCTCGAGATCGATTCGCCCGGCCAGCTTCCCAACGGGATGACGATAGACGGCATGGATTCGAGCCAGGCGACACGCAACGAGGTGCTCGCTTCCATATTCGGACGAATCCCTGTGGGAGGCGTTCCCGGGTCGCAGCGTCGCCGATACATGATGGAGCGGCGAGGAGACGGCGTTTCGATTATCCGCACGGAGACCCGCGAGGCCGCCGGCGTCGAGCCGGAGTACAGGATCAACAATGAGTCGAGTCTGATCCTGATCATCCCGGCGGCCAAACTCGAACTCACGCCGTCCGGCGCTACGGTCACCGTGCACTCGGAGGGCGAACCTCTGGCCGACGTTGACGTCTTGGCCCTCTTCCCGAACAAGACCTGGCAGCGGGCAACCACCGATGAAGCGGGTGAAGCGGAGTTCGACCTGTACACGACGCACCTGCCGATGACCGTCTACGCCGCGGCGCGCGGTTATGCCGCCGGGCTGGCACGGGAGTGGACGCCGAGCGAGGACGGTCTGGTGCTGGAATTGGCTCCGCTCCCGACCGGAGGCGCGGCGGTATTCCCGAAGGCGACCGGGCATCTCCCAGGACTGCGCGGACGGCTGAACCCGAAACGCGATACGTCCGACCGGACCTATCTGTACGCGGACAACATCGCAATCGAGCAGGGACGACAGCAGCCGGTGTCCTTCCGGCTAGGCAAGCCCATCCGGCTCACGGACGCGTTCGGCGTCGAATTGTCGGTAACGATCATCGACATCTTCGGGCGGGCAGCCCTGGTGGAGTACAGGCCGTTCGATGGAGAAACCGAAGACTGAACCCTCTGGGGATGCAGATGGCCTACGATCTCTGGCAGGCCCGCGACCGCGCCGGCGAGATTGTGGTGAGCCGGCGCCGCTCACCCCCGGCAGAGGAGTGAATCCATGGTTTCCGTGTTCAGCCTGTGGCTGCCCATCCTCGTATCGGGCGTGCTCGTCTTCATCGCGAGCTGCGTCATCCACATGGTCCTCAACTACCACCGGCACGACTACCGGCCGCTCCCGGACGAAGACGGCGTGATGGACGCGCTGCGCGGCTTCGACATCCCCGGCGGGACCTACTCCGTCCCGCACGCCGCGTCCCGCGAGGTCCTCATGAGCGAGGCGTTCCAGGAGAAGGTGAAGCGCGGCCCGGTGGCGTTCATGACGGTGCTGCCTCCCGGACATCCCCTCATGCGGGGCCGTCAACTCGTGCAGTGGTTCGCCTACTCCCTCGTGGTGGGTCTTCTTGCGGCCTACGTCACCGGCCTCGCGCTCGGACCGGGCGCCGAATACATGGCGGTCTTCAAGATCGCCTCGACGGCCGCGGTCATGGGATACGCGCTCGCACACGCCCAGGACGCGATCTGGACCTTCCAGGGCTGGCCGGCGACGGCCCGCAGCATGTTCGACGGCCTCGTCTACGGCCTGGTGACCGGCGGCGCCTTCGGCTGGCTCTGGCCGTAAGGATCGTCTTCGGGGACGGGCCGACGACCCCGGTCCGACCCACCGGCATGGGCTACCTCGTCAGGAACACGCTGATGTGATCGGCCGCGTCGTTCGCCACGGCGAAGTCGACCCGTCCATCGGCATCGAAGTCGCCGGTGGCCAGGCCGTAGGGACTCCCTTCGATCTCGATGCGATGGAGCAGAGGTGTGTCGCCTCCGATCAGCACGGCGACCTCGCCCCCGGCGTAGCTCGCAACCAGCACTTCGGCGGCGCCGTCCCCCGTCAGATCCGCCGCCGTGCTCTTCGTGGGGCCCCTCGCGATCTCGTATCGGCCGGCAGTCGAGAACGTCCCGTCGGCAAGCCCGTGCCAGGTGGCGAGCGAACCGGCGCCTTCTCCCGAAGCGGCCGCCACATCCTGCCGTCCGTCACCGTTCAGGTCCGCCGCGACGACCGAGAACGGGCCGAAAGGGACCGCCAGGGCGGCTCGGGGCCGAAAGCCGCCGTCTCCTGCGGCGACGAGGACGGCGACATGATCCGGGTTCGGCGTGATCAGGTCGGCAAGGCCGTCACCCGTTACATCGGCCAAGCTCATGCCCCGGTACGGATCGCCGCCGACATCGATCATCTGCGCCCCCGAGAACGAGCCATCCCCGCGACCCCGGAACCATCGGATCGACTCGGGCGAGCGGTCGTCGACCAGGAGGTCCGGCCGGCCATCGGAGTCGATGTCGTGCAGTGCGACGGCGTGCGGATGCGGAGAGACGTCGACGCGGAATTGCGAGTGGTCGCGGCGTTCGAAGCCTCCTCCGGCGACACCGAAAAACAGCGTGACATAGTCCGTCTCGTGGTTTGCGACCGCGAGGTCCGCGAGTCCGTCCGAGTCGAGATCCGCGATGGCGAGGTCCACCGGATTCTCGCCGGCCGCGCTGGACCACGACACATCGAAGCGGCCGTCGCCCCGACCCGTCAACACGAAGACGCTTCCGCCTCCGGAGACGACGAGGTCGAGCCGCCCGTCGTGGTTCAGATCATGGGTCCGGATCGCGTTGGTGGGGCTTCCGACAACGGCGTCGACGCGCTCGAATGACAGTTGTCCGACGGTGTCGGCCGATCCTGCCGCGATAGCGAGCCCGGCCGAGACGAGGCCCGCGAATCCGAGCAATGCAAAGGTGCTGCGGTGTACGAGACTCAGGTCGGGGGCTCGGGACGACGGAGCACATGACGCCTCTGCCCCTCCGATAGGCCGACCGGCGCGCGCTCCTCCCCGGCCTCAAGCAGTTCCGGATCGTTTGCCTTCCGAGCGAGCGCGAGGGATCCGGCCGCCGACGCCGCACCCAGCAACGCGGCGGCGCCAATCTTGAGCGCTACGAACCCGGAGCCCCACATCACCAGGGCCGAAGCCAACCCGCCGAGTGCGATGCCGCCGAGGGCCCCCCAGGTGGCGAACCGCGGCAGTGACAGCTGGTCGAATCGCCGGCGGCCCTCGATCAACATCAAGACACCAGAGAAGAGGCTCCCGCCCACGAAGCCGAGAGCAGCGAACGCCAGGGCGTTGACCTGGACGACCGGCCACAATCCGACCCCGCCCGGTACCGCGCCGACCGCGCCGATGACCAGTCTGACGACCCCGCCGATGAGGGCCCATCCAACTGCCCAGGTCAGCCCCAAACCAATCGCCCCGCGGACGCGCCGCAGCCGCCCCCGCACCGCAGCTCGCAGCCTCTCGAACGCCATGACATGCCCTCCCGCTCAGCCCGCGCCCTTGTCCACGACGTGGTACCGCTACTCGCGCGACGGGGTTCCACCCTGGCAACGTGTGGGCTGACCGCGCGAACACTACCGGGTGCGACTTCAAGGGTCCATGGCGTCTGTCACGTTTTCCATCTCACCGGTGAATCGCCTGCGGAACGCTGCCGCCCGGGCCAGAACCCGTGCTGAGCACACCGAGCCGACCGAACCCGACGACCTCCGGCGGCAGCCCGAGAAGCGCGACGGCTGGTCCATCAGCGCTTGCGACCCGAACGACCTGCTCGGGGTGTTCAAGGCGCTGCGGCTCAAGGCGGGATTCGCCCTGCATGCCTATGAATTCAGGTCCGGCGGCAACGGCAACGAGGATGTGTTCCGGGGCCCGCCGAAACCCCGGGGCCATCCGGCTGATGCAGGTGATCGAGGGCGACAGGAGTCCCTGGTCCTACCTCTTCGCGTCGGTCCTCGGCCGCGAGGCGGCGGAATTCGGGGCCCGGTGGCACGGCCCCGTGCCCCACACATGGGAGCCGAGCTACTCCGAGGAGGGAACGACCAAACGAGTCGTGCTCCACATCCGGAACCCCGTCGGCCAAGATGCGATCATTCCCCCTCTTTCGAGGGGCTACGGCGCACCGATGCGTCATTCTGGAAGGGCGTGTTCAAGACGGTATCCTTCGACGGTGTCGTGGGAGGAGTCCGTGAGAACCCGGAACCTCCGGGTGCCTTCCGTAGACTCTGGATCCCGGTGAGCGACGAGCGTACTGCATTCTCAACGTCCTTCCGCCCATGTGCTTGTAACATGCTGGACGAATTGGCTGACGGCCGTCGCGAGCTGCGGCATGAACCGGCGCTGTTCCTCAGGCGAGAAACTGCCCAGCGCTCGTTCGAAGCTGGGCACTCTTGACGTGAATTCGCCGAGTTCCTCTTCGCCGATGCCTTCAGCGAGCCGCCGGAGCGTCGCCCCCATCTCCTGCCTCAGCGACTCGGGCGCCGACTCGTAGAGTTCGGTGAACGTGAGTTCGATCGCCAGCCAGTCCACCCAGTCCGCGAAGGAAATAATCTCGGTCATTGCCCGAGCTCCGGGAGCCGGAAGCGGGCGACCCACGGCTCGGGATCCGGTCCGCTCGCGTAGAGCCAAGTGTCGGAGGCGTCCACCATCATCGCTTCGGCGTCCCGGGCGAGGTGAATCGACTTCACGTAGGCCCCTTCCCAGGTGTAGACCTGCACCTCTCGCGTGGCCCACGGCGTACCGGGTCCATCCACGCTTCCGCCGGAGAAGAGGCCGTACACGTAGCGCTCCGTCGCGACGAGATCCGTGAATCCGTAGCGCGTCTCCGGTCCCAGCGACATCACGGCCCTTCCGCCCCGCGACCGCCCCTGCCGCCACACCGGCGGAAACGGGTCGGGCACGGCGGCCTGCGCGAGCGAAACCCCGTCGTAATCGAGGATCTCGAGCAGCCCTCCCAAGAGCGTGCCGGCCGCCAGACGACCCCCTGCCGGATCCGCCACCACCCGGCTCTCGTACGCCTGCAGTAGCGTCATGCCCGGCGCATCGACCTCCGGAGGGAACCCGAGGACCGTGCGGTCGTAGCTTCGGTCTGCCCGGTAGCGGGCCACGCGGCCTCCCGTGATCCAGCCGCCGGCGAACCACCGTCCGTCCGGAGCCCGCACGAGCGACCCGGCGTTGGGACCATCCATCTGCGACGTCTCCGGGGACTCGACGGATCCCGCTTCCACCTCATCGAGGGAGAGCCGCGTGAGGCGCTGATGGACGCCATCGAGGATCCACACTTCGTCCGGCGAGCCACCGACCCCAGGCACGATCTGCTCGGGATCCTTGAACTCCCCCGGCCCGTCGCCGCGGCCACCGTACGCACCGAGGCGCTCCAACGTCTCCAGGTCGAAGAGATGTACGCTCGGCTCGAGGAGCGCGTCGATCCCGACGAGCCGGTCATCGACTACTGCCAAGTCCACGATCCAGCCCAGTTCATCGTCCGAGTACGCCGTTTCGGGGATGAGGGTCGCCACGGCCGGGGCCGCGTGACCCTCATCCCCGGTTCCCGAGACCAGCACGTACCCACAGACCGTCACCGAGGCGACGGCCACGATCATCCACTTAGTCAAGGCGGCGCTCATTCACGACGGCGTCGTCACTCGTCACATTGCGGCTTGTGGTTCGGCATCTGCAGGTCTGGACAGAAGCAGTCCGCCATCGACAGGTATCCACACCCCGCCTCCTCACAGGCGGCGGTGGACAGTTCCAAACCAACGGCTCGATCGGCTCTCGTGGTGACGGGGAAGATCGCAGCAGTGAACGCGATGACGGTGGCTGCCAAGAGGCGCTTTCGGTTCATGGATCCATTTCCTCCAAGTTGACGGAGACGTCCGAGGACGCGAGTTCTCGCGTCGAGAGCACAAGAGAAACGCGGAGCGCGGCTTCGACATCTTCCCCGCGGTGACGAAGTCTGCCATCCGGATCCAGAACGAAGTACTGGATGGCGCGCCATGCACCCAGATCTTGCCACATCTGGTGCTTGGTGTCGTGCAGGAAGCGTGATTCAACCCCGGCTCGCTCGCGCGAGGCCGGAGAAGCCTGCTGACCCACAAACACGATCCGCACACCCGCCTGAGCCAATGATTCGGAGCTTGAGTCCAGGAGTGCGAGCACTTCGTCTGGCACGAAATCCGGCCTAATGGCCTGGATCAACAACACACGCATCCCGTGAACGACCTCGCGGAGGCTGGTCTGGTCGCCGGTGAAGGACCGTACGTGCGCGTCAAGGCTCACATGCTCGTCGAGCAGTGCGGAGCCGAAGCGCTCGCGCATGATCCTTCGAGCCTCGGCCAGTTGCGCTTCCGAGGGCTCCGGGAGCCCCGCCGGCCGGCTGACATCCGGGAGGCCTGTCAAGCGCGTGAGCGGGTCGACCATCGACAGTGCCAGCAACTCGCCGGCGCGAAGATTGGACCCGACGGTGCGGTGAATCTCGGCCACCTGAACGAAGAGCTCCGGACTCCAGGCCTGTTCGACGGCGCGCTCCGCCGCGTCGATTGCGGCCGATATCTGCCCGCGGGCGAGGCGTAGACGGGCAAGATAAAGGTTGAGTCGAGCAAGGCGTTGACTGCCTTCAGCCTGAGAGTTCCCAAGGGATTGATCGAGTGGGCGCTCCCAGCCGATTCCCTCTCGGCTCGCAGCGAGCCGGTCGAGTATCCAGGATTCAGCCAACGGCTGCAGGGCCGGAACAGCCACCAGATCCCGCGCAATCTCCGTATCGTAAGTCAGGTCGCGAAACACGGAGACACCGGCATGGCGATCCAACCAGATCTTCGTGACGGCGGGATCGGCGAGTTCGATGGACAGTCGGAGCCCGATCTGGGCTATCGCCGGCGCTTCCGAGCCGAGCCAGATTTCGTCGAGGTCATCCAGCTTTTGCTGGATACCGGCCGACGAACGGGTGACGGATTGCAAACGCACCAAGGCGGCCACGCCGTGTCGCGGGTACCGGTCCACCAACTGGTCCGACCAGTAGCGCGCCAAGTCGGCTCGGTCGAGAAGCGCCGCGTAGCGATGGAGGGCGTCCAGCTCCACCGGCCCGCGCTCAGCCGCCCGCGCGGCGCGATCCAGGGCCACAAGCCGAGCGTGATGCTCCTCGATGAAGGCTTCGCGACTCTCGGGTGGAACGGCGCCTTGTGCAAACAGAAGCTGACGAACCCAGAATTCAGGCTGTTCCGGGAACTGCGAGGCGGCTTCCTCCACGACGACGGCCGCTCGGGCGACGCTCAAGTCGGCGGTCGCCAGCATTTGGTAGCGACGCGCCTGCAACGTCGGTTGGCCTTCCGCGTCCGTCTCGAGGTACTCCCAGAAGCGACCGAAATCGGTGTCGATGCGTTCTCCGACCATGTCTTCGATGGCTGCCGCGGCGTACGCGGTGCCAGGCGGCAGCTCGACGGCTGCGGAGAAGAGACCGGGTTCCTCGCGAGAGAGTTCGACGACGGCGTAACCGGGCTCCGTCTGCGCGAAGCGGAGCGAGTCCGGGACCCAGTAGCGGATCCGCGCCCGGAGGGACGGTTCGGCCGCCAGGGTTGAAGGCGTTTCGTATTCGAGCGCCAGCGTCCCGGGAGTTTCCCATTCGAGGCGGAGGGTGCTCACGCCGGCCATGACCCGGTCTGGGCGGGCGGTGAGCAGCAGGGCGACAGCCACGACCGCCACGGCGATACCGGCCGCCGTCGGCAGCATGAGCTTGGGGGAGAACGCCGGCACCTTCCCTTGTGCGCTGGGGAGAGAGATGAGCGTCGCAGCCTTGCGGGGCTCGGGGAACAACTCATCTAACAGGTCATCCGGTGGCTTCGGCGCCGGGATCGCGCGGATGGCGGCGCTCAACGCACGAATGATCTGAACCTCCCGGCGGCACACGGCGCAGGAGCGGAGATGTTCCCGCACCGTGGCAGCCGAACGTCCGGGCAGGTCCCCGTCCGCGAAGCGATTCAAGGTTGGGGCGTCGATGTGTACTTCGTGTGTGTCCGATTCCATCCTACATCTCCGTGCCGTCGAACAATCGGGCGCGAAGCAACTCCCGCGCCTCGTGCAATCGCCTCTCCGAGGTTCGGAGCGAAATCTGGAGAAGCTCGGTGATCTGCCTGTGCGAGTAACCCTCCATTTCCTTGAGGACGACGACCGTCCGCAGTTCCTCGGAGAGCGCGGACAGCGCGCGCTCCACGGCAATCGAGTCCAAGAGGAGCAGCTCCGACGAAGCCGCCGCCGGGAGCTCTTGCTGCGCCGAGTCGATCGGGACCTCCCGTAACCTCCGCTCCGTTCTGATCCGGTCGAGGGCGGCGCGGGTCGTCACTCTACGAAGCCAAGGGCCGAGCGGCCGCTCGGGATCGAAGCGTCGGATCGCCCGAGGAAGCTTGCAGAACACGTCGTGCAACACATCTCGAGCATCGGCGGACGACTCCATCAAGCGGTACGCGGTGGCGAACAACTGCTCCGAATACTCCAAATAAAGAGATCTGAGCGCCTCCGGGTCGCCCCGCGCCGCGCTTCGCGCCAACCGCCGTTCCCGAGCCGAGGTGATCACGCCCATCAGCTCTCAAGACCCCGACAACAACCGACGGTCGTACGACAGGTGCCACGCAGTGCCCCACACCCCGTCCAATGCCGGCCCGGGTTGCGCACAACCAGCGGTGCGTCCCCCACGCCGATGCGTTTTCTCGCGACTCCCTGAACGGGGAGCATCGCTCTCCTGTCGTTAGGCCCCGCCTCCGGAACCTCGGGGGCCTGCTGTCCACCGCCTGCGGCTCGGGTTTCAGCCGGTGCTTTGAACTTGGCCCGGATCCTGATCTCTACATTCTATACGTCGCATGACGGTCACGACCCGCCACAGACCCATCGCACGTTCGGCCAGGAGCACGGCGCTCCGAGACAGCCTCCTCCCGCGTAAGTGTCTTTGCCACAATTCGATAGGCGGGAGACAGGTCGCCGGTTCCGCTTCCAGACTCGTCATCCGCTCCGGCGGCAAACGGCGGTCACGGCCGGTTCTGACGCCGTGACCACTCGGCCTCCAACGAGGTTAGTGCGGATCGTCAGCTACAGCCCGCAGGAGTTCTACGAGATCCGAAGGACTACCAAGTGTTCGGGGCTGGCTTGCTGGACCGGCATGCGGGGCCTGCGACCTCACAATAGCACCGTCGCCGTCATCCTCCGCTTCGGCACTGGCCTCGTGCCGCCAGCGGTAGCGAGCGGCGAGACGCCGACGAAAGGGTCACGGCCGCTCGGTGCGACTTCGCGCTCGCGTCCGTTATCGGGCAACGACGGCGAGAACCAGGCCACCTGTCGTAAGTGGCGCGGCCAGAGGCCAAACGGTTTTCCTCCTGGGCTCAGTGACGGCGCGACGAAAAAGCGTAGGTGAGGTAAGCGACCACTCGCGAATCAGCCATTGGCCGCCGGGAATACGTTCGAAGTAGAGCACGCCGCCGTACTCAGACTCGTCAAGCTCGATCGCGCGGAACCTTGTACCGGCACGGATCTCGTCTGAGGTGCGTGAGAGTACGTCGGCCTTCAGGGCCGGCAGGAGGTGCAGACGCAAGAATGGACGCAACGAGGTGTACTGGAACTCCACCTTCTCGGGTCCACCGGTGATAGGATCAATCCACAAGACCCCCTTCACGTCAACCGGCACCCTCCCAGGTCGAGGGTCGAAACCCAGTCCAAGGCCTGCGTGGTCAGCGCCCGTAACTGGGCGGAGGCAATGCGTCGACAGAAATTCGGGTGACACCAGTGCTTCCCCAGTCGGAGCATAGAACGTAGTCAGCGTATCCTGAATGACTTCTGCGTACCCGTATGCCGCGAGGTGCGCGGGCGGTGCCGACAGCAGATTCAGAGATGCCGATACGATGACTGTTGTGGTGTCCTGCCGGAAGCGACGTCCCCCCCCCCGCCTCCAGTAGTCGTATTTTCCAACGATGATCGGTCTTACCATGCGAACCAAAAGGTTGCCCAAGTCGGCCGAGGGAGATGACGAGGCCAAGGCCGGATAAACTGATTGATAGAGTTCGAAGGCACGCCGCCGCTCCTCGGGAGTAGTCGGGCACGTGTTTCGCTCCGACACCGTCAGTTCGGGTAGCGGAATGGGCTGCACTGGCACTTCCAGACGGAGTTCGCGAGACTCGCCCGCCGAAGCGATGTGGAGCGTGTCCGAAGTCCAGGACTGGTATCCGATGCGCGTGACTTGGAGGCGGTAGACGCCGGGCGCAGGCATCGGCAGGGTGAATGCGCCTCGCTGGTCCGAAAGAACCTCGTCGAGGACAACGTCGCTCGGGTTGATGAGTTCGACGTGCGCACCTTGGACGGGCGTGTCGCTCCCCCGCGTTAACAGTAGCCCCCGCAAGTACGCTTCCGCCTCTTGGGCCGCTAGTGGCGCCGCCATGAGCCCGATTCCGAGACCGACGGCCGGCGCTACGCGCAGCACGACATGCCAGACAGTCATCTGTTCAAGCTTCGAAGTTCGAGCACGTGCACGATCGGCACGCCGTAGTCGTCCTGCGCCTCAGCCCATACCCGGTCCGCTTGAACCGCCAATAGTCGGAGACCCTTGGGTACTGACACTCGCGTCACTACGGCGTCGCGACTGCCAGAGACGACCACCCAATCACTATTGGGTCCAGCAACGTCCGAGAGCTGAGACCACAGCCTGCCTTCCGAATCGACTAGCACACCGTCGTCAACGATGCCACGTCCACGGTTTCGAATGGGAGGGTGGTAGTCGGGCGTACCGAGGGCGTTCAGGACCGCATTCACGCCCGCAGCCCTACTTGGGAACACGCGGAGTTCGACCATGCGTTCTACCGCCCCGAGACCGTCTGCCCAAGTCCGTACGTCCTGGCTCTGTACCGGTCGTGGAGTATATGGAACACGAATGGTATCTTCGATCCCCTCCAGCACGTCGTTTCGTTCGACGGTGAAGAAGCCTTGCCCGTTAACCGGCTTGGGTCGTCGAATGACACGCGTGTATCTGCCCGAGGGATCGATCGCGAGCATGTCAGTGTGCGAAAACGGATCTCGTACGCGTAGCGTACCATCACCGTTCGGTACTGGAATCGCTAAGTGTCTATCTCGCAGATTCAGCGACGCCAAGGAGACGCCTTGCGACTGAGTGTGTCGTCCCGTCAGGGGAGCGACAAGGACTTCGACCCGCACATCCCTCTCTGCCCACCCAACCGAGACCACACGGTGGTCCGCCAGGACTGCGATCGGTCGAAGGGGCTCGCCGGCCGCTGATCCGAAACCCCACTTGGCGGGGCCTAAGTCGGCAAGGCTCGCCCCAGTGAAGGCGTTGTACAGGTTGAGACGCGGGCGGCTCGCATCGACCACCCACAACGTGTCCTGTCCGAGCAATCCGAGACGCCACGGGGAAAGCAGTTCACCGGGTCCTTTCCCCTTCGCGCCAATCTTTGTTCTGAACGCACCTTCCGCATCGAAGGCCAGAATCGCCTCCGTGCGTGAGTCAATCATGAAGACGGAACCGTCCGCGCCGGGGACCAGCTGCTCGACCCGCGTGAGAGGTACGCTATCGGGGACCGTGAGCGAGAACATGTGAACGAGCGTGTCGCGCCCGCTCTGACCCGCGAGTGCCCCCACACTTGTGATGGTCAGTGCGACCGATAGTATCGTCACCATGCGACACGACGCCCACCGCAACTGCATGCCAAGAATCGCGAAAGTAGTCACCTGTCGTACCTCCGGTATTGCCTGATTCCTCGCTCGCGGTCGGAGTCCACGCCGGGCCTTGCAGGGCCTCCGACCGCTGGCGAGTTTGCGCCAGGTTAGATTATGATCGACTCGGTTTTTTGCCGCATGTCCGATGCCTCATCCGCCACGTAAGATCTCCCTACGATTCGGTTACCGCAGTCCCGAGCGTACTGCGTTTGCGAATCATCCGAAGAGAATTCCGGAGCCGTGCGTGCCTCGGCGAAGGCCCCGCCACCAAGAAGGACACCATCTCGACCCAGGTCGTTGATATCGGCATCGGCGAGTACACGACACTCAAGACCACCCCAAGAAGCACACCAGGGCTCTCCGTCATGCTCCCCCTCAACGCAGCGATCAGCGCCGTACCACGGATCCGGCTCGCACTGGCCGATGATGCTGTTGCAACTTTCACAGTCCTGCGCTTCGGCGATGTTCGGTGTCACCAGTCCGATAGCAACGGTGGCTGCCAGCGCTAGCAACCATCTGGGAATCCTGTTCATGGTTCGCTCCTTGGGTTTGGTTCATCCTTGGCCCGGTCTGACTGCCAACTCCAGCGATAAGTGAGGATCTCCAAGCGGTCCGTCCGCCGCAGAGCGAGGAGCTCCCGTCGGTCGGGTAGCGTGTGGAGGATTCCGAAGGGAACGTCGAGCACAGTTCGACGCCTGAAGGCACCTACGGAGTCGTAGGTGATCAGGTGGCGCCGATCAGATTCGAGATCTGCCAGGACTTGTACGAAGCCGGCGTCGAGCGCAAATACTCCCGTGCCCACCCACGCGTCATACGAATAGAACAGTTCATTGCTCGTGGGAACCGCACCGCCGACTGTTGAACGGCTTGTCTCATCAGTGGCTATCCAGGAGAACGGAAACAGCCGCGACGACAGGACGACCACGCGTGACGTACCCGACAAGACGACGGCGAAACTGTCGGACCAACTAGCAGTGAGATCCATCGCTGTTTGCCTCGCCGTGCGCCCGTCGGTTCTCGAGAGGGTCACCCGGTTCGTTCGCAGTTTGGCGCGAGGAGTGGACAGCATCTCGCTGACGAACGCCCAAAGGCCGGCAGCGTGTGTCAATGGTCGGGACGGTTCCAGCACGCTCCAACTCTCTATCATACATTGTCCGGCGACTGAGCGTACGAGCTGCGGCGCAATATCCTCTCCCCCGCCTCGGTCAACGATTTCGATAGCGACGGAGCCCGCCCGCGATCCGTCGCTCACAAAGGCCGCGCCCAGCGGAGCACGGACGATCCCGGGGCATACAGGCCGTGCGTTGGATTGATCGTCGGAGGCGATCCACACGGCATCGTCGTCCCAGAACAGACTTTGCCCCCCGCCCGGAGACAGCGCGCCACCGTACACTTGGGCGTCTGCCGCCATCACGTATCGGCTCGACTCGGTCAAGACCAAGCGGTCGGTTTGTGCGTTGAGGTCCGCGCTCAGCGCCAACCACGCCATAAAGCAGATTGCACCCGCCCGACGGCCAAGATCCGCCAACTGACGCGCTGATTCCACCTCGGATAGCATGACCTCAATGTCGGGGTCGCTCACGCTTGGTCGCCCCGCCACTCGGCAATCACGCGCTTGACGCACGTCTGAGGCCTTGTGTGACGTGCTCCGGTATGCCAATCACCCGAAGCAACCTTGGTGATCTCAAGTCCACTTAACGTCAGGCAGCGCCACTCAGGAAGACCACCGCTGCTGCTCTCTCCAGCGAACTGGTAGAACAGCGCCTTCTCCTCGCCCGCGCCGCCGAATCCAAGAGCGTGCGGGCACATGACGCGTTCTCTTCCGCCGTATATTCCGTAGACGATCCACTTGTTCTCGATGGCCGTCTTGATCTGCCTGAAGTTGTCGGATTGCATGCGCTGTACATTTCCTTTCGTAACTTCATGTGCGGAAAGAGCCGCTTTCCGATCGTGAGGCCCTGGCTCTCAGCCGGTGACTTGTGGCGCCGCGCAAGACTCGGCGTCCACACTCCATACGGCGCCAGAAGTCAGGACCCGCCACGAGCCCTCCGCACGCTCATCCGGAGACGAAGCTCAGGGTGGCGGCCACCTGCTCCGTAAGTGTCTCTCGTGCAATCCAGTAGGTGGATGCACCCGTCACGCAATCTTGCGCTGAAGACCTGAATTCGATCCGGCAGCGGCTGGCGGCGATACGCCGATGCGTGACGCGGGGCCGCTCGGTGATGGCGTGGATTCGGGAGCGCAAGGCAAGCGCGGGTTCAGGTGTGAACGGTCAGTAGCGCTGTCGACTGTGTCCGCCGCGAGGGAGAGCTTTCTCGGCAAACTCATCACCAAACAGCCAACCCGCTTTATTCGCTCACGAACAGAGCCCGCACAGGAGGGACACCAGCTGGGTTCGCTGCCCCTCGCCGTCGATGTCAGAGTCCGCGTGCTGTCGCCGCCAGGAATGTCGCGGCCGGGACTCCTCTTCGTCCGACGCGCCCTGGCCGCTGATCACTCCGCCAGCGCCGCGTCGATGGCTTCTTCCAGGAAATCCCAGTACATGTCGATGTAGCTGCGTTCGCCGGGGCCGTCCATCAGGAACGGGTTCATCAGCGTGTGCCGCAGGATGAAGATGTGGTCCGTGTCCTCCCCGGGCCGGGCCGGGACCGCGACGAACGTGGCCGGGTCGATGCCCAGCTCGCGCAGGATGCGGCCGCACTGCCCGTCTTCCCCGCCCTCCCGGCGCAGCGACGTGTACGACCCGATGAACCGCGCGTCCTGCACCGGCCGGTCCGCGTCCACCTTCATGCGGGCGAACACCCGGCGGGCGAAGCGGTTCATGCGCGCCAGACTGCGGTTGCCGTTCCGGTTGAGCGCGAGGCAGACGAGGTTGGAATCGGGTTCGAAGGGGACGATCAGCCGCACGCGGTCTTCCAGCCGCTCGGCGGCTTCGCGGGCCGACTCGTAGAAGTACTCGCAGGCCCGGATGGTGTGGCGCAGGATGCGCCCCAGGCCCTCGCCGTGGAGCGGCAGGACTTCGTGCGCCACCGCCACCGAGGCGGCCGCCGCCCCCGGCTTCGAGCCCTCCAGGATGTACTGGCCCAGGTTGCGGAGCTGCTGCTCCCGCGGGACCTCGTCCTCGATGTCGCCGAGGTCGAACACGTAGGCGGCCTGCTGCGTGATGAAGTCCACCACCTCGCGGTCGCGCGCCACGAACGCCCCGGCCGCGTAGGGCAGGAACCCGAGCTTGTGGGGATCGATCGTCACCGAGTCGGCGTGCTTCACGGAGGTGAAGGCCCGGTAGACCATGCGCGACGGGAAGTGCCGGAAGTCCTTCCGGATCTCCTCGCGCGGCAGGCAGCCGCCATCGGGGTCCCGGAACACGCTCGCGAGGTACCCGCCCCAGGCCGCGTCCACGTGAACGAAGAAGTCCGCGCCGCGCTCGTTCCAGCGCCGGCGGGCCGCGATGATCTCGTGGATCGGATCGACGGTGCCGAACTCCGTGGTGCCGAGCACGCCGACCACGCCCAGCACCGGCGTGCGGCTCTCGAAGGCGTCCGCCAGGCACGCCTCCAGGTGGTCCGGGTCGAGGCGCATGTGGTCGTCCACCGCGACCTTGACCAGCTGCGCGGTCCCCAGGCCCATCACCTTCATCCCTTTCTCCCAGGAGTAGTGGGCGGACGCCGCGACGAGCACCCTCGGCGGACGCAGCTCCGGGTGCCGTGCGAAGAACTCCTGGATGCCGGCCGTCTCGATGCGTTCGCGTCTCACGGCCCGCCGGAACCGCGTGAAGGCCGCCGGATCCTGACCGCGCAGCGCCTCCGCGATCTCGCGCCGCAGGCCGATCGTCTGACCGATGCTCAGGTTGACGAGTTCCCACTTGCTGTACTCCGCCAACTCCTTCCGCAGCGGTCCGACGGGTCCGGTCGCGAGTGCCGTCCGCTTCACCCCCTCCTGCAGGGCGACGCCGTAGAACTTCACGGCGCGGAAGTTCCACAGCGCCTCGTAGTTGGCCAGCGTGCCGCCCGACGTCAGGTGACCCCAGGCGCAGGGCTGGACCGAAGGGTCGACGTTGAAGCCGAACATGGCGGCGAGATCCCGGCCAGCTTCGAGTTCATGGGTGAGCGTGACCGGCGCGGCCTCCTCGCTCACGTTGTTCGGGTTGTAGAGGGTGGTGAGGATCCGCGCCACCAGCCCGGGGATGAGCAGATCCGAACTCATGTGTCCCACGTACCGCGGGTGGAAGATGGGAACGGATTGCTTGAGTTCTCCGGACAGGCGGATCAGGGCCTGCCGGGTGCGCGCCTTCGCCTGCAGGAAATCCGGACGGTAGGCGGCCGCGGCGGTGATCCGGTGGCCGTCCTCGGGGTGGAAGTTGCGGCGCCAGAAGGCGTGATCGCGCACGAACTCGACGATCAACTCCTCGAGCCAACGGTCGTTCTCCCCCGAGGGCCCGAGGAAGAACGGCTGGAGGAAGTCGAGTTCCTCCCGCAATCGGCGGTCTTTCGGCACTCCGCCGCCTACAGGTGCGTCGGGCGCGGAAGGCGGCCAAGGCTTGTCGGCATGGCGAGCAACCTAGCCAAGCGACAGCTGCCGTACCACTTCCGCGTACTCGCGGACGGCATCCGCGATGTTCGCCAGGGCTTCCTCCTCCGTCGTCCCCTGAGACGCACAACCCGGAAGCCCCGGAACCCAGACGGAGAACCCCTTGTCGGACTCTTGAAGCGCCACCCGGAATTTCATCCCCCGCCAGCCTTCGGAAGCACGGCGTCTACCTTCAATGTGTCGGTCCTGGCTCGCGGGTCCTCCCGGTCGTAGACCAGAGTCGGAATGCTGTCGATCGATACGGACAGCAACCCGGAGTCCTCAGCGGGCGTGAAGGTCAGGAACGCGCAGCCCGGCCACGTACCCCCGGACATACCGATCCTGACCCTCACGATGTACCTGCCGCTCGAGAACGTCTTCACGGTCGGGACCCAAGCGCTCGGGTCCTGGCAATTTCGGCCAACCCAGCCCTCTACGGTGACATCGTAGACCGCTTCGCCATCAACATCCGTGACCCATCCGGCGATGTTCAACTCGCTTTGCCCGTGCGGCAGTTCCAAAGGAGGAGAGGGCCCCGGTGCGATGGCGTCGCCACCGCAGCCAACGGTAAGGATGATCAGCAGAGCACAGAGCGTCCGTTTCATGACCAGCCTCTACCCGTCCACCTCGTAGAGGGTTCTTCATCCACCGTCTCCGACGAAGAGTCCCGACGCTTTCAGGAACCCCTTGAGCGACGCCAACCCCGACCTTGACGAAATGGAGTTGCAACATTATTGGTAACCATATGGTTACCTTTTCCCGACAACTCGACGCGACCTTCCGGGCGCTGTCCGATCCGACGCGCCGGGCGATTCTGGCACGCCTCTCCCAAGGAGACGCCACGGTCGGCGAACTGGCGGCGCCGTTCGACGTGTCTCGACCGGCGATCTCAAAACACCTGCGCGTGCTGGAGCGGGCGGGGCTCGTGGACCGGATGCGGGACGGACGCACGAGCCGCTGCGCGCTCGACGCCCGACCGATGCGGGAAGCC
>LXNJ01000954.1_pt1 | contig 18272 bp, 12 predicted proteins | sample 809081 | NCBI WGS metagenome assembly LXNJ01 (sample SAMN04870510, study PRJNA318959) | sponge metagenome | biome: sponge; feature: marine sponge reef; material: water | host: Petrosia ficiformis | place: Greece: Milos, Mediterranean Sea | collected 2013-05-29 | depth 5-7 m
CGGAAGCGGTACTCTCCCGCCTGTCCCTCGCGCAGGCCCGGGCCGGCCACCAGCCATTCGGGTGGCGTACGCACTTCCAGGTCGACGGTGAAGTAGTCCCGGGCGTAATGTCCCGGACTGTCGCGGCCCGTCAACGTGCCGGGCATTGGCAGCCACCCCATGGCCGGCATCAAGGCGACATACGCGTCGTCGAAGACGCCGGTCTGCGTCCCGAGGAGCAGCAGATTGCCCGCGTCGGAGGTGAGCGCCTGGACGTCGAGCGCGCTGTCGAGATAGCCGAATGCGGCATCCGGAACACCCGTCGCCCTGACCGAGAGCACGATGGACTCGCCAGGCTTCGCCGACGTCGGCAACTGCGCGACCAGCAACCCGTGCGCATGCGTATGCGGCACGCGGTTCCCGTTGACGGCAGTTTCCGCGACCACCATTCCCGGGTTGAGGGTCATGACCAACTCGTCGACCGGCGCCTCCGGCGCGACCAGCCGGTACTCGAGATCCAGGCCCAGCGACCGCTGCGGGTCGATCACCACGCGGCCCTCCACCCGGTCGATGTCCGCGTACGGGTCGTGCTGCCGTGCTTCGTGCGCGGCTCGCCACGCATCGCGCAGTGCTGCCTTGTCCTCGGCCTGCCAGGCAAGCGCACCGATGACAGTCACGCCGAGCACCAAAAGCACGCCGGCGACTTGCCACTGCACGCCGGTAGCCGTGCGATCCTGTCGCGGATGCAGCACGGCGGCCAGGATCAACAGGCCGGCGGCAAGGAGAAGCTCGGCGAGGCGCTGGGCAACGTCCGCCGCCGTGGCGAAGACTGGCTGCACATCCGAAGGGAACGCCGTGTAGCCAGTCAGTCCGGAGATTGCCGGCAAGAGGTAGTAGGGGCTCGTCGTGACGGTCCACCAATGCGCGCCCAACACCGCCACCGCGGCGACGGCAACGGCCAGCCGGTTGCGCAGCACCACCGCGAGCAGGAAAACCATGGCGCACCACAGCATGAGCATCGGCAGCGCATCGATGGTGAGGAATGCCAGCGCCGAAAGCGGTTCCAGGGGATTGCCCACGGGCAGGTCCAAGGCGACCGCGAGCATGCCGAAACCTTGAAGCAGGCCGATCAGCAGAACCATCGGCAACCAGACCGTCGTCACCAGTCCGACCAGTCGCCCGGTCAGCAAGGCCAGATTACCTACCGGGCGCGTATCCAGGACCTCCGTCATCCTGTCGCGCCGATCGCGCGCCCGGATGTCGAAGGCGAGGAACAGGAGCCCGATCATGAACAGCCACAGCACGAAGGTGCCAACGCTGGCAATGAGGAACCGCGGCTGGAACGCGCCGAAGGACGGCGACTGGCTGGACGCGACCAACTGCATCATCGTCAGGCCGAAATAGGCCAGAAGGCCACCGGCCAGGCTAAGGACCGTGAACAGCCAGGTCCGCGCAAGACGGCGCGCCGTGCGCATCTCCGCCCACGCCACGCCCAGCAACGCACGGATGGGATTCACGGCGGCGTCAAGCGAGGATTGCGCGTTCTTGGACCGCCGGGCGGGCCGGCCAAACCGCCAGCGGAGCTACGCCCCATCCAGTACCCGCCAAGGTCCGACGGCCAGAAGCTTCGCTCAACTGCACAGATGCACCGCGGTCGAGAACTACGACGGCGCTTCGTCTTCGTCCTGGCGGGCGGCGTCCGAACGACCCCGCGCCGCCATGAACGTGAGGTAGGCCTCTTCCAGTGTGGGCGACTCCACGGCGGTCGCGCCGTCGGGCAGCCCGTTCCCCGTGACTCCACGCAGGGAAACACCCTCGGCGGTCGCCGTGCGCGAGACGATTTCGTAGCCCGACTCCACCTGTGCCGCCCGGTCAGCCGGGGCCGTCAGCTCGAACACCTTGCCCTGCGCCTGGGCCAGCAACTGTGCCGGGGCGCCCTGGAAGACGACGCGGCCCGCATCGAGCAACGCCATGTCCTGACAGCCGCCGCCGAGGTCGGCGACGATGTGCGTGGACAGGAGAATCGTGCGGTCGCGCCCCAGCCGACCCATGACCTGGCGGAAGCGCATGCGCTCTTCGGGGTCGAGGCCCACGGTCGGCTCGTCGACGATCAGCACCTGTGGCTCGTGCACCAAGGCCTGGGCAACCCCAAGGCGGCGGACCATGCCGCCAGAGAGCTTCTTGACCTTGCGGTCCGCGACGTCGGCAAGACCGACCATGTCGAGCGTCTCGGCAACCCGGGCGCGTCGCGTACGCCGATTGGACATCCCCGACAGCCGCGCCAGCGTATCGAGCACCTCCTCCGCGCGGTGGTTGCGCCACGCGCCGAACTCCTGGGGCAGGTAGCCAATCATCTCGCGCACTTCCCGACGCTCGCGCGTCACATCGTGGCCGCCGACCGTTACCGTGCCACGCGTCGGCACCAATAGCGTGCAGATGATGCGCATCAGCGTGCTTTTTCCGGCACCGTTGGGGCCGAGCAGTCCGAACAGGCCCGTGCCAAGCGCCAAGTCGACATCGTCGAGGGCGGTGTGGCCGCCCTTGTAGGTATGGCCAAGCCCCTTGGCCTCGATCATCGCGTCCATGTGGGTTGTCCTGCCGCCACGAAACCGCGCCTTTATACCAGAGCGACGCCGTCATGTGTCGTGGCGGCGACGCCCTCGGCACGCTGGTCCGGCGGTCTCCTATGGTCTCCGGTGGGCAGGCCGCCCGCTCTCCTGATTGCCTGTCAGGAGCGCGGAACTGAAGCTTGACCGCAGCCAGGCTACTAGGGCACTTTGTCCAAAGTCAATGGCACGCCTGACCCCATGAGGGACATCACCGAGCAGGAACAACGGAACTACGAGAGCCACGGCGTCGTGCATTTGCAGGGTTTGCTCGACGACGATTGGCTCCGAAGGCTACGTGCGGCGTTCGCGGAGGAGATCTCCGCCGATCAGACCCAAGTCAACTTCGTGGACTTCAAGGCCCTCACGCCCATGATCGAGGCGAGTGGCGCCGAGTTCGTCACCCCCGGCGTTGCATCCGCAACGGGACGGTTCTGCATCAGCAGTTTCAATTGGCGCGATTTCCCCGCGCTGGCCGCCCTTTGCTGTGGTCCGCCGCTGCCGGAAACAGTCGCTCGACTGATGCATTCGGGTCGTATCAACTTCTACGGCGAGCAACTGTTCTTCAAGGAAGCGGGATCCCTGCACCGCACGGCATTTCACCAGGACATGCCCTACTTTCACGTGACCGGCGACAAGTGCTGCACCGTCTGGATACCGCTCGACCCCATCGATGCCGACAACGGCATGATGGGATACGTCAGGGGCTCGCACCGCTGGCAGACACATGCGGCCAACGGTTTCGTAACCCGAACCCCGCTGCCCGGGTCGTCACTCCCGCAGTTGCCCGACATCGAGGGCGCCCCAGGCGCGTACGACATCGTCTACTACCCCGCCGAGCCAGGCGATGCCATCGTCCATCACGCCAATACGGTGCACGGGGCTACCGGCAACTCGACCCGTAGGGACCGCCGCGCAGTCTCCCTCCACTACCTTGGCGACGATGTCCGCTACCGGGAGCGCGAAGGAGCGGCCCTGGACGCCGGCAAGTCCCCTTCTCTCGCGAGCGGCGACCTCATGGACAGCGCCGAGTTTCCGCTGGTCTGGGCGAGCGGCGAGGGGTACGCGACGCCGATGGGTGTTGGCGTGCTTTCCGCCGATCCCGGCTGATCGCTCCCTGAGGGTCGCCGATCGAAGCGCATGTTAGGGCGCATATTTGGCGTCCCCTAGGGGAGTCGAACCCCTGTTGCCGGGATGAAAACCCGGAGTCCTAGGCCACTAGACGAAGGGGACTCTATGGGCTGCAAGAGCGGCGCGCATTCTAGGACTTGGGCGTTCCCCGCGCAAGAAGATCAGCCGGTGTCGTCGGCCTTGCCGTCGCCCCGTTCAAGCAGCAAGCCGCCGACGTGCTGCTTGGCGAAATGGAAGGCTGTCCGGCCGCTGCGTACCCCTCGCGCCAGCGCCCAGCGCAGTGCCGCTTGGCGTGTATCCTCGTCCCAACCCGCGTCGGCTTGGTGCTCGCGGGCGAGTCGTGTGAGCCAGTGCTCGGCAACGAGCAGGTAGGCATCCTGGCGAAACGCATAGAACGACAGCCACAGTCCGAAGCGGTCGGACAGCGAGATCTTCTCCTGGACCGCTTCGCTCTCGTGCAACTCGCCTTGCACGTGTGTTGCCGCAACGTTCTCCGACATGTACTCGGGCAGCAGGTGTCGGCGGTTGGACGTCGCGTAGATCAGCACATTGGCGGACTGCGTGAACACCGAGCCCTCCAAGGCGCTCTTCAACGCCTTGTAGGAGGCATCGTCCGCCTCGAACGACAAGTCGTCGCAGACGAGCAGGAACCGATACGGCTCGCCATCGACCCGGGCGACGATCGCCGCGATGTCGGCCAATGCGTGCTTGTCCACCTCGAGCAGCCGCAAGCCCTGCTCCGCGTATCGGTTGAGAAGCGCGTGGATGAGCGATGACTTTCCGGTGCCGCGCGCACCCCACAGGAGCGCGTTGTTGGCAGGATGGCCGCGGACGAATTGCTCCGTGTTGGCGGTGAGTTGCCGCTTCTGGTCGTCGATCCCCAAGAGGTCTTCAAGGCCGATGGCGTGAAGATGCCCCAACGGTTGCAGTTCACCGCCCAAGGCGCCGCTGCGCCAACGTGCCGCGCGGTGCCTCGACCAGTCCACCGGGGTCCTGCCGGGCAGAATCGCGAGCAACCGCTTGCCCACTTCCCGCCCGACGCCAGCCAGATCCTTGAGGGATGCCTCGTCCACGGGCGTCGATTGTGCCAGCAAACGTGGTGCGGTGGCGTCCAAGCGACCCGCAGCCGCATCCCTCATTCAGAGCCACTCAACACCGGATTCACCATCCCGTGCTTGACGGCCAGCATGGCCAGTTCCACGTCGCTCGAGATGTTGAGCTTCTCGAAGATGCGGTAGCGGTAGGCGTTGATGGTCTTCGGCGACAGGTGCAGATGGGCCGAGATGTCGTGCACCCGCTGACAGTTGATCACCATCAACGCGATCTGCATCTCGCGGCTCGACAGTTGGTCGAACGGCGCGTTGGCCTCGTCGTCGAACGACTGGAAGGCCAACCGTTCGGCGATGTCCGCACTGACGAATCGCTTGCCCGCGTAGGCGCGCTTGATCGCAACGACTACGTCCTCCGGCGCACCCCGCTTGGTCACAAAGCCGCAAACACCGGCACGCAGCGCATGGGTCGGATAGGGCGCTTCCCAAGCGCCGGTCAGGATGACCACCTGCGTGCCGGTCTCAGACCGCAGGATGCGACGCGCCGCCTCCAGCCCGCCGATGCCGGGCATGACGATCTCCAACGACACGACATGCGGATTCAGCTTGCGCGCCAAGTCAACCGCCTCTTCGCCGGTCTCCGCTTCGGCCACGACGTCGATCGCCTTGACATCGCGGAGTAGCCGAATGACGCCCGCTCTGAACAAGCCGTGGTGGTCCGCGATAATCGTCCGAATCATTGTTGGTCTTGCTTCCCGTGCGCTCGCACCGCCAACATATGAAAGCGCGGTCGGTTGAAGCAAGGCTCATAGTCGGTCTCTGCAGCACGCCGGGACGAAACCCAACAGTGATATTACGGTGACGCCGCCGCGAGACCGGCGTGTTCGCCTCGTCGCCGCTCTACCCTCCGACCCGCTGCTCCTTGACGGGACGGCAGTCGACCCGCGGGGCCTTAAGGGAGCAGATCGAGCAAGAGCTTGTTCACGCGCTGCACGTACCGACCGGGCTCGGCGACGGCGTTGCCCTCGGCCAGCGATGCCTGGTCGAAGATGATGGCGACCAGGTCGGCAAACCGGTCCTCGTCGACCTCCCCGTTCAAGTGCGCGATCAACGGATGGCGCAGGTTCACCTCGAGGTGGGGCTTGCTCTCCGGGGCCGACTGACCCGTCGCCTCCATGATGCGGCGCATCTGGATGCCCATGTCATGCTCGCCGAGCACGAGGCAGGCGGGCGAGTCCGTCAGGCGCGTGGACTTCCGCACGCTCTCCACCCGATCGCCGAGCGCCTCCTTGAACCGCTTCAAGAGCGGCTCCTCGTCCTCGACCTCCGGTTCCTCCGCCTCCTTTTCGGCGGCTTCGGCGGCCTCCGGTTCGCCGAGGTCCAACTCGCCACGTGCAACGTCCTGGAAGGTCTTGCCGTCGAACTCCCCCGCAAACGACATCCACCACTCGTCGATCCGGTCGCAGAGCAGCAGAACCTCGATGCCCCGCGCCCGGAACGCCTCGAGGTGCGGGCTCTGACGCGCCGCCGCGTCCGACTCGGCAATGAGGTAGTAGATCTTGTCCCCACCCTCCTTCATGCGTCCGATGTAGTCCTTGAACGATGTTCGCTGCGCGGAATCGGCAGACTCCGTGGACGCGAAGCGCAGCAGGCCGAGCACGTCGTCCTTGTTGGCGAAATCTTCGCCTATGCCTTCCTTGAGCACCTGGCCGAACTCGTCCCACACCTCGGCGTAGGCGTCGGCGTCCATCTTGCCGAGCATGTCGAGCACACGCTTGGTGAGGGCGTTCTTGATCGTGCGAATACGGTCGTCGCTCTGCAGGATCTCGCGCGAGACGTTGAGCGGCAGGTCGGACGAGTCGACCACGCCGCGGACGAAGCGCAGGTACAGCGGCAGGAACTGGTCCGCCTCGTCCATGATGAACACACGCTGCACGTAGAGCTTGAGGCCGCGCGGGGCTTCGCGGTTGTACAGGTCGAACGGGGCTCTCTTCGGCACGTAGAGCAAGCTCGTGTACTCGAGCTTGCCTTCGACCTTGTTGTGACTCCAGGTTGCGGGGTCCTCGAAGTCGTGGGAGACGTGCTTGTAGAACGCCTTGTACTCGTCGTCGCTGATGTCGTTGCGCGACCGGGTCCATAACGCCTTGGCCTCGTTGACGGTCTCGAGTTCGGGGGCGGACTCCTCCTCGCCGTCGCGCTCCCCCGTTGAAGGCTCCTTGTACATCATCACCGGGATACCCACGTGGTCCGAGTACTGTCGGATCACGGATCGCAGCCGGAAGCCGTCCGCGAAGTCGGTCGCGTCGCCGCGCAGAGTCAAGGTCACGCGCGTCCCCCGCGGAACATCGTCGACGGTTTCCACGGTGAAGTCCTCTTCCCCCGACGACACCCATCGCGTACCCGTCGTCTCGCCAGCCCGCCGGGTGAGCACTTCGACCTCGTTGGCGACGATGAACGAGCTGTAGAAACCGACGCCGAACTGCCCGATGAGGGCGCTGTCGGCCTGCTCCTCGCCGGTCAACCGGTCGAAGAACTCCTCGGTGCCGGACTTGGCGATCGTGCCGAGGTTGGCGACGACGTCGTCACGGCTCATGCCCACGCCGTTGTCGGTCACGGACACCGTGCCCGCATCCTTGTCGAATTCCACCACGATGCGGAACTCCGGATCGTCGGCGATCAACGTCTCGTTCGCGAGCGCCTCGAAGCGCAGCCGGTCGACGGCGTCCGAGGCGTTGGAAATCAATTCGCGCAGGAATACCTCCTTGTTGGAGTACAAGGAGTTGATCATCAGCTTCAGGAGCTTCTTGGCCTCGGTCTGAAAGCCGCGCGTCTCCTTGGCGGGCGCAGCTCCCTCGGCGTTGTCTTGGGCGGCGGTCTCTGCAGTCATGGGCGATTCAAGACGGATCTAGGAATGAGCCCCCAACATAGGGGCGCAGCGACGCTTTTCAAGCGACTTGCCCGCGATCCTCCCGCCTACCAGCCGGTGAGTTCCTTCAAGCCCGTCCCGATCGCCGCCAAGCTGCGCACCGTCCTGACTCCGGCGGCTTCGAGCGCCGCGTACTTGTCGTCGGCCGTCCCCTTGCCACCGGCGATGATCGCTCCCGCGTGGCCCATGCGTTTGCCGGGCGGGGCCGTCACCCCGGCGATGTAGGCGACCACTGGCTTGGTCACATGCTCCGCGATGAACGCAGCGGCCTCCTCTTCCGCCGTGCCGCCGATTTCACCCACCATCACGATCGCCTCGGTGGCCGGGTCGCTCTCGAACAAGCCGAGCACGTCCCGGAAGTGCGTTCCGGGAATGGGGTCGCCGCCGATGCCGACGCACGTCGACTGGCCGTAGCCCATGTCCGTTGTCTGCTTGACCGCCTCGTAGGTCAGCGTTCCGGAGCGCGACACCACGCCGACCTTGCCGGGTAGGTGGATGTCCCCGGGCATGATGCCGATCTTGCATGCTCCGGGGGTGATGACACCGGGACAGTTCGGTCCGATCAGGCGGACGCCCAGCACGTCCAGGCGGTCCTTGACCACGAGCATGTCCAGCGTCGGGATGCCCTCGGTGATGCACACGATCAGTTCGATGCCGGCATCGGCCGCTTCGAGGATGGAGTCCTTGCAGAACCTGGCCGGGACGTAGATTACCGAAGCCGTCGCCCCGGTCTCGGCCACCGCCTCGGCCACCGTGTCGAACACCGGGCGGTCGAGGTGCGTGGTGCCACCCTTCCCCGGCGTCACGCCGCCCGCCAACCTGGTGCCGTAGGCGATCGCCTGCTCGCTGTGCAAGGTGCCCTGCGAGCCCGTGAAGCCCTGGCAGATGACGGTCGTCCGGCTGTCGACGAGGATGCTCATGGGTTGCCTCCCGCCGCGGCCACGGCCTTGTTGGCGGCATCCTGCAGCGACTCCGCGGTGTCGATGGCGAGGCCGCTCGTCGCCAGCGCCTCGAGACCAGCGGCCGCATTGTTGCCCTCGAAACGCACCACCACCGGCACATCGACGCCGACCTGGGTGACCGCGGCAATGATGCCTTCGGCAATGATCTTGCAGGACACGATGCCGCCGAAGATGTTGATCAACACGGCATTGACGGCATCGTCGGAGAGGATGATCTTGAACGCCTCGGCAACCGCCGCCTCCGTCGCGCCGCCGCCGACGTCGAGGAAATTCGCCGGATTGCCGCCTTGCAGTTTGACGAGGTCCATGGTGCCCATCGCCAGGCCGGCGCCGTTCACCATGCAGCCGATGTTGCCGTCGAGCGCGACGTAGTTGAGCCCGAATTCGTCGGCCCGGGCCTCGCGCTCGTCCTCCTGGGACGCATCCCGCAACGCCTCGAGTTGCGGCTGCCGATAGAGTGCGTTGTTGTCGATGTTCACCTTGGCGTCCAGGCAGTGCACGTCGCCATCCTCTGTGACGACCAGCGGATTGACCTCCACGAGCGAGCAATCGAGTTCATGGAAAAGACGCGCCAGGTTGAGAAAGACGTCGGTGAACTGAGCCACCTGTTTGCCGGCCAGGCCCAGCGCGAACGCCATCGCCCGACCTTGAAACGGTTGCGCGCCCGTCGCCGGGTCGATCGCCGCTTGCAGGATCCTGTCCGGCGTCTCGGCCGCGACCTGTTCGATCTCCACGCCGCCTTCCGTCGATGCCATCACGACCACCCGCCGGCTGGCGCGGTCCACCACGGCGCCAAGGTAGAGTTCGCGGTCGATGCTCGCCGCCTCCTCCACGAAGATCTTGCTCACCGGCGCGCCCTCGGCACCGGTCTGGACGGTCACCAACCGCTGGCCCACCCACCGCTCGGCAAAGTCGCGGACCTCGTCAAGGCTGCCGACCAGTCTTACACCGCCAGCCTTGCCGCGGCCGCCGGCGTGTACCTGGACCTTGCACACCCAGCGGTCGCCTCCTAGGTCCCGGGCGGCCTGAACCGCCTCGTCCGCCGTGTCGACAGCGATCCCGCGGGACACGGGCAGGTCATAGCTCCGGAACAGGTCCTTGGATTGGTATTCGTGTAGATTCATAAAGTTACGTTACTTATTTCGTTTCCGATTGAGCATGTGAATCGCGTTCCCGCCGACCCCGAGAGCGGCTTCGTGCACGGCCTCGGACAGCGTCGGGTGCGCGAACATCGTCAGTCCCAGATCCTCGGCACTGGCGTCGAATTCCATCGCGATCACCGCTAGGGCGATCAACTCGCTTGCCTGCGGGCCGAAGACGTGGACGCCGAGGATCCGGTCCGTCTCGGCGTCCGCGACGACCTTGACCATCCCGGTGGCGTCATTGGCGGCCAAGGCACGGCCCGTGGCGCCGAACGCGAAAGTGCCGACGCGGTAGTCGTCTCCTGCGGCCCTGAGTTCATCCTCGGTACGCCCGACCCAGGCGATCTCGGGATGCGTATAGATCACCGACGGGACGCAGTCGTAGTTCACCAGCGGTTTGTGGCCGGCGATGCGCTCGGCCACCATGACGCCCTCCTCCATGCCCTTGTGGGCAAGCATGGGCCCGCGCACGACGTCGCCCACGGCATACACGTTCGGGGCATCGGTCGCGCACAGGTCGTTGACATAGAGGAAGCCGCGCTCGTCGAGATTGACGCCGCTGTCCGCCGCCAGCAGTCCCTCCGTATAGGGCCGGCGGCCTACGGCGACGATCAGCTTGTCGACCGTCAGCACATGGTCCCCGTCGCCGTCCTGATACGTCACATCGACGGCGCCGTCCTTCACCGCAGCCGACATGACCCGGGTGCCGAGCCGGATGTCGAGACCCTGGCGCTTGAACTCGCGCAGCGCGTCACGACCGATGCGGCGGTCGGCCATCGGCAGGAAATCGGGCAGCGCTTCGAGCATCACCACGTCCGAACCCAGGCGGCCCCAGACGCTGCCGAGTTCCAGCCCGATGACTCCCGCACCGATCACGCCCAAACGCGCGGGGACGGAGTCGAACTCGAGCGCCCCCGTGGAGTCGACGATCAAGTCCTCGGTCAGCGGGGCGGGTGCGATGTCGACGGGTACCGATCCCGGAGCGAGGACCACGTGCTCCGCCTCGAGAACCTGCGGCTCGCCGTCGTGGGGCACGAACTCGACATGCCGCGGGCCGGGCTGCGCTGCGAGCAGCTTGCCATGACCGGCGAGCGCCGTGACGCCGTTGCCGTCGAACAGGCCGGCTATTCCGGCGGTCAGCTTGGCGACGACCCCGTCCTTGTGCGCCAACATCGTCGCCATGTCGAGCGTCAACGGTCCGGTTCCGATGCCGAGCGCCCCCAGACCCTCTTGCGCCTCCGCGTACTTGTGCGAAGCGTCCAGCAGCGCCTTGGACGGGATGCAGCCCCAGTTCAGGCAGGTGCCGCCCAGGGTCGGGGCTCCGTCCCTGGTCACGGACTTGTCGATGCATGCCGTGCGCATGCCCAGTTGTGCCGCCCGGATCGCGGCCGCGTAGCCGGCAGGCCCGCCGCCGACGACGATCACGTCGTAATTGTCCATGGTCGTCCTTCCTAGTTTGCCTGACCGCGGTTTATGTCTGCAGTCAGGTTGCGTTTCGCTGGCCGTATTACGTCCGTGCTCCTTGCCGGGGCGGAGCCCCGCTAGAGGTCTAACAGGATCCGCGCGGGGTCCTCGACCAACTCCTTGATGGTGACCAGGAACTGCACGGCTTCGCGACCGTCGATCAGACGGTGGTCGTATGACAGGGCCAGGTACATCATCGGCCTGACGACGATTTCGCCGTCCACGACGACGGGGCGCTGCTCGATCTTGTGCATGCCGAGGATGGCGGTCTGCGGCGGATTGAGAATCGGCGTCGACAAGAGCGACCCGAAGACGCCGCCGTTGGAGATGGTGAACGTACCGCCCTGGATGTCCGCGAGGGCCAGCTTGCCGTCTCGTGCGCGCGTGCTGTAGTCCACGATGGCGTCTTCGATCTGGTGCAGACCCAAGGCATCGGCCTCGCGGATGACGGGCACGACAAGACCCCGGTCGGTGCTGACCGCAACACCAATGTCGTAGTAGCCGTGGTAGATGATGTCGCTGCCATCGATACTGGCGTTGACCGCCGGAAAGCGCTTCAACGCCTCCACGGCCGCGCGCACGAAGAACCCCATGAAACCGAGCTTGGTGCCGTTGTGCCGCGCCTGGAACTCGTCACCGTAGCGCCGCCTCATCGTCATCACCGGTGCCATGTCCAGTTCGTTGAACGTGGTCAGCATGGCCGCCGTCTGCTGTGCTTCCACCAGCCGGTTCGCGATGCTGGCACGCAGGCGCGTCATCGGCACGCGACGCTCGACGCGTTCATCGTCGTCGGTTGGCACCAGGTCGGGCGGCGCGGGCACCTCGGCCGGAACGTCGCCGACCTCGACCTCCAACGCCCGCGCAACATCCTCCTTCATCACCCGCCCGCCCTTGCCGGTGCCTGTGATGTCATCCAGCGCGAGGCCCTGCTCAGCGGCCAGCTTGCGGGCGGCGGGCGATGCCGGCACGTCCTGCGCAACGGGCGGGGGCGGCGCCTCGGGCGTCACATCCGCGACGACGCCTTCCTCAAGCAGAGCGAGCGGATCCTCGGACTCGACGACCTCGCCTTCCTCCTTGAGGATCTCGATGAGCACGCCGTCCGCGGGCGCGAAGATCTCGATCACCACCTTGTCCGTCTCGATGTCGACCAGCACGTCGTCGCGCTTGACCGGATCGCCCACCTGCTTGTGCCACACGGCCACCGTGCCTTCGCTGATGGACTCCGCGAACGTCGGCGTCTTGATTTCGATGCTCACCCTTCGACCCCCGCGCCGCCATGCAGTGCATCGTGCACCAACCCACGCTGACGCTCGACGTGCCGCGCGGCGTAGCCGCCGGCGGGCGCCGCGAACGCTTCGCGACCCGCGTAGGCCAGGCTCAGGGTGGGATCGTGGCGCCGCAGGACATCGTGCATGTGGTGCTGGCTTGAGTACCAGGCACCCTGGTTCATCGGTTCCTCCTGGCACCAGACCACGTGCCTGAGCACGCGGTAAGGCGCGAGCGTTGTCGCCAATTCGGCCTCCGGGAACGGAAACAACTGTTCGAGGCGCACGATCGCCACGTTCCGAAGCCCCGCCTCGCGACGCGCCTCCAGCAGATCGTAGTAGACCTTGCCACCGCACAGCACCAGGCGATCCACACCGTCCGGGTCGACCGGGTCGATCTCGCCGAGAACGGGTTGGAAGCCCCCCGTGGTCAGATCTTCCAGGGTCGACGTGGCCAGCTTGTGCCGCAGCAGGCTTTTCGGCGTCAGCGCGACCAGCGGCTTGCGAACCGGGCGGATCATCTGCCGACGCAGAAGGTGGAAGATCTGCGCCGGCGTCGTCGGCAAGCACACTTGGACGTTGCCCTGCGCGGACAACTGCAGGTAGCGCTCAAGGCGCGCCGACGAGTGCTCCGGCCCCTGACCCTCGTAACCGTGCGGCAACAGCATGGCTAAGCCGCACATCCGCTCCCACTTGGCTTCGCCGCTGACCACGAACTGATCGATGACCACCTGGGCGCCGTTGGCGAAGTCGCCGAACTGCGCCTCCCAGATCACCAGCGTGCGCGGGGATGTCGAGCCGTAGCCGTATTCGAACGCGAGCACCGCTTCTTCGGACAGCAGCGAGTCGTAGACGTCGAAGGTGGCGGCGTCGGTGAGCCGGTTGAGCGGGACGATGCGCTTGCCGTCCTTCTGGTTGTAGAGCGACGCATGGCGATGGGAGAACGTCCCCGCACCCACATCCTGACCCGTCAGCCGCACGTCGTAACCCTCGTCAAGCAGCGTGGCGTAGGCCATGGTCTCGGCGAAGCCCCAGTTGAGCAGCATCGCGCCGGCCGCCATCCGTCGCCGATCGTCGCAGATGTTCTGCACCTGGCGATGCAGGGCGAAGCCATCCGGGGTGGTGTTCACACGCTCGGCCAGGGCGCGCAGCTTCTCAAGGGACACGTGCGTCTCGCATGGCGCGTTGAGATCCTGACCCAAGTATGGCGTCCAGTCCACGAACAGCGAGTTGTCCGGTTCGTGCACGAGCGACAAGGCCATGCGTTCGCCGCGGTCCAGGGCGAAACGGTACAGGCCGCTCAAGGCGTCGACCTCGGGCTCGGTCGTCACCTCCTCCGCGACCAGCCTTTCGGCATAGATCGCCCGCGTCGTGGGGTGGCGGCGGATCGCCTGGTACATCAGCGGCTGCGTCTTCATCGGCTCTTCCGCCTCGTTGTGGCCGCGGCGGCGGTAGCAGACCAGGTCGATGACGACGTCCTTCTTGAACTGCATCCGGTAGTCGACGGCGAGCTGCACGGCAAAGATGCAGGCTTCGGGATCGTCGCCGTTGACGTGCAGGATCGGTGCCTGGACCATCTTCGCGATCTCGGAGCAGTACTCCGTGGACCGCGCGTCGTCGCGCCGGTGGGTCGTGAAGCCGATCTGGTTGTTGACGATGATGTGCACGGTGCCGCCGACGTGGTAGCCACGCGTCTGGGACATCTGGAAGGTCTCCATGACCACGCCTTGCCCGGCGAACGCGGCATCGCCATGGATGAGGACCGGCACGACCAAGTCCCCGGCATAGTCCCGGCGGCGATCTTGTCGCGCACGCACGGATCCGACCACGACCGGGCCCACGATCTCCAGGTGGGACGGGTTGAAGGACAGCGCGACGTGCATCTCCCCGCCGGGTGTCATGACGTTGGACGAGAAGCCCTGGTGGTACTTCACGTCGCCGGTGCGGTCGGTGTCCGGTACGACGCCCTCGAACTCATCGAAGAGATCGCTCGGATCCTTGCCGAGGATGTTGACCAGGACGTTCAGACGACCGCGGTGCGCCATGCCGATGACGGTCTCGACGCAACCGTGCGAGCCCAGCCGTTGCAGGGCCTCGTGAAGCATCGGAATCAGGCTCTCGCCGCCCTCGAGACCGAAGCGCTTGGTGCCGGGGAAGCGTGCATGCAGGTACTTCTCGAGTCCCTCCGCCGCGCTCAGCCGGTCGAGGATGGTGAACCGCGTTTCGGTCGAGTATTCGGGCGCCGAGTGCACGGACTCTAGGCGTTGTCGTACCCAGAGCTTCTCGGCTGCGTCGGTGATGTGCGTGTACTCGGCGCCGAGGGCACCGCAGTACGTCTCCGTCAACGCCGCAACGATTTCGCGCAACGTCGCCTGGCCACCCCCCTCGGTTTGCAGCGGACTCCCCTCCCCGCCGCGGCGGCGGGTCTCGAAGAACTGCGCCGACCCGGTCCGGAACACGGTGTCGAGATCGGCGTCGGAAAGATGGTGGTAGGCGAGGTCCAGTTCCGGGGCCGGCGCGCGGTCCCACAGGTTCAAGGGGTCGAGCTTCGCCTTGCGGTGGCCGAGCTCGCGGTACGCGTCGATCAATTCGCGAACGCGGATCTGCTTGAGTTCGTGCTCCGATGAGACCTCGGTGCTGACACGTTCCGGCCGCGCGCGCAGGCGATTGCGCCCGAGCCGCTCGAAGTGCCGCACCACCGTGCTGTGGGGCACGTCGCCGGCAACGCCCTCGACCATCGGCAACTGCTCGAAGTAACGCCGCCACTCCTCGGCGACGCTGTTCGGCTCCTCGAGATAGGCCTCGTAGAGCGCCTCGACGTACGCGTTGCCAGCGGAAAGCTGGGAGTCCGCCCGCATCCGTTCGATATAGGTGTCGGCCAAGGCGGTGCTCCTTACCAAGCAGCCGAAGCTGCGACCGAGCGTTTCAGATGCCCTGCTGCAGCAGCATCGTGCGAATCTTGCCAATCGCCCGTGTCGGGTTCAGGCCCTTCGGACAGACATTGACGCAGTTCATGATCCCGCGACACCGGAATACGCTGAACGGATCTTCCAGCGCGCCGAGGCGCTCGGCGGTTGCGGTGTCGCGGCTGTCCGCGAGGAAACGGTACGCCTGCAGGAGTCCTGCCGGGCCGATGAACTTGTCCGGGTTCCACCAGAATGACGGACAGGCCGTCGAGCAGCAGGCGCACAGGATGCACTCGTAGAGGCCGTCGAGCTTGGCGCGGTCGGCCTCGGACTGCAGCCGCTCGCGTGCCGGCGGCGGCGTGTCGTTGACGAGCCAGGGCTTGACCTTCTCGTACTGCCGGTAGAACTGGCTCATGTCAACCACGAGGTCGCGGACAACCGGCAGACCAGGCAATGGGCGCAGCGTGAGCTTGCCGCGGGGCGCGGCTTCGGACACCGGCGTCGTGCACGCCAGGCCGTTCTTGCCGTTCATGTTGATCCCGTCGGAGCCGCAGACGCCCTCGCGGCAAGAGCGCCGATAGGCGATCGACGGATCCTCCGCCTTCAGGAGTTCCAGCACGTCGAGCACCATCAGGTCCCGACCCGCCGGCAACTCGAGCGCCAAGTCCTCCATGCGAGGTGCCTCGTCCCGGTCGGGGTCGAAGCGGTAGATGCTGATCTGCAAGGCCACCTCACTCGTACGCTAGTTTACCGTCTCGGAAATACGTTGACTGTTGGAACGCCGTTCGGGCTCGCACCGTCGGACGCGAGGCGAGGATGTGCGGCCGTCAAAACAAGCACTTGGGCGGATTCCCTCATCATGCTTCGTTGCGGGAGAAACGTTGTGGCATTTGTCTGGCGGCACACTAGTAGCTGCGTTCGGTCGGCTGGAATGCCGGCACGGTCTTCGGTTCGAAGTTGACGCCGCGTTTGCCAACGCGCTTGTCGTTCGGGAAGTACATTGAATGGCATAGCCAATTCTCGTCGTCCCGATCCTGGAAGTCGTCGCGGGCATGGGCACCGCGGCTCTCCCGCCGCCCTTCCGCGACGATGGCCGTCGCTTCCGCCACCTCCAGCAGGTTGTCGAGTTCCAGGGCTTCGAGGCGCGCGGTGTTGAACACCCGGCTCTTGTCGGGCAGATGGGCAGCCCCGATGCGCGCGCGCAGCTCGTCGAGTTGCGCGATGCTGTCCAGCATGTTGCGCTCGGTGCGGAACACGCCGAAATTCACTTGCATCAGGTTCTGCAGTTCGCGCTTGAGCGCCGCCACGCCGTCGCCCGACGCGGACGCATCCCAGCGCCGGATCCGTTCCAGGGCGCGGTCGATGTCGTCATCGCCGGGGTCGCGGTGGCTTACGCCCTGACGCATGACCTCCTCGATATGGATGCCCGCCGCGCGCCCGAAGACGACGAGATCGAGCAGCGAGTTGCCACCGAGACGGTTGGCGCCGTGCACGGATACGCAAGCGACTTCACCCACCGCGTAGAGCCCTTCGATCGCCACATCCGTGCCGTCCCCGTTCTGCGTCAATGCCTGGCCGTGGACGTTGGTGGGAATGCCGCCCATCATGTAGTGGCACGTGGGCACCACGGGAATCGGCTCGCGCGCCGGGTCGACGTGGGCGAACGTTTTCGACAGCTCCATGATCCCGGGCAGCCGCTCCTTGAGCGTTTCCTCGCCAAGGTGGTCGAGCTTGAGCAGCACGTGATCCGCGTCCTCGCCGGCTCCGCGCCCACCGAGAATCTCCAGGATCATCGAGCGTGCGACGACGTCTCTCCCGGCGAGGTCCTTCGCGGTGGGCGCATAGCGCTCCATGAACCGCTCGCCGTCCTTGTTGATCAGGTAGCCGCCCTCCCCGCGGCAGCCCTCCGTGACCAGCACCCCGGCGCCATGGATGCCCGTCGGGTGGAACTGCCACATCTCGATGTCCTGGACGGGGAAACCGGCGCGCAAAGCCATGCCGACCCCGTCCCCCGTGTTCATCAGCGCGTTGGTGGTGCTGGCGTAGATCCGACCGGCACCGCCGGTGGCGAAAACGGTCGCCTTGGACTTGATGAAGACGACCTCGCCGGACTCGATCTGGATCGCGACCACGCCGACGACCACGCCGTCGGCGTTGACCACCAGGTCGATGGCGAACCACTCGCTGAGAAACGTCGTGCCGGCCTTCAGGTTGTTCTGGTACAGGGTGTGGAGCAGCGCGTGGCCGGTGCGGTCTTCCGCCGCGCATGTGCGCTCCGCCTGCCCGCCCCGGCCAAAGTCCTTGGACTGACCGCCGAACGCCCGCTGATAGATGCGGCCCGTTTCGGTGCGCGTGAACGGCATCCCCATGTGTTCGAGTTCGTAGATCGCCTCGGGCCCGACGCTGCACATGTACTCGATGGCCTCCTGGTCGCCGATGTAGTCGGAACCCTTCACCGTGTCGTACATGTGCCAGCGCCAGTCGTCGTCCGGATCGGCGCTCGCAATGGCGCAGGTGATGCCGCCCTGGGCGGATACCGTATGCGACCGCGTCGGAAACACCTTGGACAGGACGGCCGTCTTCAGCCCCGACGCGGCAAGCTCCAAGCCGGCACGCATCCCGGCCCCGCCACCGCCGACGATCACGCCATCGAACTCCATGACGGGCAGACTCACCTTTCCTCTCCGTGACCGCGGTCCAACCGTGACGTGGCACTGACCGCTCGGCCGTCGGAACGCGGTGTCATTTCGATCGCGCGCAACACCGCTAGTCCTCTCCGTGACCGCGGTCCAACCGTGACGTGGCACTGACCGCCCGGCCGTCGGAACCCGGTGGCATTTCG
>LXNJ01000956.1_pt1 | contig 18266 bp, 17 predicted proteins | sample 809081 | NCBI WGS metagenome assembly LXNJ01 (sample SAMN04870510, study PRJNA318959) | sponge metagenome | biome: sponge; feature: marine sponge reef; material: water | host: Petrosia ficiformis | place: Greece: Milos, Mediterranean Sea | collected 2013-05-29 | depth 5-7 m
ACGCTCCCCCCCCCCCCCCCCCCCCCGCCGGAAGCAGTACTCGTCTCAACACCATCGAGCGGAGCCATCTTCGCGACACTCGCGACCAGCACCGTCGGCGACCTCAAGTCAGCAGGAATCGCCGCCGCATGCAGGCTCATCCCCAGGAAGCGATCATGATCGCGGGCGCGTCGAACATGGCGCTGTTTGGAGCGTTGGCAACGAACTGCATGCCCGATCTGCATCTGATGGGTCCGGGCCAGCAGACCCGAGCGATTCCGCGATGGAGGCGATCATGATCTCAAGCGCGTCGAACATGACGTTCCAAGCGCTGGCAACCGACACGATGCCCGACATCGCCACAATCAAGGGATCTCAACAGACCCGAGCGATTCCGCGATGGAGGCGATCCTGTTGAGCACTCCCTCCACGAGAACGGCATTCGCCGCCCTGGCCGTGTCGATCCTCCCAGACCTGCACGCACTGGACCCCGCCGGTAGAGCCCTCCCGCGCTGGTGCTGACATGACTGCCACTCTCGACCTCGACCTCCCCGACATCGGACCGACCGGAGACGGCGACAACGTCACCGACTGGTGCTTGGGCCAGTTCCATGCAGCGTACGGAACCGACATCACCAAAGACGACGTGTGGGAGTACATCTACGGGGTGATGCACGCGCCAGACTGGCGTCACCGCTACCGCCACGACCTTCAGCGCAACCTCGCCCGCATCCCCCTCGCAGAGGACTTCGAGGCGTTCCGATCAGCCGGCCGGAACCTGATGGATCTCCACATCGGCTACGAGACCGTGGATGAGTGGCCCGTGCCGTGCCATGTGGACGGCAAACCCGATGAAGGGCAGGCTGGCGATGCCGCCTACCGAATCGAGGAACGAATGCAATGGGGCAAGAGTTCTGACAAGAGCGAGGATCGCAGCGTGCTGCTCGTCAACAGCCGGGCACAACTCGTCGGCATTCCCCCGGAGGCGCACGACTATGAGATCTCGGGGCGTTCCCCGCTGCAGTGGGCCATCGACAGCCTGCGCCGTAAGCAGGACAGCGAATTGGGAATCGTGGACGACCCCAACGGCTGGCACGAATGGGCAGACGAGCCGTTCAACCTGATCCTGCACCTGCGCCGACTCGTGACCGTCTCCGTGGAGACGGCGCGAATCGTCGCGAGCCTGCCCCCAGCGCTCACGGCACCCTCGGCTACCGACACTGACACCGGTGAGCAGTAGCACACAGCCAGCCGCCATCGGTCCGTCGTTTGTCGCGATCGACTTCGAGACCGCAACCAGCGAACGCGACTCGGCCTGCGCGGTCGTGTTCGAGCACGGGTCGCCAACAGACACGCTCAGCCTGTTGATCCGGCCACCCGGCAACCGCTACGACGGGTTCAACACGATGATCCACGGCATCGACCCGTCCGACACCCGGCGCTCGCCTGGGTTCCCCGAAGTGTGGGAGCAGGTCGCGCAGATGCTCGACGGACGGCTGGTCATTGCCCACAACACCGCCTTTGACCTGTCGGTGCTGCGCAGAAGCGCCGAGCATCACGGCTATTTGCCGGACCCGTTCTCGTTCGCCTGCACCTACCGGATCGCTCGCTCAGCGATGCCCGACGCAACGTCGTGGTCGCTCGATGTGCTCGCCGATGACTTCGGGATTCCCCTGACGCATCACGACCCGCTGTCAGACGCTCACGCCGCAGGGCTGCTGTGGCTGGCGCTGCCGGAGCGGTTCGGCACCACGCTCTCGGACTTGCTCGACTCCCTCGGGTATCGCCTCGGGTGCTGCCACCTCGATGGCTACAAGCCATTCTCCAACGCGGGGGCCTCGTCGTCTGGGGCGTCGAAGTCGTTCAGCGCCAAGGACTTCACCCCGAACTGCGAACCCGACCCGGAGGGCCTGCTGTTCTCCAAGAGGATCGTGTTCACAGGCACCTTGGAGGCCATGCCACGCCGGGAGGCGTTCCAGGCAGCGGTGGATGCCGGGGCCACGCCGTCTCAGTCGGTGAGCAAGCGCACCAACTATCTCGTCGTAGGCGCAACCGACCTGTGCAAGGTGGGCGAAACGGGCCGCAGCAGCAAGCACCGCAAAGCCCTCGCCCTCACCGCTGGAGGCAGCCCCGTCGAGATTATCGACGAAGACCAGTTCATCTGCCTGCTCGCCGGTGTGCGAATCAGCGCTAAGCATCTCATGTTCGCTCCCCACCCCTCGTCCGTCTCCGGGGCGGATGGCGAAGCACCCAGCGGTGCCGATGTGGATCGTGACATCGCGGGCGCCAATGACCGCAGGCGGGCGGCTCCATCAGCGAGTCGCCCACAATCAGATGCAGGTCCGGCTGACCGTTCACCGGAGGCCGCCCGCGGGGGACTGGTAGGGAGACTCTTCGGCCGCCCAGGCAAACGACGCGTGTCGGCGGCTCCCGCCCCTCCAGGCGCTGAGTGCTCCGAGTGCGGCCGGCAACATGACCCGCTGCCCGAAGAACTTGTCGCATACGACCCCCCATCCCAGTGGTGCGAGACCGTCGAAGTCCACAAGCGGGACGGCCGCTACGACGAAGCGCTGATCATCCTCGAAGGCTGCATACGTGTCGAGGAGGCCCACCGCGGCGGCGTGGCCCCGTGGTTCTACGAGCAGGCCGCGATCATTCACCGCAAGCGCCGTGACCGTGACGCTGAAGTAGCCGTGCTCCGCCGGTTCGCCGCACAGCAACATGCCCCAGGCGCAAACACCCCCCAAGCTGCTCGAACGACTTGCCGAACTCGAATGACCGCCACCGCGCAATAGAGCGCTCACGGCGCATCCAACACGGTTCACGTCTCTTCGTTCAAAGGCAAGGCACCAGGAGAGCGACAAGCGGACGAAGCCGTAAGGGCGCGGTACCTATACCTCGAAGCTCTCAAGGGGCACCGGTGGCGTGGCAAGAGAGTGCCCGTTCCCGAGGCGCACACCCGCCGTCATGCCGCCGCCCATGAGTCTTGCGTCCTGGGTCGTGTTGACCATCTCGACCAGGTGCTCGATATCAGATGCAGGGAAGTAGAGCATCCGTGTGTCGTGCTCAGGGAGCCTGAGCGGCAGAGGATCGGGTGAGAGCCGAGAACCGGTGTACCGGCCGAGGATCGCGTCGCTGGCCTGAACCCACGCGCTCATCACCCGAACTCCTTGGGATCCGACGTTCGTTAGCGTGACCGCCACATACCACTCGGAGAATTGGGGGTTGGGTGCCCCACGGCGCAGATCGCCTATGTCGGCCCTCAAGGCCATGTCATCGTTGTGGGGGTCCGCCCATAGGAGTTCCCAACTGATCGACACGTCGGGCCCGGAGGCGCGAACGAGTCTGCTGGTGAGCTGCACATACCATCCTGTCAGCCCCACAAGAAGCGCAGTGGCCGTGAGACCCGCCGCTGCCGCCAGACCGTTCAAGCCCGCGGCGAACCCCGACGTGTCTTGGTTGCTCCCCAACACGAGAGGCAACGACACCCATACAAGCAACACCACGCCGGACGCCACCGCCAGCACGGCAAACGTCGCCGCTGCCACCCCAAGAACCGCGGCGTAACGCCTCAGAACGGCATTCACCCGACTGAGAGCGTTCTTGGCGCGTGCCGCCATACCGCCTCCTGGTTGCTTCCCGCTCGGCCTGCGCCTAGAGGCGACGCTAGCAGCCTGACCGGGCGCGCCCCAGCGCGCTCACAAAGGCGGCTGCTTGGCGACCCTGTTGGAACTGATTTAGGCCGCGACGAACATCGAGACTGTCGATGTCTCCACGACAGATCTGTACCGGCTGTGCGCACTGCTGCAGTCGGGTTATCGACCAAGGGACGCACTCCAACACGGTTCAGCGCTACACCAGCCCTGGTGGTCTCTGACGCTGTCGAATACCGAGGGCACCACCTGGATTCCCGGCATCCTCACTGACCGTTGACACCGCTCCGGCGTCGCCAGGTTTGTGTGCATGGTGCAGTACGTGGATTGAACAGCGAGAGCGGACTGGATGAGGGCGCTCGTCGAGCTGAGACCGACGAACGACTACACCCAGATGCTCATTGGATAGCCGTCGGTGTCGATATGCTTGCAATCGCAAGGGCAACTGAGACCGAAGAGGTGTCCGTGGACGCAGCCCGCCTAGCAGCAAAGGTTGTGCCGTTCATGCTGAGACGGCCTGCCGTCGCTGGGTCTGGCCCGCCCGTATCGGAGTTGTCCCTGTCGGGCGATGACGGGAGAATCCGCGAATGGGTGGCCCAAGCCCATGAGCGCACCGCCGTGGAGGCAATCGAGTCGCCGCCCGGGTTCGTCGCGGACTGCGACGCGGCCCCTGGTGCACTGGCTTTCGCCAGCACCGCGGAAGCAGCGATCGAGGAAATGCGCTCAGTCCTGCTCGGCTGGGCAAGCCTCAGAATCGAACGCGGCCACGACCTCCCGGTCCTGCCTGCGCAGCCGTAGCTTTATCCTGCCTCCCCGGTCGGCGGGCGCAATCGTCGCACCCCGCTACCGTGAGGATGTGGCCCCATCGTTCAGGTTCGATGCCTCTACGCACTGCAGTGACCGCAGGGGATGTTCCGCGCTCAAGAATCGGCCTGGGCTCAAGACTCAGAGCATCCGCGAATGGGTGGCCCAAGCCCGTGAGCGCACTGCCGTGGAGGCAATCGAGTCGCCGCTTGGGTTCGTCGCGGACTGCGACGCGGCCCCCGGTGCGCCGGCTTTCGCCAGCACCGCGGAAGCAGCGATCGAGAAAATGCGCTCAGTCCTGCTCGGCTGGGCAAGCCTCAGAGTCGAACGCGGCCACGACCTTCCACATCTGCACCGCGATGCCGCTACTCGCTAGCGGTGGCAGCTCGGCTCACTCCGATCTCGCGTCGGCGACTCATCAAGCGGCTCCGACGGCTCGGGTGGGACGGCCCACACACCAGGAGTTCACACGACTACATGGTCAAGGGCGAGCAAGCGCTCACCATCCCCAACCCCCATCGCGGCGACATCGGAGTTGACTTGCTAGCCAAGATTCTGCAACAGGCTGGTATCTCCCGTGCGGACTGGACCAAGTCAAAGTAGCTGCGCCCTCATCAGCGATTCGCCCGGCCTAAGCATGCAGCGCACCGACGAAGCGAGGCGCCTCAGCATGCCCTGTGGTTGCGGGGCGAACTCTTGGTGTTCGACATCCCGCGGGCGCAGCGTCGGAGCCGAGCGTCAGAACTGGGCCTGCTCGGTGCTGCCCTCCAGTGCTAGCGTCGACGCGGTGCCGCCGGAGATCACCGTGGCCACCTGGTCGAAGTACCCGGCGCCGACCTCGCGCTGGTGGCGGGTCGCGCTGTAGCCCAGCGCCTCCATCTCCATCTCGCGCTGCTGGAGCGCGACGTAGGCCGTCATGTCGTCGCGGTGGTAGGCGTGGGCCAGCTCGAAGGCCGAGGCGTTGAGTGCGTGCCACCCCGCCAGCGTTATGAACTGGAACACGTAGCCCATGGCGCCCAACTCCTTCTGGAACACCGCGATCTCGGCGTCGTCGAGGTGTGCCCGCCAGTTGAACGAGGGCGAGCAGTTGTAGGCCAGCATCTTGTCCGGATACACCTCGTGGACCGCGTCCGCGAATGCCCTCGCCTCGTCGAGGTCGGGGGTGGCGGTCTCGCACCACAGCAGATCGCAGTAGGGCGCGTAGGCGAGGCTGCGACCGATGGGCGCCTCGAGCCCGGGCTCCGTGACGAAGAACCCCTCGGCGGTCCGCTCCCCGGTGAGCCTGGCCCGGTCCCGCTCGTCCACGTCGCTGGTGACGAGGCTCGCGCTCAAGGCGTCGGTGCGGGCGATCACAATCGTCTCAGCGCCCATGACGTCCGCGGCCAGCCTGGCCGCCCTGAGCGTCGACAGGTGCTGGGAGGTGGGAACCAGCACCTTGCCACCCATGTGGCCGCACTTCTTGGCCGAGCTGAGCTGGTCCTCGAAGTGGACCCCGGCCGCACCGGACTCGATCATCGCCTTCATGAGCTCGTAGGCGTTGAGCGGCCCGCCGAAGCCCGCCTCGGCATCGGCCACGATGGGAAGCATGTAGTCGCGACTCGGGTGTCCCTCGGTCTCGCTCCACTCGATCTGATCGGCTCGGCGCAGAGCGTTGTTGAGCCGGGACACGACCGACGGCACCGAGTTGACGGGGTACAGCGACTGGTCCGGGTACACCTGCCCGGCGAGGTTGGCATCGCCGGCCACCTGCCAGCCCGACAGGTACAGCGCGGGCAGATCCGCCTTGGCGAACTGGATGGCCTGACCCCCGGTCATGGCTCCGAGGACGTGCACGTAGTCCATGTCGTGCAGGCGCTGCCAGAGCTTCGACGCGCCGGAGCGCGCCAGGGTGCACTCCGGCATCACGGAGCCCCGCAGTCTCACTACGTCGGCTGCGGAGTAGTCGCGCTGCACGCCCTTCCAGCGCGGGTTGGTGGCCCAGTCTTCCTCCGTGGCCTCGACCTGCGCCGCGAAGCTCGGACCGGCATTCGGGATGCTCGCCATCTCCTCGACCTCCTGCTGGAGCGGTGGCACCGGCCACCGCCGATGAAGTCATTGATCCAATCGTCGTCTCTCCCCGCGATGATTGACAGAGTTCTGCCGTGCAGACAAGCCTCAAAGTTGTCGGCCCAGACAAGATCTGCGATTCTTTCTCTCATGCCTACTGAACCCGACCTGCTCGTGCTCGGTCGCCGCCTGCGCCACGCCCGGCGCCTCCAGGGCCTCACCCTCGCAGATCTGGCCGAACGCACCGGCCGGCCGCCCGCCTACCTGTCCCGGCTGGAGAACGGGAGAGTCGAGCCCCGTCTCGGCGTGCTGGGCGACCTGGCCGACGCCCTGGGGACCACGACCGCCGACCTGCTCGCCGACGCCCCGCCCGATCGCCGCGCCGAGCTGGAGCTGGCCCTGCTGAGGATCCAGGACGATCCGGCCCACCGCGAGCTGGGCCTGACTGCCCTCAAGCCGTCGGCACGCCTCAGCGACGACGTCCTGGAGCACCTCGTAGCCCTCGGTCGGGCGGTCTGCGAGCGGGCCGCCGGCCCGGCCGACGCCACCGAGAGCGCCCGCCGGGCCAACTCCGCGCTGCGCCACCAGATGCGCGACCGGAACAACTACTTCGCCGACATCGAGAAGATCGCCGCCGAGGGGCTCTCGCTGGCCGGCTACCCCGGCTCGGGCCCGATCAGCGAGCGGGTCCTCACCGAGCTGGTCAGCAGCTACGGCTTCCGCATCCAGCGTGTGGCCGGCCTCCCCCGGACGGCCCGCTCGATAACCGACACCCGCGACAGGGTCATCTACATCGGAGACCAGGACGACGTGAAGGTCCGCCAGGCGCGATCAGTGGTGCTGCAGACCCTCGGCCACTTCGCGCTGGAGCACTCGGACACGGCGGACTTCGGCAACTACCTCCGCCAGAGGATCGAGTCGAACTACTTCTCCGCGGCGGTGCTGGCGCCGGAGGGACCCGCCGTGGACCTGCTGAGCGAGGCCAAGCGCCAGAGCGACATCAGCGTCGAGGACCTCAAGGAGACCTTCTACATCTCATACGAGATGGCCGCGCACCGCTTCACCAACCTGGCCACCGTCCACCTCGGACTGCCCGTCCACTTCCTGCGGACCGACGCCGAGGGAGTGATCTCGAAGGCGTACGAGAACGACGGGCTGCCGTTCCCGGAAACCGCCGACGGCGGGCTCGAGGGAGAACGCGTCCCTCGCCAATGGGGAGCCCGCCAAGCCTGGGGCGCGCAGGGTCACTTCCTGCTGCACGAGCAGTACACCGTGCTCGATGAGGGGGAGTACTTCTGCCTCACCTACATCGAGACCGAGAACGACCGCTACCCGTACGCGATCACGCTGGGCACGACCGCCGAGCACGCTCGGCACTTCCGCGGCTCGCAGACCCTGCGGCGAGAGCACGCCCGCTCCAAGGATGTCGAGCCAGACCCGCGGCTGGTGAGCGAATGGGAGGGCGTGGCCTGGCCCTCGGCCGCGGAGCGCAGCCACGTGCTGTCGGCTCTGCCGCCCTCGCAGCGGTCCTTCCTACCGTTCCCCGGGATCGACCTGCTCGACGTCTACCGCTTCCTCGACCGCCAGAGGCGCCGCCAGCGGCCGGCCGGCTAGAGGCCGAGCGGGGGCCCGGCCCGGCCGGCCGCCGAGGCGCGATTGCTGTCGGGGCGACCCTCGTCGTGTAGTCTCCGGTGTAGACACCACGCATGTCCGAGACCGCCGCCACCATCCGCGTCCCCGCCAACCACCTGCTCGGACCCTTGGTGGGCGAGCATGACGCGAACCTGCGGCAGCTGGAGAGCGCCTTTCCCGGCAGCCGCATCCATCTGCGGGGCAACGAGGTGAGCGTCCTCGGTGACGAGGCCGAGACCGTCGCCCGGCTATTCGAGGAGCTGATCCTGCTCCTCGAGCACGGCCAGCGCCTCGATGTGCGCACCATCGACCGAACAATCGACATGGTGCGCTGCAATGTCCGCGCCTCGGAGGTGCTCACCCATGACGTGCTGCGCACCGCCGGCGGCCGGATCGTGCGCCCCAAGTCGGCGGGACAGAAGCGCTATGTGGACGTCATGGGCCAGAGCGTGATCACCTTCAGCATCGGGCCGGCCGGCACGGGCAAGAGCTGGCTGGCGGTGGCCATGGCGGTCCGGGCGCTCCACAATGACGAGGTCAACCGGATCATCCTCACCCGGCCCGCGGTGGAGGCGGGGGAGCGGCTCGGATTCCTGCCGGGGGACCTCATGGCCAAGGTCGACCCGTACCTGCGTCCGCTGTACGACGCCCTGTACGACATGGTCGGCAGCGAGGGAATGGAACGTCTGCTGGAGCGGGGCGCAGTGGAGGTGGCGCCGCTGGCCTTCATGCGGGGGCGGACGCTCAACTCGAGCTTCATCATTCTGGACGAGGCCCAGAACACCACGCCCGAGCAGATGAAGATGTTCCTGACCCGTATCGGCTTCGGCTCCAGGGCGGTCGTGACCGGCGACGTGACCCAGGTCGATGTCGACGGCGGACGCAGCGGCCTCGTAGGAATCGAGAAGCTCCTCGGGAGCATCGAGGACATCGGGTTCGTGCATCTCTCCAGCCGCGACGTGGTGCGCCACCGCATCGTCGCCGACATCGTGACGGCCTACGACAGGGCCAGGGAGACGCCCGGGGGATCCGGCTAGATGGCCGCAGCCACCTCCGGCGCGGTTGTCAATGCCTTCGACGAGCGATCCGAGCGGGGTCCGGGGCGCGGCGGGCTTCAGGCCGAGCGATGGGCCGGCCTGGCTGCGGCAGTGCTGCGAGATGAAGGCGTGGGACGGGGTGAGCTGGGCCTGCGCTTCGTGGATCCCGCCGCCATGTCCGAACTCAACTCGACCCACATGGGAGCGCCCGGGCCGACCGACGTTCTCGCCTTCCCCATCGACGGGGCCGGCGGCTCCGACCACCTGCCGGAGCAGATTCCGCTGCTGGGAGACGTTGTGGTGTGCCCCGCCTATGCAGCCGAGCAGGCCCCGGAGCATGCCGGAGGGGGCCACGACGGCAGCCTCGGCGATGAGCTGGCGCTGCTGGTGGTGCACGGGGTGCTGCACGTGCTGGGGTACGACCACCAATCCGATGCGGACGCGGCGGCCATGCAGGCCCGCGAGCGGCAACTCCTGGCCGCGCACTACCGGCGGTGAGCGACCCGACGTCTACCGAAGGGGCGCCGCGGCGCCACAGCACGACCGCGGCCTTGCGCCGGCGACTTCGCCTCCTGCCGGCCCGGGGTCGCGCCGACGCTCCGCCGGTCAGCGAGGACGAGCTGATCGCGCTGACGGACGCCGCCGCGGAGGCCGACACGATCGAGGACGCCGAGCGCGACATGATCGCGTCCGCCCTGGCGCTCGACCGCACGGTCGCGCGCGAGGTCATGGCCCCCCGGGCCGACATGGTGACCGTGGACGCCACCGCGACGGTGACCGCCGCGTTGGAGGTGGCCATCTCCCGCGGGCTGAGCCGCCTACCGGTGCGCCGCGACAACATCGACGACATCGTGGGGGTCGTGCTGTTGAAGGACTTGGCGCGCACCGAGCGCTCCGGTGGGGGCGAGAGCCCGGTGCGCGAGTCGATGCGGCGGGCGATGTTCGTTCCCGAGACGAAGCGGGTGGATCAACTGCTCAAGGAGATGCGCACCGCGGGCGGGCACCTGGCGATCGTGGTGGACGAGTACGGGGGCACGGCCGGGCTCGTCACCCTCGAGGACCTCGTCGAGGAGCTCGTCGGTGAGATCGTCGACGAGTTCGACCGGCCCGAGCCGCTGCTGGAGCCGCTGGCGGGCGGGGAGGCACTGGTCCACGGCCGCATGCCGGTGGACCAGCTCAACGCGCTGGTTGGGGCGGCCCTGCCTGACGACGACTGGGACACGGTGGGCGGTCTGATTTTCGGCACCCTGGGCCATGTGCCCGAGGTGGGCGAGACGGTGGAGGTCGACGGCCTGAAGCTCCAGGTCGAGCACATGCAGGGCCGCCGCATCACCCGGGTGCGGCTCACCCGTACATGACGGCTCACCCGTACATGACGGACCACGATCCCGCCTCCGGCTCGCATCGATGCGGGTTCGTGACCCTGGCGGGCCGTCCCAACTCGGGCAAGTCGACGCTGATCAACCGGATCATCGGACAGAAGGTGTCGATCATCTCCAGCAAGCCTCAAACCACCCGCACACCGGTGCGGGGCGTGCTGACCCGCCCCGACGCCCAGATCGTGTTCGTGGACACGCCCGGCATCCACAAGCCCCAGACCGCCCACGGGCGCAGCCTGAACGCGGTTGCGTCAGAGGCCCTCCACGACGCCGACGTGACGTGCCTGGTGATCGACGCGTCAGCCCCCTTCGGGCGGGGCGACGCCTTCATCGCCCGGTCACTGCCTCCAGACTCTGTGGTGGTGGTAACCAAGTCCGATCTCGTCGGCCCCTCGGCGATGCTCAAACAGCTCGCCGCGGCGGCAGAACTGGACTTCGAGGCCTACTTCCCGGTCAGCGGCCGCACCGGGGAGGGTGTCGACGCCCTCGTCGATCACCTGGTCGAGCGGCTGCCCGCGGGCCCGGCTCTCTATGAGCCCGGCACCGTGTCGGACCGCTCGGAGGCGTTCTGGGTGGCCGAGCTGGTGCGCGAGGAACTCCTGAAGTCGACCCGCCAGGAACTGCCCCACTCGATCGCGACCCGGGTCACCGACTACGAGTGGCCGCTGATCCGCTGCGAAGTGCTGGTGGAGCGCAAATCCCAGAAGGCCATCGTCATCGGCAAGGGCGGATCGACGCTCAGGTCGGTGGGCACCGCGGTGCGCGCCCAACTCCCCGACGGCGCCTACTTGCAGCTCGCGGTGAGGGTGGACAAGAACTGGCAACGCCGAGCCCAGGCCAGCCACTTCGCCGCGCAGTAAGAGGCTGGGTTCCGCAATGGGTACCGCCTCGGCGGGCCAGGCGGTAGGTTCACCATGGTGATCACTGCCGGGCTGGATCTGGACCGCGTCCCCTCGCACATCGCGTGCGTCATGGACGGCAACGGCCGCTGGGCCCAGTCCCGGGGCCTGCCCCGCACCGAGGGCCACCGGGCCGGCGAGGAAGCCCTGTTCGACGTGGTTGACGGCGCCCTCGACATCGGCGTGGAGTGGCTGACCGTGTACGCGTTCAGCACCGAGAACTGGCGCCGTCCCGCCGCCGAGGTCCGCTTCCTGATCGAGTTCAACGAGGACATCCTGCTGCGACGCCGCGACGAGTTGAACGAGCGGGGAGTGAGGATCCGGTTCGTGGGTCGCCGCGACCGGCGGGTGCCCAAGCGGCTGCTCAATCTCATGGACGACGCCATCGAGCTGACCAAGAACAACAGCCGCATGACCTTCACCATCGCCTTCAACTACGGGGGCCGGGCCGAGATCGTTGACGCGGTCAGGGCCGTGGTCGACGCGGGGATCTCAGCCGATCGGATCACCGAGCGCACCATCGCCCGGCGGCTGTACGACCCCGAGATGCCGGAGCCGGACCTGATGATCCGCACCTCCGGGGAGTTCCGCACCTCCAACTTCCTTCTGTGGGAACTGGCCTACAGCGAGCTGTACTTCACCGACACCGCGTGGCCCGACTTCCGGCGGGGCGACCTCTACGAGGCGATCAGGGCCTACCAGGACCGCGAGCGGAGATTCGGCCAAGTGTCACCCAACGGAGCCTCCCAGGCGAGCACCACCAACGGCGACGGCTAAGAGCGGCCGCAAATCGGTGAGGATCTGTCACGTGGAAGCGGTGTCATTCCCGCTCTTGTTCGCTTCGCTCACGGGCCGCTCGGGCCACGGCCTCGCGCCGTATGGACCGCGAGGTCCCGCCTGTTCGCTCGGCCTCTAGCTCCCATGGGCCTCTACCGCGACGAGGCGGTGGTGCTGCGCACGTGGAAGCTGGGCGAGGCCGACCGCATCGTGAGCCTGCACACCCTGGGCAACGGCAAGGTCCGGGGCGTGGCCAAGGGAGTGCGCCGCACTCGCTCGAAGTTCGGCGCCCGCCTGGAACCGGCCTGCCATGTGGCTGTCCAGCTCTACCGGGGCCGCGGCGACCTCGACACCGTCACCCAGGCCGAGACCATCGACCGGTTCGGGAGCCTCCGATCCGATCCTGAACGGTTCGCGCGGGCCTCTGCGATGCTGGAGGCCGTCGATGTGCTCGCACCCGAGAGCGGCGGTGATCCCGACCGCCACGTGATGCTGGTAAGAGCCCTGGCCACGCTGGACCGCATCGACAGCGGGCTGGTGGTCGCCGGGTTCTTCCTGAAACTGCTGGCCCTGGAAGGGGTCCAGCCCGAACTCGACAGCTGTGTGGGCTGCGGGGCCGCCGGACCGCTGGTGGCAATCGATGTGGACTCCGGCGGCGTGCTGTGCCGCGACTGCCGCCAGGGCCGGCCGGTCAGTCCGGAGGCGCTCGACATGCTGCGACGGATGCTCGGCGGCCAGCTCGCGGCGGTGTTGCGCCAGCCGCTCACCGGGGCCGCCGAGGAGGTCACCGCCCTAGCCACCGCCGCGATGGAGGCCCACCTGGAGCGCCGCCTGCGATCAGTCACCGTGCTGGACGAGAGTTAGCGCCCAGAGGCCTGCCGGAGCCCTAGCCTTGCCTGCCATGGCCGAGCCGTCGACCGACCCCGATCTGTTCGACACGATCGTCAACCTCTGCGTGCGGCGCGGCTTCGCGTTCCGCTCCGCCGAGATCTACGGCGGCTTCCGCTCCGCCTACGACTACGGACCGCTCGGTGTGCTACTGCTGCGCAACGTCAAGGAGCAGTGGTGGCGGTCGATGGTGCAGATGCGCCACGACGTGGTCGGCCTGGACGCTTCGATCCTGTCGCCGCCGGCGGTGTGGGAGGCCTCGGGCCACCTCGACAACTTCACCGATCCGATGGTGGACTGCCGCTCGTGCGGCACCCGCCACCGCTCCGACAAGCTGGAGGACCCCGAGGCCTGCCCCGAGTGTGGGGAACGGGGCCAGCTCACCGAGCCGCGGCAGTTCAACCTGATGTTCTCCACCCATGCCGGACCGGTGGCCGACTCCGCGGCGACGGTCTACCTGCGGCCCGAGACCGCCCAGGGCATGTTCATCAACTTCGCCAACGTATTGCGGACCAGCCGCAAGAGGCCGCCCTTCGGAATCGCCCAGATCGGCAAGTCGTTCCGCAACGAGATCACGCCGGGCAACTTCGTGTTCCGAACCCGCGAGTTCGAGCAGATGGAGATGGAGTTCTTCGTCCCGCCCGACACCGCCGACGAGTGGTACGAGCACTGGTGCCAGGCCCGGCACCAGTGGTACCTGGACTTGGGCATCAACCCCGAGTCGGTACGACTGCGAGCCCACGGGGCCGACGAGTTGAGCCACTACTCGTCGGCCACCTCCGATGTGGAGTTCCTGTTCCCGTGGGGCTGGGACGAGCTCGAGGGAATCGCCAACCGGGGCGACTACGACCTGCGCTGCCACGCTGAGCACTCCGGCGAGCGCCTCGAGTACTTCGACCCCGCCACCGGCGAGCACTACGTGCCCCAGGTGATCGAGCCGGCCGCCGGGGCGACCAGGGCCGCCATGGCCTTCCTGATGTCCGCCTACGACTCGGAGGTCGTGAACGACGCCGAGCGGGTCGTGCTGCGTCTCGACCATCGGCTGGCCCCCTATCAGGTGGCGGTGCTTCCCCTGTCTCGCAAGGACGTGCTGGTACCAGTGGCGCAGCGGGTCTTCGACCTGCTGAAGGGACGCTGGAGCTGCGACTACGACGAGACCCAGGCCATCGGCCGCCGCTACCGCCGCCAGGACGAGATCGGCACCCCGCTCTGTGTGACCGTCGATTTCGACACTCTGGACGACGACGCGGTGACCGTGCGCGACCGCGACACCATGGCCCAGGACCGCATCAGCATCGACCGCCTACCCGACTACATGGCGGATCGGCTGGCCTGACGAGGACCGCAGCGGGGCGACATCGACGCTCGTAGGAATGGGTGTCTCGCCGGACTGGTATGTTCGCCGCGATGGGGATTGTCGCCGATGACATCGCGAAGGTGCGGGCCGCCACCGATCTCGTCGCCATAATCGCCGAGCACACCGAGATCAAGCGCTCGGGGCGGCAGTGGATGGCACGCTGCCCGCTGCACGGCGAGCGCACCCCGTCGCTGTCGGTGGCGCCTGAGAAGGGCGTCTACTACTGCTTCGGATGCCAGCGCAGCGGCGACGCGATCACATTCGTGCAGGAGATCGAGGGCCTCGACTTCGCGGGCGCGGTCGAGATGCTGGCGGCGCGGGCCGGGATCCAACTGCACTACACCACCCACGACGAGAGCGCGGCCCGCAGCAGGCGCAAGCGCCTGCTGGAGGCCGTGGAGAAGGCCAGGGACTTCTACCACCAGCGCCTGCTCGACGGCCGCGACGCCGGCCCGGCCCGGCACTACCTGAGGTCGCGCGGCTACGACGGCGACCTCGTGCGCCGGTGGAAGATCGGGTGGGCGCCCGACGGCGGGGAAGTTCTGGCCCGCTACCTCAGGCTGTCCGACGAGGATCTGCGAGATTCGGGCCTCGGCCGGATCAACAGCCGCGGCCGCCAGTACGACTTCTTCCGAGGTCGCGTGCTGTTCCCGATCAACGACGAGCGGGGCGACGCGGTCGGATTCGGCGGCCGGGTGATGCCGGATGCCGACGGGCCCAAGTACCTGAACACCTCCGCCGAGGCCAGGGTCTACGACAAGAGCAAGGTCCTGTACGGGCTGTACGAGCACCGCCGCCAGATCGTCAAGGAGGGCCAAGCGGTGGTGTGCGAGGGCTACACCGATGTCATCGGCTGCGCCGAGGCCGGGATCGAGCTGGCCGTGGCCACCTGCGGCACGGCGCTCACCGAGGACCATGTGCGACTCCTGAAGCGGTTCTCGGCCGCCAAGCTGGTGCTGGCCTTCGACGCCGACGCCGCCGGTGCAGCAGCCGCCGCACGGGTCTACGCCTGGGAGCGCCAGTTCGAGTTGGAGGTGCTGGTCGCCGACCTGCCCGACGGCCGGGATCCTGGGGACCTGGGTCGCGCCGACCCCGAAGAGCTGCAGCGGGCCGTAAGCGACGCGGTGCCACTTCTCCAGTTCCGTGTCGACCGGGCTCTCGCCGGCGCCGACCTGTCCACGATCGAGAGCCGGGCCCGGTCAGCGGAGGGTGCCGTGACCGTCGTGAACGAGCACCCCGACCCGATGGTGCGCGACCCGCACGTGTTGAAGATCGCCGAGAGGTGTCATGTCGATCCCGACCACCTGCGCCGCTTCGCTGCGGGTGGCCCCAGCATGGCTCCAGCTCAACCCTCCGCCGATAGAGCAGCCGGCTCACCGGCCGACGAACGGCTCACCCCCGAGGACGAGGCACTGCAATTGGCAATTCACCGCGCTGGGGAGGTGGCGGGCCGGCTGCACCTGACGCTCTTCGGGGATCCGGTGCGCCGCGAGGCCTTCATGGCGCTTCGCGAAGCAGGCGGCGATGTGGTGACGGCATCCGACCGGGTCTCGCCGCAGGCTGCCGGGCTGCTGCACCGGCTGGCGGTGGACAGCGGCACTGCGGGCGTGGACGACGTGCTTGCACGCGTCGCTCTCATCACAACGCGCCGGGCCATGAACGACTTGCGCCGAACGGCGGCCTACGCCGACGATCCCGCCCTGCGTCAGCAGTGCATCCGGAGCGTGGCCTGGCTCAAGTCTCAGTCCGAGCAGCTGGACGAGCGCTCCACCCGGACTCAGGCGTTGGCCGATCTGCTTCCCTGGCTGATCGAGCATGGCGTCCGATCTGAGGGGGCCACGCCGTCGACGCTGGTAGCCTCTCAGGCCGATCCGGGGTAGCTCAACCGGCAGAGCAAGCGGCTGTTAACCGCTAGGTTGTGGGTTCGAGTCCCACCCCCGGAGCCAGCGCATTGCGACATAAGCCTAGGTCAGAGGCTATTTCTCGGCTAGTTCTTTCTCAGCTTGTCCAACAATCTGTCCAACACCACAGAACCCCACGACTCTCGAAACTGGACAGCACGGACTATTCCACCGATCCAAAGATCGCTCGGCTGAGCCGCTGCTGACAGTCGTGCAGCGCTTCACCGATCTGCTCAAGCGTCGAGGTCATCGCCGGCGTCCAGTCCGCTCCGGACTCTCGGGCATGGATCACCGCCAGACCAGCGTCGGTGATGCTGTCCTTCACTGCCAGCAGCGCGGATGAGGTCGGCTCAGCCACGACAGACGGCCCCAGTTCCTCGGGGTCTGTGCCTACTTCGTAGCCGATCTCGTCAAGCGGACACGGCGTACCCAACCGCACCACACCTTCGGGGCTCACGCGCCCGATCTCGGGCACCGAACCCGAGGGTGCTCCAGAGTGAACGAACTCGATACACACAGCGGTGTCGTCGGGGAGTCGCGACGAGGGCCCACTTCGCCACCGGCGCGGCCACGGTTGCCAAGTGGCTCAAGGCGGGCGACCCGCCCGAGAAGGGTCGCGGCGGCCGGTGAGCGGCCGGTGATGACTGCGGTGTGGCGGGCCCGGATCGAGGCGCTAGTGGGTCGTCATCCGCGGTTGTTGGCGACCTCGGTGCACAACAAGTTGCGCGCTGAGGGGTTCGGTGGTTCCTATCCGACGGTGGTGCGGGCAGTGCGCGAGATCCGAGGTCCTAGTTTCAGGGCGGCCGCGGCGGCGTCGGTGCCGATTGTCACCGGCCCCGGCGAGGAGGCGCAGTTCGATTTCTGTGACCTCGACGCGGTGGCTGCGGGGTGGGGGTGGGACCGTCCGCTGCGCTGTTTCGGGGCGATCTTGTGCTGGAGCCGCAAGCGCATGTGGTGGTTCACGACCTCAGAGGACCAGAACCACACCTTCGAGGGCCTGGTGCGGGCCTTCGAGTGCTTCGGAGGCGTGCCCGCAGCAGCGCGCACTGACCGGATGGGCGCACTGGGCACCAGCCAGGGACGGCGCTTCAAGCTGCATGGGGCTGCGGTGCACTTCGCGGCCCACTACGGCACCAAGATCACCCCGTGCCGGGCTGGGGACGCCAAGCGCAAGGGAAAGGTAGAGCGCTGCTTCCGGCAGCTGCGCGAAACCTTCTTGGTCGAGGTCGAGGCCGCAGGGGTCCCCACAGGCGTCGACGAGCTGAACCGGCGTGCTCAGCTGTGGCTCGATGAGCGTGTCCATGCGGTGGCGTCTCGAACGACCGGTGTCGCACCCTCAGAGCGCGCCGCGGTCGAAACAGGGTTCCTCGCACCGTTGCCGGCGGTGCGCTTTGACACCGACTACATCGCGACCCGCCGGGTCCACAACATCGTCCCGCTCGTCGCCGTTGACGCAGTGCGCTACTCGGTGCCTCCGAACATGCTGGGCCAGCTCGTCGAGATCCGCCGCGGCGTCGACTCTGCGCTCTTCGAGGTCCGCTGGGCCGGCACCGCCGTGGCACGCCACCGCGTCGCCGGCGGTGATGTGGCTGAGGTGTGGGCCGACGAGCACCGCCGCGCTGCTGTCGCTGAAGCGCTCAGCCGCCACGACCGGCACCCCCGGCGCCACCTGCGTGCCGTCACCGACGACACAGCCGCCGAAGCGGCGAGGCTGGATTTGGGCGCAGGCGACTTCGATATTGAGGCACCCGACCTCGCTGGCCGCTACGCCATCGACGACCAGGAGACCCTGCGATGAGCACCGGGCTCTATGAGCAGATCAAGACCGACCTCGGCTACCTGCAACTCGACCGCGCCGCCGAAGTCTTCGCCACCCTCGCCGAAGACGCCCGAACGCAGCAGTGGACCCACATC
>LXNJ01000957.1_pt1 | contig 18256 bp, 15 predicted proteins | sample 809081 | NCBI WGS metagenome assembly LXNJ01 (sample SAMN04870510, study PRJNA318959) | sponge metagenome | biome: sponge; feature: marine sponge reef; material: water | host: Petrosia ficiformis | place: Greece: Milos, Mediterranean Sea | collected 2013-05-29 | depth 5-7 m
ATCATCCGGCGAAGGTCGTCTCTGCGGCTGTCGAACAATTCGGGTGACCATACGTCGTCCGGCAGCTTTTCCTGGCCGAGCCTTGCCAGCGTGGTGTTGACCGACTCCCATGAGAAGCCCGTTGCATCGACGAGGCTAAGCGGCTTTCCCTTGATTCTCTCGGCATAGGCGTACACGCCCTGCACCAAACTGTCCGCCCATCCCTTGTGGCTCTTGCGCAGCGATTGGAAGCCGAGCGTGCCCCGCAGGACCTGCTCGACCTGCGCTGCGAACTGCTCGTGATTCCCGATCTGACGGTAGGTGTGAGCCAGGTATTGGACAAACGCGGACCAACCGGGCTGATGCGACAGCGCTTCTAACCGCAGCAGCGAGCCGGCCTTTGCTGCAGTCTGGACCATGTCGATGAGCGTCGAGTTGAGCTCGCCCACTGAAGCATCGATGAACTGCTCAAGCACTTGTTGTTTCGCGTCATCTTTGGCCGCGAGAGCGACAACCCCAAGGTCTCCTTGATCAACTCGACCCGCTCGTCCGGCGATGTTCCAAAAGTCCTCGGGAGGCATATCCTTTCGCCAGGGCCACTCGCGAAGCCGGTATTGATGGCTGGCAAACACAACACCGGAGACCGGAAAGTTCACACCTTGAGCGATAGTGGTCGTCGCGACCAAGACCCCTAGGCGATCGTTTTCGGTCAGCCACTCCACGAGACAGCGCGTGTCCTCGGACATTCCCGCGTGGTGAACACCGACTCCAAATTCGAGCAAGGTGGCCAGCGGAAAGTCCTGCCCCATCTCATCGATGAGGAACTGTTGCACGTGTCTGAGTTCGTCACCGTCGAGCGCACAGTGATTCTCTTCGGTCTTGAATGCGTCGGCAATCGTCCAGGTTTCCGCCGGAGTGTCGGCGAGCACAATGACGGTGCCGCGCTCCTTAAGAACTTGTGCCGTGGTTGCTGCGATCTTGCCCGGCGAGTTCGCCACCGCTGACCAGGCCAACCCGAGAGGACGCGGCTCGCCGATTCCAATATGTTCCGGGATGTCGAGAGTGTTGCGGGTCGTGTGTCGAGTGTGCAGGGACAGGCTGAACTCGCCTTTGTGATTGCCGCGGTTCACCCGGGCGATCGCCACCACCCGGTCGTTCGGAGTCCAATCGAGGCCCAGATCGATACTCTTATTGCTGTCGGGCGAAAGCCAGCTGGCGATCTCTGTGCCATTGCAGATGAAAGGAGTCAACAAGAGGAACTGCGCGTGGCGGCACTCTCGGTTGATGGTCGCAAGAAGCAGCTCGAGCTTGAGCCCTCGGTTCTCGGAGGCCAGGCCGTGCGCCTCATCAACGACGACCAGCGTGAGGGGACGTCCAATTTCGCCCTCCCACCCACCGCGCAACATAAGGTCCAGCTTTTCCGGGGTGGTCACGAGGATTCGGAATTGTTGCTCCTGATCGGCCTCGGTCAGCATTCCCGCTTCGAGACCATCCACTTCCAGTGCCGGACTCACCTTTTCCACGACAGTCCCAAGTCGGGAGAAATCGCGACGGAGGCGCGTGGTGAGCTGATTCACGAGTGCTCGTGTGGGGGCCAGGTAGGCAACCCACCCGTTCTCTTGATCGAATTGATTCAGCGCCTGGAGTATCCGGAACTCAGCGATGAACGTCTTGCCGCTCGAAGTCGGCAAGCTCACTACGACTGATCGATGGCCAGACCCGAGCAACCCGTCTTCCCTAAGGGCCCGTCTCTGAGGCGGTAGCATCTCGAAGATCGGGAGCCTTCGATCGCGAGTTGTCAACGACTGCACAAATCGGGTGATCCTGCTGTTTACCGCGCGCGTAACCGTCCAGATGCTGTTGTCCACCATTACGCGTGCGGCCCGAGCAAGGAGCCGAGACAGCGTCTCTCGCTCGACCAGTTGACCACGAGCCGACGCGGCAATAGCTCGGTCAAATTGCGCTTCGAGCTGCTGGCGAATGTCATAGTGGCCGTCGATTGAGCCTTGGCCGACATAGGCGCCCAGAATCTCGGCAGCCTTCGCGAGATGGTACTGGGCCATGAGTTCCCAAGCCGGTCGCACATCCCTGCGAGACTCGGCATCTTTCAGAAATGCGGGTTCGATAATTCGCTGTGCTTCACGAATGGAAATGATTTGCTCCTGGACACCATCGAGATCCGCCCACCCTTTCTTGCGCAGAAGACGCAACCAGACGTTCAAGACTGACGACCAGACTCGGATTCCCCAGTCAGCCGAATTGGGCGGAAGCGCCGGAAGCTCGTACTCAGTGACAATCCGACGGAAATCGGCCGATCGATCACCGATCACCGCAATGCACCCCAACCGTACGAGCCACTGGGCTGCGTCGATCGGCTCCTCAGGCAATGCCAGTGTTCTAGCGATCCGGAACGTCTCGGCAGCAACAGCGCGGAGCTCATCCACACGGTCTTCGTCATCCATCGCATCGAATAACTGCAACTCAAGCGCGTTCGTGACGAACCGAAGTTCCCGATCGTCAGTCGCTTGAGAAGGTGAACTTAGAGCATTGGTAAGCCTACGGCGACTCGCTTCTGTCGAAGACTGGCGAATGCGCTCCTCGCCAATTGCCGTTCGAAGCCAATTTGCTGCTGTCATGGTGTACCCCCATGGAGCAAAGCCGGCCAATCCTGGATTGGAACAGGCAGATACCAAGCGGTGATTTCGATGCGTGTCGGGCTCCGAAGGCTCTTGGCGAGTGCGGTGGCCCGGGCAGTCACGTCAAGTTCGTTTGGCTCCGTGTCGCGAAGCAGTATCCCTACGAGAAGGATCTCCTTCCCAAGCGACTGGACATAGCGATGAACCGCCTCCCGATAGAGCGCCCGATGTTGGGCAGATTCGCATCGCGCGCGAAGCCATTTCAGCAATGCGTGCTGGACGTTGAGGTGAGTCGCTTCGTCTCTGAGCTGCCAAGTCATCCCCCCGCTTCCGTTCATCACATTGGGAGGAGTGTTTGCATCGGAGGACGTCTTCACCTCCCCAAACAGCAAGAGGACTGTATCGCCCTCCTTGCAGAAGCCAACCAAGTCCGCCCCCGGCAGACTGGCCCGTGGCGTGCGGCGGTCACGCACGAGATTCCAAGGCCAGTAGATCTCCCTTGCTTCGTCCTCGGCAAGAACACACTCTGCTATGGCCTCTCCGACAGCCCACGACTTTTCCTCTGGAACCGCTCGAAGGAGATTCTCCACGAACTCTGTGGCCATCCCCGTCGTGGCCATGTCACGCAGCTCTGCCGCAAATTGGCCTTGGGCTTCTTCGTCGTCAACCCGCGCCTTTACGCGGCCTTCCATGTAGGACTTGAACCGGTCCTCACACACAACAGCGTGGCCACGCCACCGCGCGGAATCCTTCGACCCCGAGTACCGCGTCTCCGCTGCAAGCGCAGCGACCATCGTTATGCGGCCTCCTCCAAGTCGCCGAATGCACCTAGAGAGACGGCCAGCACGTCGGAGGGTACGCTTACGGATTCCCGATGCCGTGCTCGATCCGCAGGTCGATGAGCCGGGCGACCTCGACGATGTGAGCCCGACTGCCGTATCGGGTGGGTACCACTCTCGGAACCCTTCCCGGATGCGGCGATACGGAGAGCACAACTTAGCGGAATCTCCGTCCGATAGCCTTGCCCGCAACCACGTCTCGTGGAGTCCGAACAAGCCGCCTGGCTGGAACCCCTTCGCTGAGAGTTGTGCCCGCTCAGCGTATTGATTCCAATGTACCTGAATGCGGGGCCAAGTTCGGTGCCAGTGGTGTGAGCGCGACGGTAGCTATGTTAGTCGTCCTGAGCTTGTCGCGCTCTCTGTCGCACGTGCGCCACAATCACGGCGCCGAGCGCCAGTCCGCCGCCAAGCAGTGCGAGGGCGGGCGTGTCCGCACCTTCCTCCCCAAGGAAAGCATTGAACCCGCCCCCGGCGAGCATGCCGATCAGTAATGCGAGCAACGCCTTTGCGACGAACTACGCGTCAGGACGTGATCTTCCTTCGGTCATTGCTCATTCTCGATCAGATGTTCCGCTCTCCCTGGGGAAGGACCAGTTCGCAATGAAGTATAGATCAGCTTCAATGCGCAACGGACAGCTTCGATCGTCCTGGCCTGAGACCCCGGTCACGGGTCCAGAGCGAGCCCTAGCAGACTGCCTCGCACGGGTCGATCGGGAGGCTGGCAAGCCTGGCAACGCAAGGGAGACAAACAATGATACGTCGTTCACTACTGGTGCCTGGCCAGGTGCTAGGTGCGATTCTCGGGGCGAGCCTATTCGCAAGCGCGCAAGACGCTCCACATCAGGGGTACTGCGAAGGCAGCATCAACGGGTCCGTAATCACTCTGAAGATCGCCGTTTGACCCGCTCAGGCAACGCAAGGCTCCTGGATCGGCGAGATCAGCAGTCCAGCCCAGGGCTTCGGGAATTGGCACTCGAAGACACTTGAATCGAAGTCACTCGCATTGCGTGGAGATGCAAGGTGTTCCACGATTCCCCCAACTCCGCGGCAACGCATCGAAGGATGCTGAGCGGCTCCGCGGCAACTTGATCCGAGGGGGTGTTCCACCCAGATTCAACCTCGATCGCTCAGGGGACATCGATCCGGCACTGGTCGCCTGGCAGGCGTTTCCCCCACCGGCGCTAGTCGGAGTCTCGGGTGATGGGTTGTGTGGTCTCTGGCTCGGACTCCTTGTAGCTGGAGCGACAAGACTCGGATTGTCGCCTAGTGGATGCAACGCGGCCATTCAATCCCTCTAATGGTCAAGCGCCAAGAATCAGTTCCCGTCCAAGCACGCTCGCGGGAAGCCAAGAGTCCTTGCTCTACCCGGAAGGACAGCTTGTGCTCCGCAATGAAGGCGCTGGCTAGAGGTTTTGGCGGGGCCTCCCGATACCAGCGGGCCTATGACGGCCCGCCGCACGCTAGCTCGTGAACTGTTTCTCAGATCCGCACCAGCGGAGCGACATCGAACCCGTATAGGATGTGGGGCAGGCGGAACCGTGGTTTGCCCCGGCAAGTCACGCTGCCTGCCTCTGACGGGTGAATTGAAGTGCGGCATCAATGGTCTTCGAGAATTCTGGCAGCGACAGGCTGTGTCGCATTAGCGATCTCGCTGCTCGGATCGGTCAGTTGCTCGCACGAGCCGACCGAAGCACCGTCGCGGCTTAACGTCTTGCTTATCACGGCCGATGATCTCGGTTTGCAACTGAGCGCTTATGGGGACAGTGTCATCACGACTCCCAATCTCGACGCCTTCGCCGCCAGCGGAGTGCAGTTCGACATCGCTTACGTGGCGCAAGCATCTTGTAGCCCGTCCCGCAGTGCCATGTTCACGGGTCTCTATGTGCACAGCAATGGGCAGTTCGGGCTGACCAACGCTTCGGACTTCAGCCTGCACGCGCACCTGCACGACGCCACGATTCCAAACATCCTCAAGCGAGCCGGCTATCGAACCGGCATCATCGGGAAGCTGCACGTCGCGCCCGAAGACAAGTTCCAGTGGGACGCCCGTTTGAGCGTGAACGGCCGCGACGTGCAGGGGATAGCTGCGAGCGCCGAAGAGTTCATTGGCGGCGGGGAGGACGCCCCCTTCTTCTTGATGGTGAACTACACCGATCCTCACGCCTCCCGTGATCGAGATCCGCAGACGCGGGAGGTCATCGGGGACTGGACTTTCATGGACCAAGTCAACGGCATTCCTCCAACTCTGGTCGAGCCAAGCGAAAAGACGGTCTTTCCATTCCAAAGGATTGACACGCCCGAGCAGCGTGAGCGCGTGGCTGGCTACTACAACGAAGTCCGGCGTGTCGATATCGGCATCGGCCTGCTTCTTGATGCCCTTGATCGGATGGAACACTCCGGCGACACGCTGGTGATCTTCACTGGCGATCACGGGCCGCCGTTCGACCGCGCCAAGACTACAGTCTACGAGGCAGGCTTGCGTGTTCCGTACCTTGTGCGCTGGCCCGGTGTTTCGCAACCCGCGCGCAGCGAGGCGATGGTCTCGACCGTCGATATCCTGCCGACAATCCTGGATGCAACGGGAGCCATTCCTCCTGTCGAAATGCAAGGGATGTCGCTGCGGCCGGTGCTGGAGGATCCCGATGCGCCTTGGCGCGAGTACCTTGTCGGGGAGTTTCACCTGCACGGGCCGCCATGGTTTCCCCGGCGCGCCATTCGGGACCACCAGTACAAGCTGATTCACAATCTAGTGGCGGGGAGCGGGATCGCCAGAATCGGCATCGACGGTGACCTGGGTTACGGGACGGCTCAAGAGCAACGCTACGAGGGGACAGCGGTCCGGCGCGCCTTCGACATCCTTGCCGATCCTCCGGAGTTTGAACTGTACGACCTGGATGAAGATCCCTGGGAGTTCCGGAATCTCGCCGGTGACCCGGCACACACAGCGACATTGGAACGCTTGCGGGCGGCCTTGGTCGACTGGCGTCGCACGACGAACGACCCGTTGCTTGACCCTGCTTTCGCTGCAGAGATGCGCCAGCGCGTCGCCAGCTATTGACGCCCGGCTGCGAGGGGCCGAACGTGGCGCACCAGAAGGGAGAATGCGGGTCGGGCGCTACCAAGCCCGCAGGGCGTCTCGAAACATCCCAGTCAGATCGTCGTTCGAGAAGGGCCGCGGTGACAGCTTTGTCACTCGATGCTGTGGCAGTGTCCCTTCAACCAGTACTGGTATATCAGCCTGTGTGTAGCCGAGTGCTTGGAGCCCGTTCGGGACGTCCAGATCACGCATGAAGCCGGTGATGGCATCAGCTAACACCTCGCCGGCGTCCTCCGGCCCGACATTCGACACGTCCGCACCGATCGCAGCGGCGGCTTCAAGATGGCGCTGAGGATTGGCCGACGCTGTGAAACGGAACACTGCTGGCGCGTTCAAGATCACCGAAGTACCGTGAGGCACCATCGGATGCGAAGTGGGATAGCCGGGCATGCGAAAATCGCGGACCATTCCAGACACCGGATAGGACATTCCGTGCGGCAAGTGCACACCCGCGTTCCCGAAGCCGATACCAGCGTAGGCCGCTGCTAGCAGCATCATCCCGCGGGCCTCGTCGTCGGACGGGTCCGATACCGCCCTGGGCAGATAGGCACGCACCATCTTCAATGACTGCAACGCCCACAAGTCGCTGATCGGATTGGCGCCTTGGTAGGCGGGGCGGAACTTGGGACGCTGCGGCGCGGGTCGGGTCCGGTAGTCCAAGGCGGTGTACGACTCAATCGCGTGCGAGAGCACATCCAAGCCGGTCGACGCCGCCACCGCTGGAGGCAGCGTTCGGGTGTTGTCCGGATCGAGTAACCCCAGAGTCGGCTTGAGGCCGCGATCTGCGATGCCGGTCTTGGCATGCATCTCGACCAGATCGAAGATTGCCACCCCCGTTGTCTCACTACCGGTTCCGGCCGTGGTTGGAATCGCGAACAAGGGCTTGAGCGGCCCCGGTACCGGCACGCCCTTGCCAATTGGGGGATTGACATAGGTGAGGAAATCCGCGGGATAGGTGGAATACAGATTGGCGGCCTTGGCCGTGTCGATGGTCGATCCGCCGCCAACCGCGACAAATGCATCGGGCTTAACGTCGCTGGCTACCCGGATCGCCGCTTGGAACGAGGCATCTGTGGGCTCGACCGAGACGTCCGCGAAGACCGTGGCCCGCACGCCTGCGCCATCGAGCGATGCCAGCGCGGCCTGCACAGGATGAAGATCCTTCAGGAACGGATCTGTCACGAAGAGCACGTGCCCGATCTTCCGATCCGCTAGATCGGGTCCTAATTCATGGGTCACCCCCGCCCCGAAGCGTATGTTAGAAGTGGCAAGTTCGACCGCGTACTCTGTAGAACCCGGAGATTGTGACATTGTCATTCAGGCATCCTTTAGCATGCGCAGCGCCGTAGCCGTGAATCGATGCCGGAAGAGTTCGCGCCCTCCAGCCACGGCCACCGGGATGTGAAGGCCGTAGCGTTCGCGCAGCACAGGATCGGAATCGACATCAACCTCGTCGATCTCCAAGCCGGGCTGGGCCAGTTCCATTTCCCTACGCGCATCGTCGCAGAGCCGACAGCCCGGACGGGAGTACAGCGTGATACGCGCCATCCTAGCAACCAGTATGACAGCCGCACCCTGCCCTGCCGGTCAAGCCGACCCGGTCAGCTGGTCGGCGATCTAGTACGCCGGCAAGGACCGTCTGGGCCGCCCTCGGTTCAAATAGAGTGCCAGCACGGCACCTATGGCGAAGCCGCCTACGTGCGCCCACCAAGCCACGCCGCCACTCGCATCGGCGGTGCCGTTGAGGAGCTGGATCGTGAACCAGTACAGCAACATTACGAAAGCCGGCAGCTGAACTGTCGTCCAGATGATGACTAGCGGCAACAACACGGTGACGCGCGAGCGCGGAAAGCGAACTAGGTAGGCCCCCATGACCCCAGCGATGGCACCGCTCGCGCCGACCAGCGGGATGGTCGACGAGGGCTCGGCCGCGAAGTGCGCCAAGGTCGCCAGCATGCCGCAAGTGAGGTAGAACAGCAAGAACTTCACATGGCCAAGCTCGTCCTCGATGTTGTCGCCGAAGATCCACAAGAACCACATGTTGCCCAGCAGGTGCATGAAGCCGCCGTGCAGGAACATCGACGTGATCAACGGCAAGAGGCCACCCGCCAGCGATTCCTGGCCCAGGACGGCTGCCCCGATGTTGGCCGGCACGGCGGCGAATGATGCCAAGAAGACCGCCTGTGCCTGCCCTGTGTCTAGGACGAAGTACTGGTAGACAAAGATCGCCACGTTGGCGATCACCAAGGCCCACGCTACGAACGGAGTCCGCTGCCGTGGAGTGAGATCACGGAGCGGAATCATGCTTCAGGTATCCCATCAGCTCGCAGTTGCCCGAACCTGAAAGTCCGTGTTGACCCGCCGCTCGCCTGTCGCGATCAAACGGCGCGCCGCATCCGCACCCAGGATTCCGCCCTGAGCGCCGAGTTCCTTGCAGTTCAGCGCGGCCATGGCGTTCGAGAACTCCAGCGCTTCTTCGATCGAATAGTCCTCTACAACTGCGTAGCAGAAGGCCCCGTGAAAGACATCGCCCGCGCCCGTGGTATCGCGGCAATTGACCACGAAGGCCGGCGAATAGATGTACTTGCCGCCCACCAGCGCCAAAGCGCCGTGCGGGCCCAACGTCATCGCCGCGACCCGCATGCCGTATTCCCTCTGAATCAGTTCCAGCGCTAGAAACGGATCCCTCTGACTGGTCCAATCGACAGGGAAATTGGTGCTCGCAATCAGGTAGTCCACGTAAGGCAGGACACGGTCGAACCCACGATAGATCGTGTCCACATCCACCGTGACCGGAATCTCGTTCTGGCGAGCGATGCGCGCGGCGTGCTCCACCGCTGCCGTGTCATGGCCATCAATGTGCAACAGGCGCGCACACGTAATCTGTTCGGGTTCAATATGTTCCGGCACAATCTTCAAGCAATCTGGCCGCTGCCACAGGATCGTGCGCTCGCCCGTCGTCTGGTCAATGATGATATACGCAGACTGGTTCGGACAGCCAGCCCGCAACTGCACGTTGGAAACGTCGATGCCCGACTCGGACAGGCTCTGCATCAGGATTTGACCGCCCTCGTCATCGCCGACGCTGCCGATGTACTTCGTCTTCAGCCCGAGCTTGACGCAGGCCACCATGGCGCTGGCCACCTGTCCGCCGGGAGAGCGAATCTCGCGTACGAACGGCGCCTTGCCGCCATAGGCGGGAAACTGCGGAACCACGAGCAGAATGTCCGTGGCGTTGAGGCCGACCCCGACCACGTCAAAAGTCTTGTCCATGTGACGCTTCCCTATTCCGACGCCGCCGCGCCGCCCGCGACCTTGAAGACGAACGCATGACGACTGGGCAGGGCTGCTGGCGCAATGTCTGGCGGCGCGATCTGCAATCCACCCTGCGATTGCTGCCAGTCTAGATCTCCGTTCACTCCCAGCATGGTCACGTTCGCTCCCGCCGGTGCGGAAACGCCTTCCAAAGTGAAAGGTCCGTCAGGGAAGCCGGGCAAGATGGCGTACAGATCAGCGCCCTTGCGCGTGAAAAATACCATCTTGCGGGCCATGCCGCCTTCCGGTTCGAGGCCTGCCATCTTCAGAATGTCGTACTCCTGCCGGTACTGCTTGTACTCCTGCACGGGCTGCTTTCCAGCAGTCCATTGGGCGGGCGTCCTCCACGGCCGGGTGCCATGGATCGCCTCGCCGTTCACATCTAGCCAAGCTCCCAGTTCCAGCAGGCGCTGCTGTTGCAACAGGGGGATTCGACCGTCGGCAGTTGGGCCGACGTCCAAGAGCAGGTTTCCCCCGCGGCTGACCAAATCTGCCAACACCCAGACCAATTGCTTGGCGGTCATGTAGTTGTCTATGGGCTCGTTGCGGTTGTAGCCGAACGAGTGTCCGATGCCCCGGTTCTCTTCCCAGGCATGTGATCCATCTGCCATGCCCGCCCCGTACTCGGTCGTGTAGTAGCCTCCGTGCTCGTGCCGAATGCCCTTCCCCCAGCGGTCATTGATCACGACCTCATCACGGCTCGGCGACTCGTTAAACAGCCAAGCCAGCAACTCGGTGCTGTGCCAGCGCTCGTGCTCCAAGTCCCACTCTCCATCACTGAAGATCAGGGCGGGCCGGTAACGGCTGACCACATCCTTGAATTGCGGAATCATGTGCTCCTTGATATAGCGGTCCCGATCCTGCAGCCACAGCGGGTTAAACCACTCGTAGAGCGAGTAATAGAACCCCATCTTGAGCCCGGCATCCCTGACCGCATCTCCCAAGTCTCCTAGCAGGTCGCGCCGAGGTCCTTCATCCACGCTATTCCAAGGGCGCCCCCAAGTGCGGTTGGCGTCCTCGCTCGGCCAAAGCGCAAAGCCGTCGTGATGCTTTGAGGTCAGCACCACGTAGCGAGCGCCCGACTTACGGAACAAATCCGCCCACTGTCCCGGATCGAACAGTTCTGCTTTGAACTCAGGGGCGAACTGTGGGTAGGTGAACTGTTCGCCGTAGACCCGGTTGTGGAACTCTCGCGTCGCTAGGGCGTTGCGTCGCTGCCGCTCGTTGAGGCCTTCCAGCGGTGCCTCCAGCGAGTGCCAGTACCATTCGGAATACGAATCGGGGTAGGCGTAGGCCGGCACGGCATAGACACCCCAGTGGATGAAGATGCCCAGTTTGGCATCGAGAAACCACTCGGGGGTCGGGCGGGAATCCAGCGATTCCCAGTCCGGCGTGTAGTCCTCAGCCCAGAGGCCGCCGGCGACTAGCGTCGCTAGCAATAAGGCTGAAATGGAGGCCCACAGCCCGCCAAGGCTTCGCCAATCTAACCTAACGATCCTCACAACTGCAACTTAGCACGCTTTCGACTCCCGTCGAAGTGCCAAGCGATTGCTACACTCCAGATTGTGCTGGTGCAGCCCCAGAGCGCAATCTCCGCGCATGAGCTAGGGGCGCTGAGCTGGCCGCAATCCGTGGCCGACGCGACCGCACTGGCAGGCGTTAGCCGCGCCTTGCGGCAGACCAAACTCGACCTTGATTGGCTCAACTGCCAGCAGGTAGCGGTGTGCCGCGTGCCGGCCCCGACTTTTGCCGAAAGGGCCAGGGGCGAACACCTGGCCAGAGTGTTTGCCGAGCTCGGTCACCGTCCGACGATCGACGACGTAGGCAATGTGGTCGTCCCAATTGTCCATTCCGAACGCCTGCCGTTTGTTGCAGTGACAGCGCACATGGACACCATCCTCGCCCCCTCTGCCGTGGAAGATATCCAGGTCGAGCCCGACGGGACGATCAGGGGGCCGGGAGTCGCGGACAACGGCCCCGGCCTTGCAACTCTGGTCGGCCTCGCCAAGCTATTGGCCAAGCCGCTAGTCGACGCCCCTGAGCGCAATGTGCTGCTGGTGGCCAATGTCGCTGAAGAGGGCGAGGGTAACCTGCGGGGTATCCGCTATCTCGTGGAGGATTCGCCCTATTCGGGCCGGATCGATCGCTATCTCGTAGTGGACGGGGCGTCATTGGACCACATCACCGACGCAGCGCTTGGCAGCAAGCGCTTCGAACTGGTCATCCAGGGAACGGGAGGGCATAGCTGGAACGATTTCGGCACACCGCACCCCGTACATGCACTGGCTGGCGCGATCTCTCTCATGACGCGGGCGCACTTGCCTTCCGAGCCCAAGACGACGCTCAGCGTGGGCGTCATTCAAGGCGGCACGAGCGTCAACTCGATTCCCACATCAGCGTCGGCGAAGATCGATGTGCGGTCGGTAGACCCCTACGAGATCCGACGTATACAGCAGGTTGTCGAGGACGCGGCCCGCAAGGCTGTTGCAACCGAAAACCAAAACGGCAACGGCAGCCGTCTCGGTTGCGTGTTGAGGGAGATCGGAAACCGACCGGCGTCACCATCACTGCCTAGTAATCCCGTCACAAACTGCCTTCGGGCGGTCGACTCCCATCTGCGGATCTCCTCGGTCTTGGACTGCTCATCCACAGATGCGAACATCCCGCTCGCGGCCGGCATACCGGCTGCGGCAATCGGCTGCGGAGGCCGCGGTGGAAACGCTCACGCTCCAGGCGAGTGGTACGACCCCAAGGGCCGCGATCTGGGGATGCGAAGGTTGCTGCTGGGGCTTGCTTGTCTCCAGATGCGGCCATGACGATCGCTCGAGGCCAATTCGTCGCCGGGGAGCTACAGATTGGATGGCCCCGACATCGAGGAGCCTTGGTGTAGCATGAGGCTGGTGACCCGTTCGCGGATCTGCAAGCATCTAGCGCTCTTAACGCTGGCGGTCACGCTACTTACGGCAAGTTCTCTCGAAGCCGCCTCGCAGCGCCTGATGGTCTTGGAGTCCATCCACGTCGCGAAGAACGAGGTATTGGAGCAGGCCATTTGCATCGCATGCTCCATCCACGTAGAGGGCGTGGTCAATGACAGTACGCTGGTCTTGCTGGGGCGACTCCAAAATGACGGCGAAATCAAGGGTGATGCTGTGGTCCTGGGTGGGTCGGCCATGTCATCGGGCCCAATCGGCGGTAGCGCATTCGTGGTCGGCGGAACCCTGCACTTGCAAGACAACGTAGACGGAAGCGCCGTCACGGTGATGGGCGATCTGGAGGTCGCCGCAAGCGCCGCCAGGATAGGCGGCGACGCTTGGACCGTACTAGGACAACAGGGTGGGTTAACGTCGGATAACGTCGCCGGAAGCATCACGCGGCTGGGCACCGCGACGATCGGCCGCATGTTGATCTCCGGGCTGGTCGGGATTCTGCTGCTGTTGGGTCTACTGGCACTTGCGGCGGCCTTGGCGCTGAACTTGTTCGGATACATGCTGCTCGGTGTCGAGCGCCTGACAGTAATGGCTGATGCCTGCACCCGAACTCCCGCGATTTGCTTTCTCCTCGGTCTTGGAACCTGCTTCGGTCTTTCGGTGATCGGCCTGATGCTGTCTATGCTGCTACCCGTGTCGCTGCCGGTGCTGGGGCTTTTCCTGATCGTCTCGGCCATTGGCTATTGCGGCTTGGCATTTGCCATCGGGCGGAACCTGCTGCCAAGGTCTCGTCCGCTGCTAGCGACCATGTTCGGAGGCCTTCTAGTGGGGGCCGTAGAACTCATCCCGATCGTTGGGTGGCTGGCCCTCATCGTGCTGTGGAGCGTCGCCATCGGTGCCGCCATCATGAGTGGATTCGGCAGCTCGGCGGACTGGCTTAGCAGTCGAACGGCAGGCCAACTCACCCGCTAGCTGCCGTCCCCTTGGCAACCTTGGCACGGACAGACACCCGCTGGCCGCAAAGACTGACTATGAGTGCGGTCTATCTGGCTGGCAGCCTAAATTCCGACGATGTGGCTCCAGCCGGGCGTCTTGCTGGAGCGAACGAGACATAGCTTGGTGGCGACGCAGCCGAGTACCACGCCGGCAAGGGCGCTGATCAATGCCTAGGGCAGGGTCACAGCCTGATTTTGGGATAGACGGACTTGAGTTTGCAACGGGCGTCATCGACTGTCATCTGCCAGGCAACTCGGCACTGGCGAGCATTGAGGCTTGCCGACCACGCTGCCAGCTCGCCTCGTAGGGTCCCCTGACCCGGCCGGCTCATACCCTCCTGCGGCGGGGGAACTGTGCGACTGGCGCCACGCGGGTCCGGGATGACATGCCTCCGCAGGTCGTGGGGGTCATGGCACAGCGGCAGGTGGGTCGTGATGAACAGCCCGGGTTGGTTGCGGAAGTGCCGGCAAAGAGCCCCAAAGGCTGCCATCAGCGCACTGGCGTGCAGCGCCGTGCCCATCAGCACCAAGCCGTCCGAAGTCGGCTCTTGGCGGGCGGCCGCCAACTCGTCGGTCAGCGCTTCGCTGCGTACTGCATCAGCCATAGCCAATCGGCCCGGGCTCGCGCCCGCTGCCGGACTGAAGTATACCAACCCGCCCAGCGACTGCCGCTGGGCCGTGACAGCAGCGCTCCAGCGTGGGCTTCGTCGCTGCGGGGCTGCGGCTCTGCGACAAGCCGAGCGCCCGACTGGACGGCAGTCGACACAGGGCGCATCCTACCGGAAGCTAGCGGCAAGTGTCTGAGAGGCCGGACTGGAGCGCCTCGAATTGGGCTGGACTCCCGAGCTCGCCAGGACGCTGAACCTCACCGCACGCAACTTGAGTTGCATGTCCCAATGTCGGCCGGGACGTGTGGCCGGGGACATTGAGACCTAGCTGCCGGGACGGTCCGTGAGCGTCAAGGCTTGCCAGCGGGCGTCGACTGGCAGATGACAGTCGCCGACGCCCGTTGCAAACTCACAACCGTGCATCCCCAATCGTGCTGTGACGGAATACTAGGCGCCAAGATCCGCATGATCGAAAGGGCAGCCCCGGCATGCCGAGGTCCGGCGACCAATCAATCGCCTGCGACGCTTAGTGCTAGTCTGGAATCAGTCATACCTAAACAGCCAGGCACGAAGCCAATTGCCCCGAATCAAAGAAACCTCTACTGACGGTGCCACCCCCTACGTCGACAAGCCCGATCAGGTTCAATCGCTGGCGCAGCGACTCAAGGGCCAGCGCCTGATCGCGTTCGATACCGAGTTCCTCTGGGAGCGAACGTACTCTCCGCACTTGGGTCTGATCCAAATTGCCGACTTTGAGCAGACATGGCTGATTGATCCCGTGCGCCTGTCGCCGAAACAGATGCAGCCTCTATTGGATGTCTTTGTTGCACCGGAGACCCTGAAAGTCGCGCATGCGGTGGATCAAGACCAGATCTGCCTGCACATGGCCTACGGTATCGTCGCAGAACCAGTCCTCGACACGGCTGCGGCCGCAGCGCTCGTTGGGCTGGGTGACCAGGTCGGACTGTCGAAGCTGCTGCACCAACTCCTACGCATCGAGATCGCCAAAGGCTATAGCCGAACCAACTGGCTCAAGCGCCCCCTCTCCGAGGCGATGCTCCGCTACGCCGCGGAGGACGTGGCACATCTCCCGAAAGCTGCCGACGTCCTTAGCGAGCGGCTCGGCGACCTAGGCCGGACGGACTGGGCCCTGGAGCTCTCGGCACGCGGCGGGCACTTCGCCCAGGCGCACTTTGACTCGAACGCGCTGGCCCGCAAGCTCGCCGACGGCCGGCGGCTCGACGCGACCACTTTCAGCGTGCTGCGCGAACTCATCGCGTGGCGGGAATCAACGGCTCAACGTTCGGACGTGCCCCGCAAGTGGGTCTCTGAAGACAAGATCTTGGTCAAGCTCGCCTCGGCGCGCCCGACCACTCCAGAACAACTCGCAGATTTTCGAGGATTGGGTGGCATCAAGAGCGCCAATGGTGTCAGTCGGATCCTAGGTGCAATCCGCAAGGGCATCGACACGCCCACTGACGACTACGTGGTGGCCAAGCGCAAGGCGTCGACCACACAGACTGAATCTGCGGCACTAGTAGTGCTCAAATGCTTCCTCAACACGCTGGCAGCCGACAACCAGATCCCTATGCGGCTCTTGGTCGACAGCGATCGGATGGTCGAACTGCTCCGAGGCAAGTTCAAGGATGTCGAGGCGTTGCGCCAAGCCGACATCATGGACGCACGCGCCGTCGATCTAGTGGGGGAGGACTTGGTCGCCATCCTCAACGGTCGCCGGGGACTCCGCATCATCAATGGCGCGCCTGTCCAGCACATCGACTAGGGCAAGCGCCTGCCAGGAGTAGGCGGACCCTCCGACCTCAGCGTTCCGGCACGGCTCGGCCGCGACACAAGACTAGGTTGTCCTGGTTCAAATTGCGTGACCAGATGAAGTCTGCGCTGCCGAATTTCTCCACGTATCCGCTGTAGGCGCGCTGATTTGTGACGGCGCTGGCCGGATACGTCGAAGCTGGCAGCCAGTCTGCATCGTCAAAGTCCGGTGCTGCCCAGTCTTCCGGTACGGGAAGGTGCAACGCACGGCAGGTAGCTGGGTCGCGCTCGACGCACGCGGGCCGCTCTGGGCAGTTGGAAGAGTCAGGACCTGGTTTGACGCAGCTAGCGTCTTCCAGCGGACTGATGTAGAACGCCTTGCACTTCCAATCCGCGCCCGTCTGCATGCCGTCGCTGAACGCGGCGATGAATCCACCGTCTCCGACGTTCCAGCGGTCGTATTCCATTCCCACTCCCAGATGAGTGCCCCAATCGACGAGTTTGACGCCGTAGGTTAGCGGACCCTTGGCCTTAAAGCGAACGACGCCGGAGTTGAACGGAACAAAACCTACCGGATCGCGGGCCACGATCTGGCCGTTGACGTACAGCTCGTAGTAGTTGTCGCCGAAGACATAGCCAGTGACCTCCTCGCCGTCAGCATCGATCTCAACAGTTTGGAGATCCTCGAGGTGCGATGGATTGTGGCCGGGCCCGCCACAGTCGTTATATAGGTCCGTGGGATCCGGTCCCTCGGCGGGAACGGTCGGCACTTGGATCCGCGTGCCATCCTCGGCGCTCACAATACCGCAGCGGGCCTCGATGAAACGGCGAGCCGGGCCAGAGCACTCGCGAGCAAGATTGCCGCAGGAAAAAGTCTTGACAGCGAGCCCCTGCGTTATGACGCCATCACCGGTGTCTTGGGTCAACGCAATTGTGGGAACTAGTAGAAGGAGCCAAGCCTGTCGCATCGCATCTAGAATGACAGATCGCGACCGCAAAGTCGCACGTGCACCGCTCGCACCCGCGCCGGCTACAGCGGGGCCGGTTCATTCAAACTCATAACTTCCGCGCGCAACGATCACTGCCGGGCCGGTCAGGCGCATGCCGCCCTCCCAGTCCACGTACAATTCCCCGCCCTCGGTGAGGATACGGGCCCGGTCAGTGATCCATCCTCGGTGGCGTGCCGCAAAGGCCGCGCCAAGCGACCCCGTGCCGGAGCTCAGCGTGGCCCCGGCGCCTCGCTCCCAGAAGCGGACTTCCAGTGTTGGCGGCTGGCGTTCCTTGTGGTTGACCGTTATGAACGAAACGTTGGTCCCGTTGGGGAAGCGCGGGTCTCGCTCCAATATCGGCCCCCATGTCTGCCAATCGAAGTCCAAACGCTCCACGCGGACCACGAACTGCGGATTGCCCACGTGGACGGCGGTCATGTCACCAGCCAGTTTGGCACCCTCTCCGACTGGCTGGTCCTCCAATACTCTGCACTCCGATTCGTCAGTTCTCATCCGGAACTCGTAGTACGGGGTCTTGGCCAGCGTGCGTTCGATTTCGCGTACGCCGGCCCCGGTTTCGATGGAGAATCGCTCGGGCGCACCAACAGCTTCGGTCAAATAGGCGGCGACGCAACGCGTGCCATTGCCCGAGATTTCCGCCTCACTGCCATCGCTGTTCCACAAGTGAAGGTGGGCAATGGCTCTAGTGTCGCTGGAGGGACTGACAACTTCGAGACCATCCGCTCCGACCCCGAAGCGGCGGTCGCAAATCTTGGCGGCGAACCGGGGCAAGGATTCGGCGCCGACCCCGATTGCAGAAAGCTCGGACAGGGCGACTATCACGAAGTCATTGCCGGCGCCATGGGCCTTGGTGAAGCGAACTACAGGCACTCATCCTAGTGTGCCTGAAGCCAGGACTGACGCACTTCCACTGGCGACCCAGGCCAGTCAAAGCGCAGTTGCCGGTAGAGATTTCGCTGCGTGCGGGCTAAGACACAGCTTCCTAGCGGAGTAGAGGCCGTTGGCCGTATCGCCGACAATGCGCCCACGGTAAGACTGCACGGCTGCCACAGAGCTCACGAAACCAGATTCCTCCCGGAG
>LXNJ01000958.1_pt1 | contig 18240 bp, 14 predicted proteins | sample 809081 | NCBI WGS metagenome assembly LXNJ01 (sample SAMN04870510, study PRJNA318959) | sponge metagenome | biome: sponge; feature: marine sponge reef; material: water | host: Petrosia ficiformis | place: Greece: Milos, Mediterranean Sea | collected 2013-05-29 | depth 5-7 m
CCCCGCCGGTCAAGGCGCCGGATGGGCCCGGCACGGGCGGCACAACCGCATCGGCGGTGGCGACTTCGTGGTCGGCCGCCTCTCCGGCTATCGACATGGTGCGCGAGAACCGCTCGCGCATCGAGTTGCTGCTCACCACGAACACCACGATCAGGCCGTTGAGTCCGATCACGAGAGCCACCGGAATCTGGATGGCCCGCTGCATCGCGTTGGCCCCGACCAGCAGACCGCCGAACAGGAACGACGACGGGATGGTGAAGAGGGGGTGCAGACCGCCGAACAGGGCGGCGACGATGCCGTTGAAACCGGCCGAGCCGGTGAAGCCCGTGGCGAAGCCCTCGGTCTGCAGCCGGTGGGTCTCGCTGCCGAACACCAGGGCCGCGCCGGCCAGGCCGCACAGCGCGCCGCTGATCGTGAGGGCCAGCATCGTCATGCGCTTCACCGGCATCCCCGCGTAGCGGGCTGCCGGCGCGCTGGCGCCCACGGCCCGAACCCGATAGCCGGTGGTGGTGCGCCACAGGAAGAACCAGGCGACTGCGGCTGCCAGCAGGGCCACGACGACACCCAGATGGAGGCGGGTCCCGGAGATCAGGACGGGCAGGTCGGCGTTCTCCGACAGGCGCCTGGTCTGGGGTATGCGGGTGCCCAGCTCGATCTGCTTGGGATCCATGAGCGGGGCCCGCAGCAGGTAGTTGAAGAGCTGAACGGCCACGAGGTTGAGCATGATGGTGGAGAGGATCTCGTTCACGCCCAGGTAGGCCTTCAGGGCACCGGGGATGCCGCCCCAGATGGCCCCGCCGAGCAGGCCCATCAACAGCACCAGCGGGATCAGCACTATCGACGGCAGATCGGGGACCGCCAGCGCGGTGATGGTGGACAGCAGCCCGCCGGCGATTATCTGGCCCTCCCCGCCGATGTTGATCACCTTCGCCCGGAAGGCGACGCAGATGCCGGTTCCCACGAGCAGCAGGGGCATGGCCTTCGCCGCCGATTCGGCGAGTTCCTCAGTGCCGCCGAACGCTCCTACGAGCAGTTCCTTGTAGCCCTCCAGCGGGTTGGCGCCCAGTCCGATGATCATGGCCGCGCCGATCAACAGCGCTAGAAGAACGGCCGAGCCGCCGACGACGATGCCGCCGAGTCGGCCTAGCGTGGCGCGGCGCGACCTCGCACGGGGACCAACGGGCATCCGTCTATCTTTGACGCGCTTCGACCCGGTGTCAATCGCACGAGTCTCTTTCACGAATCAAGTTATGGATACTTCTTATATTCGCGGTCGCTGGCGCTCAACCGGCGTCGGCGGACCCCTCCAGCAGATCGCCGGCGGTGGCCAGCACCTCGGCGAGCTTGACGGTGTTGTCGTAGACGGCTCGCAGGTAGTACTCGCTGACTGCCTCGTGGCCCGAGAACGGGGGCCGTCCCAGCGACCTCACCACCGCCGAGGGATCGCTGGAGACGGTCACCTCGTGCACCGGGGGCAGCTTGTCGGCGGAGCCCCAGAAGTCCCCGGAGGTCTTGGCGGTGCCCGGCGCGGGTCCCTTGCCCCTCCCCCGCCGGGAGCGCTTGCGGGCCGCGTCGGCCCCGTTGGCCGCGTTGGCCGGGCTCACGACCCGCTCCCCGGTCCGTGGGATCCGCCGTTGCCGTTGTCGCCGTTCTCGTCGATGAGCAGCTGGTCGGGGTCGATTCCCAGTGCAGCCCGCAGCTGATCGCTGTCCAGGTCGCCAACCGACGACGACTTGGGCAGCACCATGTCGGCAATGCGGCGCTTGCCGGCCACCACTTCCTCGACCCGCTCGTCGACGGTGCCGGGGCACACCAGTCGGTGGCAGACCACCGTGTTGCGCTGCCCGATGCGCCAGGCCCGGTCGCGGGCCTGGTCCTCCACCGCGGGGTTCCACCACCGGTCGTAGAGCACGACGTGGTTGGCTGCGGTCAGGTTCAGGCCGGTGCCGCCCGCCTTCAGCGACAGCACCAGGGCACCGGCTCCCCTGCCCTTCTGGAACGACTGGACCATCCGGTCGCGGGCGCCGCGGGCCAGACCGCCGTGATAGCAGTTGATGGGCAGGCCGGTGCGCTCGCTCAGGTGGGCGGCCAGGCGCTCGCCCCAGGTGGCGAAGTGGGTGAAGATGAGCATCCGCTCGGAGGCTGCGAACACCTGGCCCATGATCTGCTCCAGCCGGGTCAGCTTCCCCGAGCGTCCGTCGAGGGGGCCGCCGTCGTCCTCGTAGTTGACGGGATGGTTGCAGATCTGCTTGAGGGCGGTGATGGCCGCCAGCACCGCTCCCTTGCGCTCGGGGCCGCCCTCGGCCGTCGTCTCGGTGCGGGCCACCAACTCGTCGAGGACTGCCTGGTACAGCCCGATCTGCTCAGCCGTCATCGTGCAGTTGTCGAGCTCGTCGATGCGGTCGGGCAGTTCCGCGGCTATGGCGGGCTCGGCCTTGGTGCGGCGGAACACGAGGATGCCGTTGAGGGCGGCCAGGGCCCCCTCGCCGGCCGCGGCAGCCTTGGGGGTCGCGGCCGGCTGCGACCCGTTGGACGCTTCGGAACCGTTGGATCCCGCCGTGCCGCCCTGATCAGGTTCGAGCTCCTTGGAAGCCTTCGACATCTCGGCGATGAACCGGTTGCGGGCTCCCAGCAGGCCCGGGTTGCAGAAGTCCATGATGGCCCACAGGTCCCCCAGGCCGTTCTCGATCGGGGTTCCCGTCAGCGTGACCCGGCACTGGGCGTCGAGCCGGCGCAACTGCTGGGCGGTCTCGCTGGCCGGGTTCTTGATGGCCTGGGCCTCGTCGAGCACCACCGTCGACCACTCGACCTTCTCGAGAACGTCCAGGTCGCGCATGGTGGTGCCGTAGGTGGACACCACAAGGTCGGCCTGCTTGACCATGGCCGGCACCCGGCTGGCGGGCGTGCGATTGGGTCCATGGTGGACCACGACCCGGAGACCGGGAACGAACCGGCGGGCCTCGCTGGCCCAGTTGCCAACAACCGCAGGCGGCGCGGCCACCAGCGACGGACCGTTGCCGCGGGTGAGGAAGATGTGGGCCAGCATCGTCGGGGTCTTGCCCAGTCCCATGTCCAGAGCGAGGCAGCCGCCCAGGCCCGCCTGCTCCAGGAAGCCCAGCCACAGCAGCGCGTCGGCCTGGTAGGTCCGCAATGTCCCCTTGAAGCCGTCGGGCCTGGTGGGGAGCTCTGCACCGATGTTGCGGGCGCTGCGGATCAACTCCGCGGCCCATCCCTCGCCCGAGACGGTCGTCCCCCCGGCCAGCGGCGACCCCTCCAGGCCGAGGGCGTGGCGCAGCATGTCGGCGCCGGTCATGCGGGTCACGTCGGACCGCTCGGCGAGCGCGGCCGCGGCCTCGTTCAGGTCGGCGCGGTCCAGTTCCACCCACCGGCCCCGGCTCTTGACCAGCGGCCGGGCCTGGGCGGCCAGGTCGCGGATCTCGGTCGCGGTCAGCTCCACATCGTCGAAGGCGACCGACCAGTGGACGTCGGCCAGCTGGCGGGCCCCCACGACGGTCTCCTGGGCCTCGACCGACGTGAGCCGCAGGGTCGGCGACGGACGCCGGCGCGAGAGTGCCGGCACCCGTATCTCGTAGCCGACGGCCTGGAGGATGTGGCCGGTCTCGGTCATCAGCTGCCACGCCTCGTCGGCGTCGAGAATCACCTCGCCCCGGCGGCGGCCGCCGAGCCGCACCAGTTCCGGGAAGAGCCGCTCCAGGCGGGCCATCTGGTGCTTCACCGCCTGGCGCCGGGTCCGTGACGCGATGACCAGAGCCCGCTCGACCGGCTGGAGCTCCCCCGAACTCGCCTCCGACAGGACCGACAGGTGCCAGGCGCCGATGTCGTCGGGCGGGTCGAGCTGCACGATGAGCCGGAGCCGGGGGTCATAGGGCTCCGTCACCGGGCGGGCCCACTGGTCCAGTCGCCGGGCCAGGTCGGAGGCGTGGCGGCTGGGTACATCGAAGGGCGTGCCGTCCAGCCGGGCCAGAGCCGTCTCGGCCACGTCTGCCCGGGTGCGCGGCGCGGGCGGGGGCGCGGGCGCCTCGAGCCGCTCGGCCGCCTCCTTGGCGATGGCGTCGAAGATGTCGGCCAGAGCGGCCTGGGTGAAAGCGGTCGCGTCACGCTGGTTCTCGAAGGCCGCGACCGCGCCGGGAAGCGAATCCGCCAGTGCGGCGACGGTGTCGGACTCCACCAGCGCAGGCGTCCAGCGCACCGCGAAGCTGGCGTTGTCGGCCCGGGGCGCCGCGGCCACCGGCGCACCCTTGGCGCCGTGGGCCTCGTCGTCGGGCCGGTAGCGACGGCGGACCTTCTTCAACTGGGGAACCATGCGTCCCTGGGCGGCGAGCCGCACCGCCAGCGCGGCTACCAGTCCGAGCCATGACACGCTGGCCCCGATCCCGTCGTCGGTGGCCGCTGCGCCGAGGGCCACGAGCCAGCCGAGACAGCTCTCGATCGGGGCCGACACCGATTCGGCCCGGGTCCCGCCGTTCAGCTTCACCGGACGGTGCGCGCTCCACTCGACGGTCCCGGCACCGGCGTCGCGGAGTCGCTTGAGGACCTCCGGCGCGGCCTCCGGGGACCGGCCCGACCCGGCGGCCCAGGCAATCACCCGCCCCGGCACCCATGACAGCTGCAGTTCGACGATGCCCGTGCGGGCGTCCGCTGAGGCGCCGTTCTCGAGGGGCGCCACCGGCGGGCCCGCCAGCTTCGTCAGCACGGCGTCGATGGCGCGGTAGTCGTTCTCGAGGTCGGCCACGATCAGGGCGCGCTGATGCCCCCTCACCGTGGCTCTGACGGCGTCGATCGATTCCGCGACGTCGTCGAGCAGTCGGTAAAGGGCTCGAACCCACAGCCTGGTGTTGGCCTCGAGGAGCGCCAAGTCCGCGTCGCTGGCCAGGCCATCGACATGGCGGCGCACAGCTTCGGCGAAGTCCGCGGACAACGCCAAGCGTGGGTCCAAGGTGGCGGTAGCAGTCGTCGTCACCATTGGGTTGGGTGGGAGCCTAACAGCGGCAGCTGCGGTCTCCCACGTAGCCAGTATTGCGGTTGGGGCGCTCTCAGGCCTTCAGTTCCTCGCGGACTCTGGCAATGCTGTCCATCTTGATCTGCTCGTAGCCGCGCACCTCCTCGGCCAGCGCGGCCCGGCTGAGCGCGGCGGGGTACCGGTCGGGGCTCAGCCGCCGCAGGTCCGACTCGACCGCGGCGCGGTACTCCGTCGGCAGCGACCGCTCGGCCCGCCTCACCGCGGAGTGCCCGAACGGATCGAGGATCGTGCCCCGCAGCCTGCGCATGGCGACCAGGGCCCGGAACAGCGGCGTCCACGAGACCGGCACCGCGATCTTCGATCTCATGCCGAGGGCCCGCAGGATGGGCGGGTGCAGCTTCCAGGCCCGGCGCGCCCCCGTGGCCGCGGCCAGCTCGCGGGCCTCGGCGTTGGCTGCCGGATCGAGCATCAGCCTGGCGACCTCGTACTCGTCCTTGTAGGCGAGCAGCTTGAAGTAGCCCCGGGCCGCGGCCACTGTCAGCCGGCCCGAGCCGTCGCCCCGTTCGGCGTCGGCCGCGGCCGCACCTTCCACGAAGTCGAGGTACTGGTGGGCCAGCCGCCGAGACTGGAAGGCGCACAGCTCGATGAACGCCTCCTGGAGGTCCAGGGGGCGGTCATACCCGTCGCCGGCCCCATGGTCGGCTCCGGGCCGGGCAGCAGCATCGACTGTGCGGGCCACGGCCCGCACCCGTTCGGCCGAAGCGGCGTCGAGTTGGGGCATCTGCCGGGCGCCCTCGTGGCGGGTGGCGACCGCTTCAGCGACTGCCGACGGGCGGTCCACCATCGTCCTGCCCCACCTGAATGCCTCCATGTTGCTGTTCACGGCCACGCCGTTGAGTTCGATGGCCTGCTCGACCGACAGCGGCGACAGCGGCAGCGCTCCGGCCTGCACCGCCATGCCCACCACGAAGACGTTGGCCGTCACCGAGTTCCCGAACAGGGCCTCGGTGATCTCCTGCGCGTCGGCCCAGTGGCGGCAATCGGGCCGGGTCGCAGCCGAGATCACCGCATCGAGCTCGTCGGGAGACGGCATCGTTCGCTCGGGGTGGGCCACCATCGCTCCCGTGGGGGTCTGAGAGGTGGAGCCCACCACCACGGTGCGTTGAGAATCGGCGCGGCTCAGCCCCGAGGGCGACGCCGCGCCGAGCTGGTCGAAGGCCAGCAGCACGTCGGCCTGGCCCTCGCCGAGCCGGTTGCTGGCGGCCGTCCCGTCCCGATACAGGCGCAGGTCGCTCACCACCGGCCCCGCCTTCTGCGAGAGGCCGATCTGGTCCAGACCACGCGCCTCGTAGCCGTCGAACATCGCAGCCGTGCCGATCACCTGGCTCACCGTCACGACGCCGGTTCCGCCGATGCCGACGATGCGCACCGACAGGTCCTCGGTGGGCACTGCGGGCACGGGGTCCTGTAGATCGGTGGGCGCGGTCGGCGCGGCCACCCCAGACCGCACCGCGCCGCGGCTGCGGCCACCGATCCGGTGCAGCCAACCCCGCAGCCGGCCCGGGCGGGTCACGGTCATGAACGAAGGGCAGTCGCCCTCGAGGCACGAGAAGTCAAGGTTGCAGGTCGTCTGGTCGATGCGGGTCTTGCGCCCGAAGGGCGTCTCGGTGGGCTGGACCGACAGGCAGTTGCTGATGGAGGCGCAGTCGCCGCAGCCCTCGCAGATCCGCTCATTGATGAACACCCGCTGGCGGGGCGCGGCGATGGTGCCCCGCTTGCGCCCCCTGCGGGCCTCGGCCGCACATTGCTGGTCGTGAATGAGGACGGTGACGCCCTTGACTCCGGCGAGGAGTTCCTGAGCCTCGATCAGCCGGCTGCGAGCCCAGACCTCCACGTCGGTGGGCAGGTCCACACCCCGGTAGCGGGCGACGTCGTCGGTGGTGATCAGCACGCGGGCCACCCCTTGAGCCAGCAGCGCTCGAGCGACCGCGTCCACGCCGATCATCCCCTGAGGGTCCTGGCCGCCGGTCATGGCGACCGTCCGGTTCCAGAGCAGCTTGTAGGTGAGATCGACGCCGGCCGCGATCGCTCCCTGGATGGCGAGTTGGCCGCTGTGGAAGAACGTGCCGTCACCGATGTTCTGGAAGATGCGGGGCGTCTCGACGAACGGCGCCATGCCGATCCACTGGGTGCCCTCCTGCCCCATGCAGGTAAGCCCGACGATGTCTCCGAAGTCGTCGCGGTCCATCAGCAGTGTCATGGTGTGGCACCCGATTCCCGCTCCCACCGCGGCGCCTTCGGGCACGCGGGTCGAGCGGTTGTGGGGGCAGCCCGAGCAGAAGTAGGGAGTCCGGCCCACGCCGGAGTTGAGGGGGATCAACTCCCGTGCGGGCCGGTCGGGGGCCAGGCGGTTGCCGATGCGCTCGGACAGGCGGCGACGCATCGGCACCAGCAGGTCGTCAGCGGTGAGCCCCCCGTGTCCCGGCAAGAGCATGGCGTCGTGCTCGTCGTACTTGCCGATCACGCGGGGTCGGCGGGTCTCGTTGTAGAGGGCGTCCTTGATGAGAGACTCGATGTTGGGCTGCTTCTCCTCCACCACGAAGACCTCTTCGAGGCCGCGGGCGAAGTTGCGGGCCCGCTCGGGGCTGAACGGGATCGGCATATGCATGCACATGAGCCGGATCCCCGCGGCTGCGATGTCGGCGTCGCTGGCCAGTCCGAGGCGGCGCAGAGCCTCCCGCAGCTCCCGGTAGGTGACGCCCGAGGCGACGATCCCGATCCAGGCGTCGGCGGGATTCACGGTGGCACGGTTGAGGCGGTTGAGCGACGCGTACTCGATGGCCAGCGGATGCCGTACCTCGTAGATCTCGCGTTCGGTGTCCACGGTCTCGGGGGTGAGCAGCCTGCCGTCGGGCGTGTGGGCGTAGGGCCCGCCGTCGAGGGTCGGGATGATCGGCTCGACCCGGCGGGGATCGAGATGGACGGTGCCGGATCCGTCGGCCACGTCGGCCACGATCTTCAGGCTGGTCCACAAGCCGGTGGCCCTCGACAGGTAGACGGCGTGACGGCCTAGGTCCAGCGCCTCGCGCGGCGATCCCGGGTACAGCACCGGTATGTGCTTGTCGGCGAGGGTTCCAGCCGACGACGACGGGATGGTGGAGCTCTTGGCGGCGGGATCGTCGCCCGCGATCACCACGGCTCCGCCTTGGGGGTCGGATCCGGCGAACACGGCGTGGCGGAGGGCGTCGCCGGCCCGGTCCACTCCGGGTCCCTTGGCGTAGAAGATGCCGAGGACGCCGTCGTAGCGGGCATCCGGACGCAGGGACGCGAGCTGCGATCCCATCACCGCGGTGACGGCCTGCTCCTCGTTCATGGCCGGCTTCAGCACGACCGGCAGGTCGGGTGCCTCGGCTATCGCCTTGGCGAGGTCGCTGTCGTAGCCGCCCACCGGTGAGCCCGGGTATCCACTGACGAAGGCGGCGGTCTGGCGCCCGGCAAGCCGGTCGGCCCGCAGCTGCTCGATCGGCAGCCGGGCCAGCGCCTGAAGTCCGGTCATGAAGACCGTGCCCGAGTCGTCGGTGTAGCGGGAGGACAGGCGATACGTGTCGGCGACTGTCAAGGACGACCTCCAGGCGTCAGCGGTCGGGGCGATGGCGCAGGCACGACACTAGTGGGCTGGATGCGTCTGCGGAAGGGGCGATTTGCGGAGTGCTTGCAGTTTGTAGTGGCGGGATGCCTCCCCAAGAGGAGCTGTCCCGGCCGGCGGGTCGTTCCGGCCGGCGGGTCGTTCCGGCCGGCGGATCCTGTCACCGGCGCGCCCTGGCGGCGCGAGCGCCGCCATTGCTTGCCCCGGTGCCACCCCCCGGCCTGGCGGGTCGCGTGGTGAGACGGGGCTGGCTTGCCTGGTGTGGGATCTCAGGCGGGGCGGACGGTTATGCCTGACTCGGCCATGCGGGTCTTGGCCTCGGCAACGGTGTGCTCGCCGTAGTGGAAGATGCTGGCGGCCAGCACCGCGTCGGCTCTGCCCTCGACGACTCCCTCCACCAGATGGTCGAGGTTCCCCACTCCCCCGCTGGCTATGACCGGGATGCCGAGCGTCTCGGAGACCATCGACGTCAGATTCAGCTCGAAGCCCCTCTTGGTGCCGTCGCGGTCCATGGAGGTGAGCAGTATCTCTCCTGCGCCGAGGCGCTCGGCCTCGGTCGCCCAGGTAAGGCAGTCGATGCCGGTGCGGGTGCGACCGCCGTGGGTGAACACCTCGTAGCCGCTCGGTGAGGTTGCCGCGCTGCGGGCGTCGATGGCGACCACGCAGCACTGCGCGCCGAATTCCAGGCTGATCTCGCGCACCAGCTCGGGACGGCGCACTGCCGCAGTGTTCACGCTCACCTTGTCCGCACCGGCCCGCAGCAGTAGGCGGGCGTCGTCGAGGGTGCGGATGCCGCCACCGATGGTGAAGGGGATGAAGACCTCGTCGGCCACCGCCCGGGCCATGGTCACGGTGGTGTCGCGGCGGTCCGACGACGCGGTGATGTCCAGGAAGACCAGCTCGTCGGCGCCCTCGGCGTCGTAGCGGGCGGCCAGTTCCACCGGGTCGCCGGCGTCGCGGATGTCCACGAAGTTGACGCCCTTGACGACCCGCCCTGCGTCCACGTCGAGGCACGGTATGACCCGGGCCACCTGCATCAGTCGCCCTCCCCGCTCCCGGCCAGCGCAGCGACCGCCTCCGCCACCGTGAAGCGGCGCTCATAGAGGGCGGTGCCCACGATGGCGCCGCTCAGACGGCGCCCGCCGCCGCCCTCCGGGCCCTCGATGCAGGCCAGCGCCCGCAGGTCCTCGAGGCGGCCCACCCCGCCCGATGCGATCACGTCGGTGGGCACCGCGTCGAGCACCGATGCGAGCCCTGCGAGATCGGGTCCTTCCAGCGTTCCGTCGCGGCTGATGTCGGTGACCACGAAGGCGTCCACGCCGTCGGCGGCGAAGCTGCGGGCCACCTCCAGCACCGAACGTCCCGAGGCCTGCAACCAGCCGTCGGTGGCGACCTCGCCGGCCCGGGCGTCGAGGCCGACCGCGACGCGGCGCGAGCCGGCCAGGTCCCTCACCAGATCGGGGTCGCGCAGCGCGGCCGTGCCCAGAACCACCCGCTCCACGCCGGCCGCGAACCACGCTTCGGCGGTCTCCGCGGAGCGGACCCCTCCCCCGGCCTGCACCGGCACCGAGACCGCGCCGGCGATGGCTGCCACCACTTCGGCGTTGTCGGGGCGGCCCGAGCGGGCCCCGTCGAGGTCGACGACATGGATCCATCCGGCGCCCTGCCCGGCCATTTGCACCGCCCGGGCCACCGGGTCGTCGTCGTAGACGGTCTCGGCGCCGTAGTCGCCCTGGTGAAGGCGCACGCAGCGGCCGGCGCGGACATCGACCGCGCAGTACAGGTCCACGGCGCTCAACCCGTCTTGCTGCCGGCCGCGGCCGCGGCCACGAAGTTGGCCAGGATGCGCAGGCCCACTCTCGACGACTTCTCGGGGTGGAACTGGGCAGCCCACACGTTGTCGCGGGCCACCGCGGCCACCACCGGCCCCCCGTAGTCGCAGGTGGCGACCACATCGGTGCCGTCGCCCATCTCCGGGGCCAGCGAGTGCACGAAGTACGCCCAGACCGGATCGTCCAGCCCGGCCAGCATCGGATGGTCGAGGCGGCGGTCCAGGACGTTCCACTGCATCTGGGGTCGCTTCACCGGGCCGGGGATCCATCGAACCTCCCGGTCGAAGACTCCCAGGCCCGGCGTGCCGGGAGCCTCGTCGGAGCCGGCGAAGAGCACCTGCATGCCCACGCAGATCCCCATGAACGGGCGACCCGAGCCCGCCACGTGGCGGGCGGCGTCGTCCAGACCGGTGCGGCCCAGCGCGGCCATGCAGGGCGCGAAGGCGCCCACCCCTGGCAGCACCACCCCCTCGGCGTCGTCGATCAGGCCCCGGTCCGCGGTCAGGCGGGCATCGGCGCCGGCGTGCTCGAAGCCCTTATGGGCCGAGTGCAGGTTGCCGATGCCGTAGTCGAGGATGGCGATGAGCGGCTTGGGGCGGGCCCTCACAGCGTGCCCTTGGTGGAGGGCAGGGTTGAGCCCTCCACCCGGACCGCGTCGCGCAGGGCTCGGGCCACGCCCTTGAACGAGGCTTCCACGATGTGGTGGGTGTTGCGGCCCCGGCGCATCACCACGTGCAGCGTGATGGCGGCCGCGGTGGCGAAGGCCCGCCAGAACTCCTCGGCCAGTTGCGGGTCGAAGGGCGGGTCGCCGAGGATCTTCTCTCCGGGGAAGTCCACGTCGTAGTGCAGGAAGGGCCGGCCCGACAGGTCCAGCACGACCTCCACCGCGGCCTCGTCGAGCGGCACGGTGATGCTGGCGAAACGTCGCACCCCGGCCTTGTCGCCCAGAGCTTCGCGGAAGGCCTCGCCCAGCACGATGCCGGTGTCCTCGACGGTGTGGTGGGCGTCCACCTCGATGTCGCCCTGAGCCTGCACCGACAGGTCCAGTCCGCCGTGGCGGCCGAGCTGGTCGAGCATGTGGTCGAAGAACGGCAGCCCGGTGGAGACGTCGGTGGTGCCCGCGCCGTCGAGGCCGAGGCTCAACTCGATGCGGGTCTCCTTGGTGGAGCGGGAGCGGGTGGACGTGCGGCTCATGTCCTTGAGGCTAAGGCGTGTCCGGAAACTAGACGCGTGTCCGGAACTAGACGCGTGTCTGGAGACTCGAAGCGTGTCTCAGGGCTGAACGGGGCGGGTGGTCGTCGCGCCGCTCACGTCAGTATCTCCTCCAGGGCATCCAGGAACCTGTCGTCCTCGGCGGGAGTGCCGATGGTCACCCTCAGGCAGCCGTCCAGGCGTGGCCACGATGCGCAGTTGCGCACCAGAACCGACCGGTCCACGAGCTGCTGCCAGACCTCGGCGCCGTCACGGCCGCGGGGCCGGAACAGCACGAAGTTGGCGCCCGAGGGCCACACGTCCACCGGGAGCCCGCCGAGCCGGTCGGTCAGGCGCGTGCGCTCGGCCACGATGGCGCCCACCCTGGACTGCATGTCGTCGACGAATTCGAGGGCGGCGATGCCGACGGCCTGCTTGAGCGCGTCGAGGTGGTACGGCAGCGCCACCTTCTCCAGCTCGGCCACCAGCCACCTCGGGCCGATGAGGTAGCCGAGGCGGGCCCCGGCCATGGCCCAGGTCTTCGAGTAGGTGCGGGTGACGGCCAGCGGCGTGCTGTCGTCGATGAGCTCCAGGGCGCTGCGGGGAGAGAACTCGGCGTAGGCCTCGTCGACGCACAGCAGTCCGGAGGTCGAGCCGACCGCGTCCAGCAGCGAGGCGACCACCGACGGGGGTTCGACCGTGCCGGAAGGGTTGTTGGGCGAGCACAGGAACGTCACCGAGGGCCGGGCCGAGGAGATCAGGGCCAGGGCCGCATCACCGTCGATGGTGAAGTCCTCGCGGCGTTCCCCCTCGACCACCGCGGTTCCCGTGACCCGGGCCAGGTGCGAGTGCAGCGCGTAGGTGGGCTCGAAGGTGGCCGCGCATCGCCCTGCGCCCCCGTAGGCGAGCAGCAGGCACTGGAGCACCTCGTTTGAGCCGTTGGCCGCGAATACCCGGTCGGGTTCGACACCGTGGCGGGCCGCTATCCGGGATCTTAGCTCTGTGGCCCGGCGGTCCGGGTACCGGTTCCAGGTCACCGACCGGGCCGCATTCGCCACCGCCTCGGTGAAGGCCTCCGGCGGCGGTAGCGGGCTCTCGTTGGTGTTGAGGCGGACCGTCACGTCGAGCTGGGGCGAGTGGTAGCCGGACATCAGGGCAATGTCGTCGCGCGGCTGCACTATCCCGGAGGCCGCGCGGTCCGAGGTCATGGCAACCGGTCCGGCGTCGATGCTCTCATGGCGTCGAGGCGCAGTCTCACCGACTCGGCGTGGGCGGTGAGGCCCTCGGCCTCGGCCAGCGCGATCACGTGGGGCGCCAGGCTCTGGAGCCCGTCGGGGCCGGCGCTCACCACGTGCATGCTCTTGAGGAAGTCGCGCACACCGAGCGCGCCGGCGAATCGGGCCGTGCCGTCGGTCGGCAGCACATGGTTGGGTCCCGCGGCGTAGTCGCCCACCGACGCCGGCGCCCACGGCCCGCAGAACACCGCGCCGGCGTTGCGCACCCGCGGCACCAGCGACTCGGGGTCGGCCACGATCAGCTCGAGGTGCTCGGGGGCGATCTCGTTGACCACCTCGAGGGCCTGCTCGACGCTCGAGCACAGCACGCTGTAGCCGGAGTTGCGCAGGGTCGCCTCTATCTCGTCGCGGCGGTCGGCCCGGGCTGTGAGCCTGGAGACCTCGGCCTCCACCGCCGCGGCGGCGGCCTCGTCCCAGGTGACCAGCCAGGCCAGCCCGTCGGGGCCGTGCTCGGCCTGCAGGATCACGTCGGCCGCCGCGAACGTGGCGTCCGCGCCGGAGTCGGCCACCACCACGACCTCCGAGGGGCCCGCGAACGCGGCGGGGACGCCCACCACGCCGGCCACCTCCCGCTGGGCCAGCGCCACGTAGACGTTGCCCGGTCCCACGATCACGTCCACGGCACCGATCGACTCGGTGCCGTAGGCCAGGGCGGCGACAGCCTGGGCCCCGCCCACCGGATGGACCTCGTCCACACCCACCGCAGCCGCCGCGGCCAGCGTCACGTCGGCGACGCGGCCGTCGGGTCCGGGTGGCACGCACACAGCGATCTCGTCCACGCTTGCGACTTTGGCCGGAACCGTGGTCATGATCAGCGTCGACGGGTAGGCGGCCCGTCCTCCGGGCACGTAGCAGCCGGCCCGGCGCACCGGCCGGTGAATCTCCCGGACCCTGATACCGCCCTGCTCGTGGAGCACGTCGTCGAGCAGTTGGTGCTGGTGGTAGGCCTCGATGTTGGCCGCCGCGGCCGCCAGGGCGTCGCGCACTTCCACCGGTGTGCGGGCCGCGGCCTCGGCGATCTCGTCGGGCGCCACCGTGAGGCTGGCCGGCTGCGCGCCGTCGAAGCGCTCGGTCAGTTCCCGCAGGGCCTCGTCGCCGCGCTCGCGGACGGCCGCGATGATGGCACGAACCGCCTCCAGCGGACCCTCGGACGCGGCTTCGGGCCGCGGCAGGCGGGCGACGACGGGACCGCCGTCACCGCGCAGATCGAGGCGGGTCAGCACCCCTCAACGCTACCGGGCGTTGTGTGAGCAGATCTGCCGATCAGGACGGCAGGATCGCGCCCGGATGCCGCGGAGAGACTCGGTGCGGAGGCCGCTCGCAGGGCTCAGACCGTGCTGGACGGGCAGAAGTCGTTGAGCACGCAGTCCTCGCAGCGGGGCCGGCGAGCCACGCACACCCGGCGGCCGTGGAGGATCATCCGCAGGCTGAAGTCGCCCCGCTCAGCCGCGGGGATCATAGGATTCAGCTCGAGCTCGATCTTCACCGGGTCGGTCTCGGCGGTCAGGCCCAGCAGGTTCGACAGCCGGGTCACGTGGGTGTCCACCGGAAGTCCCGGCAGCCCGAGCGCCACGCTGCGGATCACGTTGGCCGTCTTGCGGCCCACTCCGGGCAGGCGTACCAGATCCCGCATAGGGCCGGGGACCTCGCCGCCGTAGTCGTCCACCAGCATCCGGGCCATGCCCACCAGGCTCTTGGACTTGTTGCGGAACAGCCCGATGGTGCTGATGTAGGGCTGGACGTCCTCCGGCTCGACCTCGGCCAGTGCCTCAGCGTCCGGGAATCGGGCGAACAGCGCCGGCGTGGCCTTGTTGACACCCACATCGGTGGCCTGCGCCGACAGGATGGTGGCCACGAGGAGCTCGAATGCGTTGCCATGGTCGAGCTCGCACACCGCGTCGGGATACTCGGTGGTCAGACGCTCATGGGTGCGGCGGGCTCGGCCCTTGGGAGTTCTCGGACGGGCCATTGGCGAGACGCTAGCGGTACGGGGCGGCGCATTCAGCCTCCCGGTGCGTCACGGTGACTGTGTCAATGCCGCGAGCGGCCGGCGGCCGCCGAGCCCGCACAGCCGGCGGTACTCTCGATCCTGTGCGCTACGAGGTCAATGCCCCGGCGAGAGCGGGTGGCGAGGCACAGGTCGTGGTGTACGAGGGTCGGGACACCTCCGAGACGTCCGCCATCCTGGCCGAGGCGCTGGCCGGGCTGGACGGCGACGACGGTGCCCAGCTCTGGATCAGAGACGTGGCCGCCGGCGACGACGCCGCGGCCCGCCGGCACGGTTTCGAGCCCTATCGCGACCTGTGGCAGCTTCGGTGCGGTCTACCGGTCGAGCCGTCGGGGCTGTCCACCAGGGGTTTTGCCCTCGAAGACATCGACGAGTTCGTGGCGGTCAACAACCGGGCCTTCCACTGGCATCCCGAGCAGGGCGGCCTCACCGCCGGCGAGGTGCACGACCGGATGGCCGAGCCGTGGTTCGACGCCGACGGCTTCCGCCTGCACCACCGCGACGACCGCCTGGCCGGGTTCTGCTGGACCAAGGTCCACTCCGATCACGACCCACCGCTGGGCGAGATCTACGTCATCGCAGTGGACCCGGACTTCTCGGGCCGCGGTCTCGGCCGGCCCATGACCCTGGCCGGACTGGAGTGGCTCTCAGCACGGGGGCTGACCGCCGGCATGTTGTACGTGGAGTCCAACAACCATCCCGCCAACGCCGTCTACCGCCGGATCGGCTTCGAGCACCACCACACCGACCGCGCCTACCGCCGCCTGCCCGGCCCTGAGGCCGAGCCGATCGGCGGCCGCTCGTGAGGACATTCACGAGACGCTGAGAGAGGCCAAGCCTGCATACTGGAGGCATGGAGCCTCGGGTCTGGGTCAACCGCCACCAACCTCAGACGCTGTACATCGCCCAGTTGCTGATGTACTTCCAGGGAGGTCTCGGGCTGCTGTTCGCAGTGATCGGGGCTCGGGGCCTCACGGTGTACTCGCTCGTCATCGCGGCGGGAAAGCTGGCGGCCGCCTACGGCATCGCCAACGAGATGCGATGGGCCTACAAGCTCGGCGTGGTCATCGCCGCGCTCCCCATCCTGGTGTTGTTGCTGCTGGCCGTCACCAACGACGTGGGGTGGTTGTGGGCGGATCCGATCGGGCTGCTGTTCGACATCGCCCTGCTCGCCCTGCTGTTGCATACCCATAGCCGCAGCTACCAGCGGTACTGGCCCAAGCGCCAGCGCGGGTGAGCGACCTGCCCTCCGGCGCCAAGGAGCGCCGAGTGGCGAGCGACCTGCCCTCCGGCGCTGACAAGCGCCGGGCTGTTCGGGAGATGTTCGACGCCATCGCGCCCCGCTACGACCTCGTGAACCGGGTGATGACGCTGCGGCTCGATGTGGCCTGGCGCCACCGCACGGTGCGGGCACTGGCCCTGCCCACTGGCTCACGGGTGGCCGACATGGCCTGCGGGACGGGAGACCTCTGCCGGGAGCTGGCCCGGCAGGGTCACTCCCCCGTCGGCTTCGACTTCTCGATGGGCATGCTGCGGGCGGCGCCCCCGGTCGCCGGCGGCCCTGGGTTGGTCAACGCCGACGTTCTGGAGCTGCCCGTTGCCGACGGCGCGCTCGACGGCGCGACCTGCGGCTTCGCCCTGCGCAATCTCACCGCAGTGCCGCCGCTGCTCGCCGAGCTGGCCCGGGTGCTGCGGCCAGGAGGGCGCATCGGCCTGCTGGAGGTGGACCAGCCCTCCAATCCGGTCCTGCGCTGGGGCCACGGGCTGTACTTCGGCCGGGTCGTTCCCCTCATCGGAGCTGTGCTGTCGGATCGGGACGCATACCGCTACCTGCCCGAGTCTGTCGCCTACCTGCCCCCGGCCGGCGAACTCCAGGCGATGGTGCGCGCGGCCGGGTTCACCGATGTGCAGTACCGACGGTTGAGCACCGGCATCGCCCAGCTGATCACCGCCACCCGGGGTTGACGCCGATCGCGCGAGCGTACGCGGGTAGGCGCAACCGGTTGCGTAGCGGCGGGGTGTGTCCCGCTCTTGTTCGATGCGCTCACGGGCCGCCCAAACCAGTAGACACTGCCCACGGCCTCGCTCGTCTGAGCCCGATTCGCTCGCCTAGCCGCTCGGCCTCTTAGCCGAGCCGGGAGTTGACCCTTCCGACGGCCTCGCACATCACCGCCAGCTTGCGGCGGGCCAGGTCTCTGCCGAGGAAGCCGAGCCCGCAGTCGGGCGCGGCTGCCAGCCGCTCAGGCGGGAGGTGCTCCAGGGCTTGCGTCAGCCGGGCCTCGACGTCGTCGACCGCCTCCAGCCGGCTGCGGGCTACGCCGAGCACGCCGAGGATCACGGTGGTGCTGGCGAACCGGGGCAGCAGCGCCGCCAGATCGTTGGGCCGGTGGGCGTCCTCGATGCTCACCGCGTCGACGGTGGCAGCGTCCAGGGCCTCGGCCACCGCGAGGTACGAGTTGGGGTCGGCCTTGAGATAGTCGTCCTGGTCGAGGTGCTCGGGATAGCCGCAGCAGCAGTGCACCACCCGGGTGACGCCGTCGGGGACGCCCGCGAAGCAACGCTCAAGGTGATCTATTCCGTAGGCCAGCGCAATGTCGGGCTTGCGGGCCATGACCGGCTCGTCCACCTGGATGTGAAGGCATCCTGCCTCCACCAGGTCCAGGGCCTGCGCGTTGATGGCGGCCGCGAGGTCCGCGCTCAGCGCGACGTCGTCGTGATAGCAGGCGTCGACCGTGGTGTCGATGATGGTCATGGGGCCTGGGATCGTCACCTTGACGGGCTTGGGCGACAGCGACTGGGCCACCCGGTAGTCGTGGATGAGAGGAGAGGTGCCGAGGTGGCGAACCTCGCCCCTCACGGTGGGCAGTCGGGCTCGGGTCACGCCCCGGATCGTCGCGGTGCTGAGGTTGTCGAAGTCGAAGCCGGAGAAGTGGCGGCACTGGTAGTGCACGTAGTTCTCCCGGCGCACCTCCCCGTCGGTCACGATGTCGATCCCCGCCTCGACCTGGTCGCCGATCACCTCGCCCGCGGCCCGGCTGAACAGCGCCTCGCGTTCCGGGCCGGCTTGGGTCATCTCACGTGCGAACGCAGAGGTGTAGTCGACGGCCTGGTCGCCGGTGGCCGCATTGAACCAGTCAGAGATCGGCACATAGTCGGGCTTGGGGTAGGCGCCGATGGTGGTGGTGACGATCGCGGCCGGGCCCGACCCGGTGCTGGTCACTGGGCCGGTCGGGCCAGGTTCTCGACGACCTCGGCGCCGTCGATGGCCAGCAGCGAAGCGGGCGGGC